>Ga0209552_1000326_pt1 | contig 15138 bp, 17 predicted proteins | sample LauGreFaBDMM15SD_2_FD_188214 | JGI IMG/M metagenome (GOLD analysis project Ga0209552, IMG submission 188214) | Freshwater lake microbial communities from Lake Michigan, USA - Fa13.BD.MM15.SD (SPAdes) (version 2) | ecosystem: Environmental > Aquatic > Freshwater > Lake | place: Lake Michigan, USA... | reverse complement strand
TATTTCCTTATTGTGAGAAAGGTGACAGTATTTACTAATTTCAGGCAATCCTTTTTTTGCAAAGGCGTCACGGTAATTATTGGCAGTTTAATCGATGTACATGTGAATCGGAACTAATTTTTGATTGTTTCGGTTAATTAGTTGCAAAAATATCTTTAATTATTATATGTGAAAATTCACGCGAATCATTGATATGGTGAGTATTGTCAAGTGAATCTCTTGTTTTTTATATTTAGTTGCTTTAGTTAATTAGGCAATATTTTAATAAAGTTAGCTGATAGATGAGTCGAATTTATCCCAAGAGTTCAAGAAGTTTCTAAAGAGGAATGTTTTTCCTTGAAAGTCTATTTGGTCAACTAACATTAAGGTGTTGGGTCAAAGAGGGAATTCGCGAACACAGATCAAAACAGAGGGAGTTTATGGCTAACTTTACATTGATAAAACATTAAATAATGAAAGCGACCCCCCATGATTTCATACTTTTATTTGGTGATGCCATCGACAGAGAGGCAGCGTTAATGAAAGTTGAAGACCGCTTTAGAGATTACAACGAGTGGGATTCTATTGCTTTGTTATCACTATTAGTCATGCTTGACGATAATTATAGTGTTAATATCGCGAAAGAGATTTTTGAAAGGCTTGAAACTATTCAGGATATCATTGATCAAATAAACAAAATGTGAGGGCTAGATTATGGCGCGGTTAGAATTTTATAATGTTGGCGTGAAGGCAATAGCTGCCTGTGTACCAAAACATGTAAGGTCAAACAATCAACTGGAAAATCTTTTAGGTTCTACTGAGCTTGAAAAAGTGATACAAAGCATAGGAATCCGTGAAATGAGACAAGTTTCTAAGGCGACCACGCCATCGGACTTGTGTTGTGCGGCAGCAGAAAGACTTTTTCTTGACAATAGTATTAATAAGGACGAGATTGATGTTGTTTTGTTTCTATCCCAGAATGGTGATTATAAAATTCCTGCAACATCTCCTGCAATCCAACATCGCTTAGGATTATCTACTTCGACAGCATGTTTAGATCTTACTTTGGCGTGCTCAGGATACATTTATGCTTTATCTACTGCATTTGCATATGCCAGCATTCCAGGTATAAAGAATGTTCTGCTACTTGTTGGAGAGACATTTTCTCAAATTGTATCAGAGAGAGATAAGGTTAATGCACCACTGTATGGTGATGCCGGTACAGCTACACTCATTTCAAAAGGGAATTTTGGCCCATCCATTTTTCAACTTTACTCTGATGGGTCTGGTGCTGATTCTATTAAGATTGAAGCGGGAGGAGCACGATGTCCGGCAGATAGTGAAAATGTAATTACTAAAGAAAAGGAAGATGGTAATTTCCGCTCAGGGCATCAGCTGTATATGGATGGTTTGGAGGTGTTCAACTTTACATTGAGGGTAGTTCCTAAGAGCGTAAAGGATGCTCTCGCAGAAACCGGTGAGAGCGTTGATTCTATTGATTTTTTCGTATTTCACCAAGCTAACCGATTTATGATAGACTTTTTCGCGAAAAAGCTGAAAATCCCAACGGAAAAGGTGCCCATATCCCTTGATACTTTTGGCAATGTTAGCTCTGCTACTATCCCTCTTACGCTCGTAACTAGATTAAAAAATGAGCTAGTTGATTCCGATAAAAAAGTGTTAATGAGTGCATTTGGCGCTGGTTTATCTTGGGGTACCGCCATATTAGAAATGAATTGTCCTGTAGTCTCCGAATTAGTTGAATTATGATGAGATTTCACCATGTCGGAATAGCGGTGCAGAACATAAAGGAAGCTATCAGTGCCTATCAAGCTTTTGGATATGCTAAAACTTCTTTGATCATTCATGACCCAATCCAAAAGGTACAAATATGTTTTTTAGATAAGGAGGAATCGCCCACATTAGAGTTGGTTGCCGCCATCTCTTTGGAGAGTCCTATTACCAATATTTTAGCCAAAAGTGGACCTACGCCTTACCACAACTGTTTTGAAGTAGATGATATAAACGAATCTGTTGCTAGTTTGAAGCAATACGGTTACAGGAGGCTGAGTACCATAGTTCCTGCAATTGCTTTCGGAAACAGAAGAATTTGTTTTTTACACCATAAAGAAGTGGGACTCATAGAACTTCTCGAAAAAACACTAAAATGAATTTCTACATCTACCGCAATTTCACTGTTGAAAATCTGTTCTCACGATACGACGCAACGTTTAGCGGTTATTCCGATATAACACAAGTACCAGAAGACGCTATAAATTATGTTTGGTTTTATTTACCGTCTATAAATTTGAACAGCCTTGAGTTGGCGAATGAAGTTTTTGATTTTAAGTCTCGATTAGACTTTCTTCTAACGCGAATCCCCACTCACAAGCGCTTTTTGCTTTTTTCACTAGATTGTTTATTTGAATTTAAAGGAGAATCGTCTTCAACTATAGTTGATACTTCAATTCAGGCGTATAATGCCCACTTATATGATTTGACAACTAAGCACCTTAACGTTAAGGTCGTAGACTTTAAAAGTTTCGTTTTTTCCGCTGGTCAAGGAGTATTTGATTGGAGGTTTTACTATATCTCACAATCGCTAATTAATCCAAAACTAAACATAACGTTTGCTTCGTGGTTTCAAAAACAGTTAGATGCCATTGATGGAAACCGAAAGAAGTGCTTGGTTTTAGATCTCGATAACACACTTTGGGGCGGTATTTTAGGAGAAGATGGGTTGGAGGGGATTCAATTGGGTAATACTTATCCAGGCAAAGCTTATTATGATTTCCAAACAGGCTTAATACAAGCAAAGGATAGCGGTGTGATATTAACCCTTTGTAGCAAAAATAATGAATCAGATGTTTTAGAGTACTGGGAAAAGCATCCCGCCCAAGTGCTGAAACAAAATCACGTTGCAGCATTTCGCATAAATTGGCAAGATAAGGCAACAAATATTCGTGAGTTAGCAGAAGAGTTGAATATTGGGCTAGATAGCATGGTCTTTATAGATGATAATCCAGCAGAGAGAGAGCGAGTGAAACAAGAGCTCCCAATGGTTTCGGTACCTGATTTTCCTAGACAACCATATTTACTGCCTCAATTCTTAAAAGAAGTATATCAAGAATATTTTCAAATATATCAACTTACCGCTGAGGATAGAGAAAAGACCCATCAATATATAGCTAACTCGGAAAGGAAGGTGTTTAGTCAGACGTTTAAAAATGTGGATGATTATTTGTCAAGCCTTTCAATGGAATTAAAGGTATTTTGTGGGGACGAATACAGCATTCCTCGCATCGCTCAAATGACTCAAAAAACTAACCAGTTTAATTTGACCACACCTCGATTGACAGAACAGGATGTTTGGAATTGTGTCCGGTCAGGCGCTATGGTCAATTGTTTGGGAGTTAAGGATAGGTTCGGCGATAATGGCATTACTGTGGCGTCAATCATTTCTATCCGTGAGAAGGTTGCCAGCATTGATGCATTTTTGCTTTCATGTCGAATTTTAGGAAGAGATGTTGAAAAAGCTTATCTCTTTTATTTGATGAACGAACTATTAGCAAGAGGTATTAAGATGGTTAAGGCTTCTTACATTCCAACTGCAAAAAATAAGCAAACCGAGAAGTTTTATGAAAGCTGTGGTTTTAGTTGTATCCAAGATGAAAATGGCATAAAAGGATATCAAATAGACCTTAAATTGAAAATAGAGATTAAACCATATTATAAATTTGAGATATGAATAGCGAAAAAGTATTAGCATTGATGGCAGAAACGTTCAATGTTGAAAGGGCGATATTAAACGAAGACACCAGTCAGAAAAATGTTTCTGCATGGGATTCGTTAATTCACTTGAATCTAATTGTTGCGTTGGAAGAAGAGTTTCAAGTTAGCTTTGAGCCTGAGGAAATTGCAATAATGACATCTTTTGCTGTAATCATGGAAGAGTTAAGTAAATCAAACCCATGATTACTTTAATCAAAAAACGAATAGTTGTTACAGGAGCGTCTTCTGGTATAGGAGCTGCTATAGCGGAACTATGTGCATCACTTGGAGCAAAAGTGCTTTTGTTGGGACGAGATGAGATTAGGCTGACACAAATATGTAGTCGATTAAAGGGCGAAGGACATCTTGTTTTGACGACCGATCTGACGAGTTATGATTTATTGGAAGAAAATCTCACGGCCTTACTCAGGTCATTTGGTCCAGTTGATGGAATGGTTCATTCCGCAGGAATAGAAATGACCAGGCCGTTGAAAATGCTCAAGCCCAAAAACATGCGAGAGGTATTTGAAATTAACGTAACAGCCGGTTTGAATCTAGCTCGAATATTAACAAAATCAAACAATTGGTGTACCGATGGGGGAAGTATTGTATACATCTCTTCAATTGTAGGAGTGGTTGGTCAACCTGGTAAAATCGGCTATAGTGCAAGTAAAGGGGCATTAATAGCTGCTGTAAAATCCATGGGGTTGGAATTGGCAATTAAACGGATTAGGGTGAACTGTATCTTACCGGCAATGGTGCGAACTCCAATGTCTGAAAATCTCTTGGATTCTCTTTCTAACGATGCGCGACAAAACATCGAAAAGATGCACCCGCTGGGTATTGGTTCGGTTGACGACGTATCTACCGCTTGTGGTTTTTTACTCTCTGACATTTCTAAGTGGATTACAGGCACTGCTTTGGTTGTTGATGGAGGTTATTCAGCGATGTAATTATGAAAGATTTAATTCTAATTGGTGCTGGTGCATGGGGTTTAGAGGTTTGGTCATGGCTTGAGGATGCCAAAGGCTATAACGAGGTATTTAGTTTTAAGGGATTTTTGGATTCAAAAATAGATGGTTTTGGTGAAGGCCATTTTTGTAATGCACCCATTTTGGGGGCCTTAAGTGATTATGGCATACAACCGAACGACGTTTTTGTATGCACGATTGGTGAGCCGTCAGCCAAAAAGGTAGTAGTAAACGAATTGTTAAGTAGAGGGGCGAAATTTATAAATTTGATTCACAATTCAGTTATTGAATTTCGAAATATCACTTACGGAAATGGGGTGATAGTCTCACCGAATTGTGTTATTAGCAACAATGTGGAAATTAAAGATCACGTTTCCATTAACTTATTTTGTTCAATAGGGCATGACGCAATCATAGGCAATTATTCTGTGTTAAGTAGCCATTGCGATGTGACAGGTGGGGTATTAATTAGTAACGAGGTTATGCTAGGCAGTAGGGTTACTATTATCCCAAGAGTTTCAATTGTTGATGGGGCTGTTTTAGGTGCTGGTGCAGTAATTATGCGATCCATAAAACAAAAAGGCACTTATATAGGAAATCCAGCAAGGAAGCTATTATAAATTCTGAGGTAATTGGACAACTTCAAAGTTCAGCAAAATTTTATATGTCGAAACCTAAAATATGGCTTTCCTCCCCACATATGGGAGGAAATGAGCAAAACTATGTAAATGATGCATTTGTGACCAATTGGGTGGCCCCATTAGGTCCTAATGTGAATGGCTTCGAGCGAGATATTTCTGACTATATTGGAGTTAAGAACAAATTTCATGCTGGTGTTTTGACCTCGGGTACTGCTGCTTTACACTTGGCTTTAAGCATGTTAGATGTGGGTAACGAGGACATAGTTATGGTACAAAGTTTTACCTTTTGTGGTACGACAAACCCAGTTTCTTACCTAGGAGCTGAACTTGTGTTTATTGATTCAGAAATGGATACCTGGAATATGTGCCCCCTTGCTTTAAAAGAGGCTTTGGAACAATATAATAAGAGAACAGTTAAAGCCATTATGCCAGTGCATTTGTATGGGATGCCAGCGAAAATGGATGAAATACAACAAATCGCTGATGAGTACAATGTGCCAGTAATCGAGGATGCTGCAGAAGCTTTAGGTTCAAAATATAAAAATCAAAGCTGTGGTACGTTTGGTGAAATGGCAGCATTGAGCTTTAATGGAAACAAAATCATCACTACCAGTGGAGGAGGAGCTTTGGTCTCTAAAAATAAACATTACATTGACCAAGCACGCTTTTTAGCAACACAGGCAAGAGATGATGCCCCTCACTACCAGCATTCACAAATTGGATATAATTATCGGATGAGTAATATCGTTGCGGGAATAGGACGAGGTCAAATGGAGGTATTGGATGAGCGTGTAGCTCGACGGAGAGCCAATAACCAACTCTATCGTGATTTCTTTGCAGGTGTTGATGGAGTTACGTTTCAAACAGAACCTAATGCTGATTATTTCAGTAATTATTGGCTAACTGCTATTTTAATTGAGCCCGCATTATCTGGAGGTGTCAGCAGAGAAGATGTTCGTTTGGCCTTAGATGCCGAAAATATCGAATCTCGTCCTCTTTGGAAGCCAATGCATATGCAACCTGTATATGAAGGGACTAATTTCTTTGGATCGGGAGTATGTGAAAAATTATTTGAGCAAGGATTATGCTTACCTAGTGGTTCAAATTTAACCGAAGAAGAGTTTGATCGTATTTTTTCGGCATTGTCAAGAATTTTTAAGAATTAGTATTGAATCTATATCGCAACATATTCAAACCATTAGCCGATTTTCTATTGGCTTTCGTTTTGTTGGTAATACTTTCCCCTATAATTGTCAGTTCAGGTTTATTACTTCTTTTAGCCAATAGAGGGAGGGTATTTTTTTTTCAACAACGACCAGGATTGAATAAGCGCCCCTTTATTATCATCAAGTTTAAGACGATGCGTGATGCATTTGATGACAAAGGCGCACCATTGCCTGACGAGGTTCGTTTAACTAAAGTTGGTGGATTTGTTCGATCAGCATCATTAGATGAGTTATTGCAGCTAGTTAACGTCCTCAAAGGAGATATGAGTTTGGTCGGTCCGAGACCTTTGCTGATGCAGTACCTTCCGCGTTATTCCAAAGAACAAGCCCGTCGCCATGATGTCAAGCCCGGTATTACCGGTTGGGCGCAAGTCAATGGACGCAATTCAATTAGTTGGAAAGAAAAATTCCGATTAGATGTTGAATACGTCGATCAACAATCCATTTGGCTTGACATGAAAATCCTTTGGATGACAATTTTAAATGTTGTTCAGCGCAAAGGGATTAGCGCTGATGGACATGCTACCGTGGAGGAGTTTAAAAGTACAGATTAACAAAATTGACCTGTGAGCTCCCCATTTGGTGTCACTGCAACCAGGGGGAACATAACACCTTGAAGCTGTGTGTAACCCATAGGTAGACATGTCACAATCGCCTAGCACAACCGAGGCTAGTGTTCAGCCTGCTCGTACTCTGAAATGTACTGAATCCAGCCCTTGTCAGCGCCTTTGGCAGCCTCTACGAGCGCTTCGACTCCTTGTGCGTCAAGATTGTTCGACGTTGAAATAAAGATCTGTTGGTGGTGCGTCGGTCGGGTCGTCTCGCCGTCGGCCAGAAGCTCTTCATAGAGCTTCTCTCCGGGTCGCAGGCCCGTGACAATAATCTTAATGTCTTTGTCCACCGTGAGTCCGCTCAGTTTAATGAGGTTGACGGCCAAATCATAGATTTTAACCGGCTCACCCATATCAAAAACCAGAATCTCGCCCCCCTTGCCCATGTGTCCGGCCTCGAGCACCAAACGCACCGCCTCGGGAATCGTCATAAAGTAGCGCGTAATGTCTTTGTGGGTGAGGGTAATGGGTCCGCCCTCTTGCAGCTGCTTCTTAAACAGCGGAATCACGCTGCCGTTGCTGCCCAAAACATTACCAAAGCGCGTAGTCACAAAGCGCGTTAGGTTGCCCGGCTGGTCGTTGAAGTAGTTCACCACGTGCTCGGCGGCGCGCTTGCTTGCCCCCATAATATTGGTCGGGTTCACCGCCTTGTCAGTGGACACCATCACAAAACACTCCGCACGGTGCTCTGAGGCAAGCCTTGCCATAAGATGCGTGCCCAGAATGTTTGTTTTGACCGCCTCTTGCGGATTCTCTTCCATCAAGGGCACATGCTTATAGGCCGCAGCATGAAACACCACCTCGGGCTTGAAGTCCCCAAAAATTTGCTCCATGCGCTCCGGGTCGGTCACGCTACCGATTACCAGTCGGGCGCGGTCGTAGTTGGGGTAGACACTTAACTCCTGGTCCAAGTGGTAGATCGGAGTCTCGGCCTGGTCCAAGCAAACGAGGAGCTTAGGTTTTTGGCGCATCACCTGGCGCACCAGCTCAGACCCAATAGACCCTGCGGCGCCAGTAATCAGGACCGTCTTGCCCTTAATAAAGCCATTGAGGGTCTCGTACGACAAATTAATCGGGTCGCGCCCTAAAAGTTCCTCAAGCGAAATCGGGCGGATCTGCTTGGCCGTGAGCTCGCCGTTCACCCAGTTGCTCGTGGGCGGAACCCGGCTCACCTCGATCCCGAGCTCTAAGGCGGCATTAGAAAGTTCCTTAAGCCGAACCCCAGGGATGTTTTTAATGGCTAATACGAGTTTGCCGATATTATGCTTGTCGATGTAGTCGCTAGTGAGGGCATTTACTGCCTTTAGTATGGGAATTCCATTGATGTTTTTGCCGATTTTGCTCTTGTTGTCGTCGACGAAGGAAACGACGTAGTCTTTAAAGTTGACGTCCTGCTCAATGGCATTTTGCGCTGCACGGCCCATGGATCCGGCACCTACTATAATCATGCCGTTACCCTTTTTAGCCTTGCGGAGCTGCACGCTCAAGAACAAACTGCGAACGGCGAGGCGTCCGCCCACCGAAAGAATTAAAAACAGCATGGCCTGGCTCACCAGCGCGGTTCGGTTGAATTCTAATGCTGTAGTAAACGACAGCACCATCAGAAACAGCGTCGCCTCAACGGTTGCCTGAAAGAGGCGGGTAAAATCCTTGCTGCCACTGTGGCGTACCACCCCGATATAAGACTGGGAGTGAAGAAAACCCAAAGCATAAACCGGAAGCAGTATGAAAACCGTAAGGGGCAGGCTGGCCCATGGTATGGACTCTACCTCAAAGTTGAATGCAATGAATTGCGCCACGATGTAGGTGGCCAAAACCAAAAGGAGGTCAAGGCCAAATACAGTCCATCGCGAGAGGAACCGGTCGGTGTAGCGCAGTAAGAGTCGCCCGATAAAAAGGTTCAAGGCATCAGGGGTTTGGTTGGTGGGCTAAAGGTACGAAGTAGGTCAATTCAGATTAGATTAGAACTGGAGTTGCTATAAAACGCTTAAAATGCTTAAAACGAATTTTTACCTTAAGAGAACCGCATCCTCGATGCAAAGAGCAGTCAATGCGGGTAATTCAATCACAACCTGCCTTTTAAGTGAGAACCTGGCTACTTTATCGGCACGGCAAGCTGTGCGGCCCAGCCGTTGGGGCCAGCGTAGTTGACTAGAAGCTGTAGGCCAGAAAACTTTAGTGAAAGGCCAAGATCATGACGAACCTTGTCGTTAAACGCAATAGAGGTTATCGCGTCGAGCCCGTAATGTAGGTAAAGCGGTCCTGCAATCTTGGCATAGACGCCTGTTGGAAGCTTAAAATGAAGTCCGCCCAATTCTTGAGGCGGGCGAAATTCAAAGGCTTGGTAGGCGCCCCACATGGACTTTGAAGATAAAACACTTGCCGTCCCTCGGTAGTAGAATTCCTTAGTGCTAAAATTTTGGCCCATGCCAAAGCCAATCATTGCTTCTTGGGCCTTGAGTGGGGCTAAAGGGGCTCCAAACACAACCATCGTACAGACCGCTACGGCGTATTTTTTTAACAAACCGAGCAGGTTTTCTTGATTTTTAAGCGCTTTCATAATGTCTAAACTATTTATTTGAGCAATTTAAGTTTAATGTCTGAACTTTGGACCATGAATCACCGCCTTTTCTTTTTACTCAGTGCCCTCTCAGTCGTTTATGGAGTTCGTGCTCAAGGCTACCTTGAGTCAGAACGTTGGTTAGGCTACGCCAAGCCGACTACCCAGGTTTACTACGACGAGGCTGAGAAAAGACTTCTGTTTGTGGACCAGCAGCTCGACTACCTGCAGTTTCGCTACGCTCCCCGAGGCAAAGGCTTAAAACCGACACAAATTCAGAGAATCCCCTTAAAAAAGTGGGGCAGTGCCCGAATCTTAGGCTTTTCGCAGGGTAGAGTTATCGTGGATTCTGCGTCGGAATCCGGCGGAACGGTATATGCCTATGGCTTGGATTCCAACTACCGTTCGCAGGTAGCCAGCACTGTTTTTGCTGACAGCACTAAGATTCTGGGCAGCCAGATTTTAGACATCGACCGCCGTGCCGTGGGTACTACCATTGCGTCTAAGCAGTGGATTAATGGTCGCCTTGAATTGGTCAATCAGGTAGTTCTGGCAGATAGCCTTAAGCCGAATTGGCTAAGCTACCAGATGGGCCGCTGGATCGCAATTTGGGCCGATTCAACAGGAAAACAATCCTTTAGTTTCTTAAGCTCTGGCGGGGTTTGGAACCAGTTCCCCTACCCGATAAACCAGAGCACGGTGGTGCCAAAGCAAATGTTTATAATTGACAACGACAGCCTGTTTGTAGTTGGAACCAAGGGTGATTCTGCCGTCTTTAATTTCTTGCGCTTGCGCAAGGCTCCCGCAAACTCCGTGGGTGACCGAGTTAAACTCGGAGACTTCACCATGTTTTATGAAACAACCAAGGCCTTAGCGCCCAGTTCCGTTTCTCCCGTTTTAAACCCCGGCGAACAATCTTCTTCGGTGGTACCCAATCAAAATTCAGTGGGGTCGGAGCGCACCAAGAAAAAAGGGAGGTTTGCCGTACTCTTTGATACGTTTAAAAATGCAGACGACGCCTATGGACTCCTCAATGGCCTCATGGGTAAATTCCCCGACGCCTATGCAGTAGACACCAAAGAGGGCATTGCCGTAATGGGGCCAAACCGATTCACACTCTCTCAAATAGTAGCGGACTCCAGCCGCGCATTCAGCGAAGGAATTGGCATTAAAAAAATGGTAACCTACGCCGACAAGCTCAAAGAGCGCAGGGAGACCTTGGTAACCCTTCAGGTGTATAACGAGCAATCCAAGACCTCGGCACCCTTCACCCTGGTTTTCTTTAACCGAGGTACCGATCGCATCATCTTTAGCGACACCGTGCGTACCGGGCGAATCAACTTTATATACAGCCACGGAGCCGAGTTAGGCGTTGCGGTTTCTTCGGCCGGATACTTTCCTCAATCGATTCGATTAAATCCCGAAATGGCGCCCATTGCGACACACTACTACCACGACATGTTTTTGAAACCAACCACCGCTCCGGATCCCCTGAATCCGAATCGAATGGTGGTGCAGTCAGCCGAAATTGACTTTCAAAATATTCTATTTGACTTCAACAGCTCAGAGCCGCGAAGAATTTCGTACGTAGAAATTAATGCCATGAAGGACGCCTTTGCCAACTTGGATTCCATCGCCCTAGTGCTTGAAGGCCATACCGACGACGTAGGTTCTGACGACTATAATTATGAATTGGGCCGGCGTCGTGCGGAGTCCGTAAGTGCGGAATTGCTTAAGTCGCTAAGGCCTACCGCATCCCTAACAGCAATCTCTCTTGGCGAGTCTATGGCCATTGCCGCGAACGACAACGACTTTCATCGGTCCTTGAATCGTCGAGTCTCTCTAGTCGTAAAGGCGGCGCCCAAGCCCGCAGCAAGCTCCATGGTTCAGGAAGATCCCATCACAGAAGACGTTTTGCCAGAAGCCAGCGAGTCAGTTGAAGACGAGCCAGTTGAAGACGAGCCTAGCGCACCGGAGGCTCTGCCCGACAGACCAGAAACAAGTGCCAGTGAAGTTGTTCCTGCAGAAAAAGAGTTAGAAGTTCAAGAACCTCCCAGTTTGTTTCCCTCTAAGGCTGTGCAAAACGAGAACGCAAAAATCACCAAAGACTTAGAGCGTGAAGCCAAAGAAAAAAGCCGCAAGGAGTCACTCGAAAAAGAGAAAAATTCAAAAGCCGAAAAGCTGGAGCAATTAGAGAAAAAGAAGGCCGCCGAAGCCATTGAAGAAGCTCGCCTGCGCCGAACCATGGATGTAGCTGCGCAGAACAAGGCCGAATTTGAAGCCAAACAGGCCCTGATTAAACAATCCGACGAAAAGTCCAAGCAGGATGCCAAAGACGCGAAAGCTCAGGCAAAGGAGAAGAAAAAGTCGGGAAAGTAGTACGGGCTTTTTATTGGGCAAAACCCTTCACCACCGCGTCAATCTTTAGTAGTCGCTCGAGCATCGGCTCAAGTTCCTCGAGGCTGAGCTGGCTGGCCGCGTCGCAGAGCGCCTCTGAGGGGCAGGGGTGGGCCTCGATGAAGAGGCCGTCGATTCCGGTTGCCACCGCGGCGCGCGCAAGGGTTTCGAGGTACTGACGCGCTCCGCCCGCGGGGTCGGCAGAAGGGATTCCGTACTTGCGAATGGAGTGGGTGGCGTCAAACACCACCGGGTAGCCGATTTGCTTGAGCTCATAAAAGGCTCGCGGATCCACAACGAGGTCGTTGTAGCCAAAAGTGTATCCGCGCTCGGTGAGAATAATATCGCGGTTGCCGGTCGACTCGACCTTGGCGCAGACCTTGGCCATCGTGCTCGGAGCCACCATCTGCCCGTGCTTCAGGTTGATGGTGCGGCCGGTGCGCGCGGCCTCGACCACCAGGGTAGTCTGCATGCAGAGGTAGGCCGGAATTTGCAAAATATCAACCACCTCAGCCACTGGCTTGGCCTGGTCGGGGTAGTGAATGTCAGTCAAAAGGCGGAATCCGTACTGGCGCTTGACCTCGCTGAGGATGCGCAGGCCCTCGTCGATGCCGGGCCCCATGTAGTAGTCCACGGAGCTGCGGTTGTCTTTTTGAAAGCTGGATTTGTAAATTACCTCGCTCAGGGGCAGTCGTTCGCGGATGCCGGCGAGGTGGTCGGCCACCCGAAGGGCCGTGTCGAGCGATTCAATGACGCAGGGTCCGGAGATGAGAAACATAAGACGAAGGTAAAACCAGTTGCTCGTTACTGGTTGCTGGCTTTGTGTGGTCCGGTTATTTGCGGATTTCAATTTTTTCGCTGCGTACATTGACGTACAAAATAGGTATATTTGTACGTCATGTCGTTCTACCCCGAATCCGAGAAAAAGAAACTCACGCTCCGCCTGAATGAGGACAGCATCACCTACGCCAAGCAGCGCGCCGACGAGCTGGGTTTGAGTTTGTCTGCTTTGGTGGAGCAGTTTTTTGATGCACTTCAGTCTCCGACGCAGCCTGTGAGTTCGGAGTTTCAGGCTTTGATGGATTTGGTGGACAAGGTTCCGCCCCAAGACGAGGAGGCATTTGACCCCGAAGATCCGTTCTACAAAACGGCCCGAGCGCAGCGCTATGAGTCACGCAAGTTCTAGTCTGCGTGTGTTTGTGGACGCCAACGTCCTTCTTGACGTCGTGCTTCACCGAACACGCTATGTTCAGGATTCCTTATTAGTGCTTCAGCTTGGGTTTCAGGGCCGCGTGACCTTGGTAACGACCGCTTCTACATTTCACGCTGTGCGCTATTTGGCCATGAAAATCAGAGGCCGAGGAGCTCTGGAGGTTCTAGAGGCGCTGCTTCGCCAGCTCGCGTTTATACCTGAAACCGTAGAATCGGTTCGGGCCGGCCTAAGTTTTAAGGATCCAGAAGATGCCGCTTTAGCCTTTGCCTGCCTAGAAGCGGGGGTGCATCTGGTGGCAACCCGCGACGTTTTGGGCTTTGCGCCCTTTCAAGAGCGCGGACTAAGGCCCATGCTTCCGGCGGTGCTGGCTGCTCGGATTATGAATGCTTCGTAGCGAGGGTTAAAACAGCCCGTTGAGTTCGGCGTCGATTTTCTCGATCACCTTGCCCAAATCTTCTTTTTTGCTGTCAAACTCGATCTGGTCCACTTCGATGACCAGCAGTTTGCCCTTGTCGTATCCTTTGATCCACTGGCTGTAGCGGTCGTTGAGGTTTTGAAGGTAGTCGAGCCGAATGCTGCTTTCGTAGGGACGTCCGCGCTTTTGAATTTGGCGCACCAGGGTTGGAACGCTAGCGTTGAGGTAGATAAGCAGGTCGGGGGCCTTGATAAACTCCTCCATGAGGCCAAAGAGCTCTTGGTAGGTGTTGTAGTCGCGCGAACTCATCAAGCCCATGTCGTGCAGGTTGGGAGCAAAAATATTGGCGTCTTCGTATATGGTTCGGTCCTGAATCACGTTTTTGCCCTGACTCCGTATGCTGTGAATCTGGCGGAACCGGCTGTGCAAAAAGTAAATCTGCAGGTTGAAGGACCATCGAGACATGTCGTCATAAAACTCGTTGAGGTAGGGGTTCTCGTCCACCTCTTCAAAGTGGGGCTGCCAGCCATAGTGCTTGGCGAGTAGGGTGGTGAGGGTCGTTTTTCCTGACCCAATGTTTCCGGCGATGGCTACGTGCATAGTGTCAAAAATAGGTCAATAATCGTCGCGGAATCGTTTGAAATGACTGCTTTCGTTTAGAGGGCGGCTGGTTCCTTTGGTAGCAGCAAATTGCGGTCATGAACAGGAGAAATTTGATTATCACGTATGATTTACTTAAATTCGTACGTATGGCAAAGCAAAAACTGACCTTGGCACTGGATCCGGAGCTGATTTCCTTCGGAAAAAACTACGCGACCCAAAGGAACACCACGATCACCGAGGTTTTTGAACGCTACCTCGCAGCGCTGCGCGATACGGAACTTCTAAAGACCGACGATCCGCTTGTGGCGTCGGTCCGAGCTGCGGCACTGCAGCGCGAACCCATCACGATGGACGCTCTTCATGAACTCCGAGAGCAGAGCCTGCTCGACCAAATGCTGCGCTATGAAACTGGTTCTTGACTCCGACGTACTACTCGACTTTTTGCTTGCGCGGAGCGGTTTTGTGCACGAAATCGACCAGTTGGTTCAAAACCAAGATAATTGGGGGCTCCACCTAGCCACTTCGGCCTGCGTGCTGCAGAATGTGCACTACATCGCGCGGCGCGGCGGCTTTGCGCTACCCAACGAGGTGATGCAGATGCTTTTGGAGCGCGTGACCGTGATTCCTGTGGGCAACGAGCATTTAGGTCGCGCCTTGACGTTTTCAGATTTTGAGGACGCGGTCCTTGCCTATGCGGCTGCGGAATGGGGTGCGGACTACTTGATCACTCGAAACCTCAAGGACTTTCGCA
>Ga0209552_1000322_pt1 | contig 15202 bp, 7 predicted proteins | sample LauGreFaBDMM15SD_2_FD_188214 | JGI IMG/M metagenome (GOLD analysis project Ga0209552, IMG submission 188214) | Freshwater lake microbial communities from Lake Michigan, USA - Fa13.BD.MM15.SD (SPAdes) (version 2) | ecosystem: Environmental > Aquatic > Freshwater > Lake | place: Lake Michigan, USA... | reverse complement strand
AGGCTTCCGATGAAACGGGCCATATTTTGGCGTTCCAGCCCGAAGGTGGAGTAAAACGCGGGGAGGCAGAACTGCCCTGGATCAACATGACCTGGGGGTACTGGCGGGATGGTGAGTATTGCAACAGGTATGCAAGACATATGGCTATCCCCGATAAGGATATCCCGATCGTCAGTAAATATAAATGGCTCGAGAGCAAGCATATGGTCAATATCTGCGATCGCTGGACACGGGAACGTAACTTGGATATCCAACACGCGTTCTTCAATGGCACCGGCTACGAATCGTGGGAGAGCATCTGGTGTATCTGGAATGGCATCACCCCGCGCGATGGCGAGGCCCTGCGCCGCGTCGCCACGATCATGCGTGCCTATCCAGACCTGCTGGTCAGCAAGGATTGGGAACCGCATACACCCACGTTGCAAAAGAGTGTTTTTGCCAGCCGCTTTCCTGGTGAGCAGCAAACCATCTGGACTGTAATCAACCGCAATACCTACCAAGTTGACGGTCCGCAGTTGCGCGTGCCCTACACCCCCGGAACCCGCTATTTCGACCTTTGGCACGGTGTTGAACTCAAGCCCGTGCTGGAGGGTCAGGAGGCGACACTGAGTTTTGAAATCGAAGAGCACGGCTTCGGTTCCGTGCTCGCAATCAACGGCGCCCCGGACCAGAAATTAAACACGCTGCTGGCCAAGATGAGTAAGCTCGCCAACAAGCGCTTGGCTGAATTCTCTAACGAATGGAAGTTCCTGCCGCAGAAACAGGTGCCTATTGCGGCCACGAAGCCGGCGAAATCGGCACCGCCAGGCATGACCCGCATTCCCGCAGGTAGCTTCGAGTTTCAGGTAGAAGGTGTGATGGTCGAGGGCTGGAACCAGGTGGGCACCGATGTGCAGTATCCTTGGGAGTCTTCGCCACGTCGCTACCATCGACAGCCCGTTACCCTGAAATCGTTCTACATCGACACCTACCCAGTGACCAACGAGCAGTTCAAAACGTTCGTCGATGAGGCGAAATATCGTCCGCGCGATGATTATAACTTCCTCAAAGACTGGAAGAATGGAACCTACCCGGAGGGCTGGGGAAAAAAGCCTGTCACTTGGGTTTCCTTGGAAGATGCCCGCGCCTACGCCGCTTGGGCCGGCAAGCGTCTGCCACATGAAACCGAGTGGCACTACGCCGCGCAAGGCACCGATGGACGTAAGTATCCATGGGGCAACGAGCTGAACGCCGAGGCGATTCCGCCGGAGTACAAGGACAACAAAGAGCTACGTCCGCCAACTGATGTGGATGCCTTCCCCAAAGGTGCCAGCCCGTTCGGCGTCATGGATATGGCGGGCAATGTCTGGCAGTGGACCGACGAATACCACGATGAGCATTCTCGTGGCGGAATCCTCCGCGGTGGCAGTTACTTCAAACCGCAGGGATCGGTCTGGTATTTCCCCAATAAGCTTGAGCTGAACACCCACGGCAAGCTACTGCTCATGGCTCCGAGCAAGGACCGCGCCGGCACCCTCGGCTTCCGCTGTGTGGTCGATGCGGCGGAATAAGCGACCCCAGATCATTTTTTACCACCAATGAACAGAGGAGATGTAATGAAAAAGTATCTATCAGTGCCGGCAATTCTTTTGCCACTCGCGCTGGTGTTGTCACCGCTAGCGGTATTCAACGCCGCGGGTATCGGCGCCAAACCCAACGTCATCATCATCTTGTTGGATGATGCCGGTTATCGCGACACGAACCTCTCGATAATCCATAAACCCGAAACGATATATCCACCTAGAAAACTCCGAGTTTTTCCTCTATAAAATGACCTTTATGTTCCCCTATTCAACACCTGCCAGATACCTACGCGCTGGCGCCTTGCTGCGAGGCATTTTTTTCCCAAGGCGTGCATCTTCTTCGATCTGCAGCAAAACTTCTGCGGTATTTCAAATGAAAGCTCACAATCTCCCCAGATCTGGCTTTACTCTCGTTGAGTTGCTCGTGGTGATTGCGATTGTCGGTATCCTTGCCGCGCTTTCGCTGGCATCTCTCAAAGGAATGTTGGAACAGGGGACAACCGCAAAATGTAGCTCAAATATGAAGCAGGTAGCGGCTGCCGCCTTGCTTTTTGCCGCCGAGAACGATGGAAAATTTCCGAGGACCCATCTTGCCAACAGCTATGCCGCGGCGATCGTGTCACCTTATCCTCGCCCCGCTTCCCAACGGATTACCTCGAATGGAAATGCATACTTCTGGCAGGACCTGGTGCTGCAATACGCGTCGAATTCGAAGATTTACTCCTGCCCCAAACTCACGCTCCCGGCAACTCAAGCGGGAGGAGGGGGCCAAAGCAGCACCTGCCCTCTGGGCATAGGGATCTCCGACGTGCTCGCCTCGGCCTCAACCAACAGCGCCGGTCCTATTTGGGTGCGCATGGTTCAGGTGCCCCAACCGAGCCTCACCGTCTTGTTCACAGATGCCGGCCTGAATGAAAATGGCACCGAACCCTCAGGCCCTTGGAGCACACGAAAGGACGCCCCCCGCACTGGGATGTCTTACGTCAGAGTGTCGTCTGCTGCGGCCAGTTGTGTCATGCCCCGTCATAAGGGCCGGATCAATGTCGCCTTCGTCGACGGGCATGTGGCCACCGTGACTCCCGATCAGATCAATTGGGGGGGGGATTCGACCACCACGAACGGAACAAACTATATCGGGTTCTCCCGTTTTCAATAGACGGTGGAGGACTTCGCGAATCTCAAAGACCTCTCCGGGCGCCTTGTGAAGGTGATGTAGCAAACTCACAACCCGCGCCTTGGGGACGGATTCGACAAGGCACCAACCATTCAAAACAACAACGCGACCTAAGATCATTTTTTACCACCAATGAACAGAGGAGATATAATGAAAAAGTATCTATCAGTGCCGGCAATGCTTTTGCCATTCGCGACGGTGTTGTCACCCAGTGCCATCGCCGCCATCACTCCCGCACCTTATGTGGTTCCAGCGGTGGTGGAGGATCGCCAAGATATGCAGATCCCCGACCGAGTGCATCTTGATGTTAACAGCATGCTCGGTGCCCGCATCCAAGCGAATACCTATACGCGTCTCCTTGAGACGGTAGATGTGGACCGGTTACTCGAAGGATACCGCAAGCGCCCTGGGTGCATGACCTGGGACGGCGAGCACATCGGCAAGTGGATTCATGCCGCCAGCCTGGCTTGGGCCAACAGCGGCGATGAAAAGCTGCGTGCCAAGATCGCCAGCGCGGTGACGGAATTGATGAAATGCCAGGAAGCCGACGGCTACTTGGGCACCTACTTGCCGGATAACCTGGTGACCACCAAGCCGGTGTCGGTTGAAAAAGTCGTTGCCGAAACGGCCGAAGCCCTCGCTGCCGTGCCCCCCCCTGTTCCTGACTGCTTGCCTGCCGTTTCCGAAAGCCAATCCCGCACCGGTAATGTGAAAGGCTCGCTGATCCAAGGAACGCTAATCTCCACCTACGACAGAACCAAGCAGGAGCAGGATTGGTATGCGGTGACGTTGGCTCAACCCTCCAACGTGGGCTGGGTGGTCTTTACGCATGGAGCAAACTGGCCTAACGGTGGATGGTTCGATGCCTCTAAAGGGAAACCCCAAGTTCAGATACAGGCCGTGAAGGACGGCCCTTGGAAAACGGTCGGCGAGTTGATGGATTACCCCGCCACTACAGCCACAGATAACAAGAAAATCACGAATAAGACCGGGTATTCCTGCACTCTCGCCGAGCCGGTGAAGGCGCTCAGCGTGCGCGTCATCGGCCGGCCCGCCAGTGGTGATAATCCAAACGGAGCATTCTCGTCCAGCTCTGGACTGGCGGCGTATACCTCGCCCATCGCCGGTGGGGTCAACGCTCTGGCACAGTCCAAAGCCAAGTCCCCGAAACGCTGGACGGAGTGGGATGTGTGGTCACACAAATACAATCTGCTCGGCCTCCTGACATGGGTACGCCTGAGCGGTGACCCATCAGCCATGGACGCTTGCCGGAAGATGGGCGACCTGCTGTGCAACACGTTTGGCAACGAGCCCGGCAAACTCGATTTCATGAAGCAAGCGCCTTTCGAGGGTCAGGTCACCGTCTTGGAGCCCATGATCATGCTCTATCGCATGACCGGTGAACCGCGTTACAAGGACTTCTGCCAGTATCTCATGAAATGTAAGGCCGCAAAACCCCGTTCTTTCGTGGCGACCCTGCTGGAGAAGAAGCGTGTCGACCAAGTTTACGCCACCCATGCATACACCCAACTGTCGTTTGTTAATGGCCTTCTTGAGTGGTATCGGATTTCCGGTGACAAGGACTTGTTGACCGCCGCTGTAAATGCTTGGGAGGATATCACGGCCAAGCGGCGCTATATCACGGGCGCCATCAGCTACCGCGAGACGTTTCACGACGACTTCGATTTGCCGAACAACAACCATGTGGGCGAAACCTGTGCAACCGTCACTTGGATGCAGTTTAACGCGCAACTCCTGCGCCTCACCGGGGAGGCCCGCTACGCTCAGGAAATAGAGCGAACGGCCTACAACCAGTTGGCCAGCGCCCAAAGCCCCGACGGCAAAGCGTGGACCTACTATGTGGGGCTGGTGGGCACCAAGCCCTATTCCACCAACTTTACCGGCTTTTGCTGTCTGTCGAGCGGCCCGCGTGGTCCCGTGCTTTTACCCACCTGTGCACTGACCACGGACGGTGAAGGTGTGGTGGTAAACCTCTATGACCAAGCCAATGCCCAGTTAAAGCTACGGGACGGGATTGGCGTGGCGGTGAACCTAACCACCCGCTTTCCGAGCGAGCCGAACATCGCTATCGACATCAAGCCGGAGAAACCCGCTGACTTTGCGGTGAAACTGCGCATCCCGACCTGGTGTTCCAATGCGACGCTTAAACTGGGTGGCAAGACTCTGCCGATGACTGTGGGTGAGGATGGCTACGTGGCGGTGCGCCGCACCTGGCAAGCCGGAGACCGGCTCAATCTGGTGTTGCCGCCCAATGCGCGGGTGGTGGCTGGGGAGCATAACAACTTGGGCCGGGCGGCCATTTGCTATGGACCTCTGGTGTTGGCTACGGATACAGCGCTGGATCCTGCGGGTGAGCGGATCCAACTGAATTCTACCGATATAGGCGCGCTGTCTCTTACACCCGAGCCGGCCAAGGGCATTTTCCACGACTGGTCCGACGCCCAAGTATTCCACATTACCAGTATGGGCAATAGCGCGCTGCTCGCGCCCATCAGCACAGCCGGTGCCGATAAAAAGAGCACCTGTTACCGGGTGTGGTTGCCCTTTACCTCCCAACCTGGGGCAAACCTGGCCGTGGGCGGCACGGAAAGTGTTTCCCGCACCCGCACGCCACCAGGGGCGCACGTCGATCAACGTGCCGGCGGATGGGGATCGATCATCGATGGAGGTGAGGTGCTGACCTATAACAATACCAAGCAGGATCAGGACTGGTATGCGGTGACGCTGGCCAAGCCCGCCATCGTAGGTCGGGTGGTTTTCATACACAGCTGGGCCTTCCCTAGTGGCGGCTGGTTTGATACCTCGGAGGGAAAACCCCAGGTGCAGGTGCAAACCGAGAAGGACGGCCCCTGGACTACGGTCGGTGAATTAAAGAGCTATCCCGCCACCACCGCTACCGACGCAAAAGTCCTTGGGCCACACAGTTCGGGCACGCGTTACACCTGCACCCTCGATAAACCGGTGACGGCGCTAGCGGTGCGCGTCATCGGCAAACCGGCCTGCGGCAATGACCCGAAGCAGTCGTTCTCCTCCTGCATGGGCATGGAAGTGTACGAGCGGTGAAGCGAATGATGAAATAATTAGTAAAAAAAGAAGAACAACGAAGACAATGAAAAGCCGCCTTTTTGGATTAAGCTTAGTAATCGTCTTGAGCGCAACGCAAGCGTGGGCCGCAGACGGCCCGCTGCCCGCCGTTGCCGAAAGCCAATCCCGCATCGGCAATGTAAAAGGCTCGCTGATAAAAGGCACACTGATCACCACCTACGATGCCTCCAAGCAGGAGCAGGATTGGTACGCCATCACCCTTGCCAAACCCTCCACCGTGGGGTGGGTGATCTTCACCCACGGAAAATGGTGGCAAAACGGCGGCTGGTTCGATGCCTCTAAAGGAAAACCCCAAGTTCAAGCACAGGCCGAGAAAGACGGCCCTTGGGCGACGGTGGGTGAGTTGTCGGATTACCCTGCCACCACCGCCACCGATAACAAAAGTTTCCCAAACTATTCTCGATTTGCCTGTACACTTACGCCGCCGGTAACGGCTGTATCAGTACGTGTCATCGGGCGGGCGGCCAGTGGTGGGGACTCAGCCAAGAACTTCTCCTCCAGCGCGGGACTGGCGGTCTACACTTCGCCTATCGCGGGTGGCATCAATGCCCTGCCGCCGCATTCCGACTATACGGGCAAACCCAGCGTGGTTATCGACTTGAAATCCTTGGATAAAAAGCTCCAGGCGGCAGGCGAACAGATACCCGTACCCCCAAAAACCGGTTCAGATTCTTCTACGTGGATGGCAGAGATGAAGCAGTGGCGCGAATTCAAACTCGCTGAAATGAAATATAACGGTGCCGAATATGACCGTCCTGAACTCGCCTGGTGTCAGAGCACTTTTGCCCAGACCCAGTTGATGGTGGAGGACCGCTATTTCTATAACGTTGAAACCGGCACGTACACGGTGGGCCGGTACCTCGATGACCTGGAAAAAAGGTACGGCGGCATCGACGCGGTGGTGGTATGGCCGAGCCATGCCACCACCGGGATCGACAACCAGAACCCGTTCGACCAGTTCCGCGCACTGCCCGGTGGCACTGCGGCAGTCAAACAGATGGTGGCTGACTTTCACCAGCGCGGTGTAAAGGTGCTGTTCGCTGCCGTGCCTTGGTTTCAAACGGGATTGCGCGATGAAGGGGTTTCCATCCCCACGGCTATGGCGCGGGATATGAAAGCCATCGGGGCTGATGGTGTCTACGGCGCCGCCATGACGGGCATGCCCAAGGAATATCCCACGGCTTCGAGCCAAGCTGGTGCCGTTCTCGCCTTTCAGGCAGAAAACGGTCTGCAAGCAGGGGAGGCGGACCTGCCTTGGACCACCATGTCACGGGGAAGGTGGGTATTGAAGGAAAACAGCGTGGATTTGCATCCTCTGCAGGTAAGGGTACCGCCGCCCGTAGGGGTCAGTAAATATAAGTGGCTCGAGCCCAGGCATAGGGTCAACCTCTGCAATTCTTGGTTCCGGGATAAGAACATTGAGCTGCAACATGCGTTTTTCAATGGCATCGGGTTCATGGCCTGGGAAAATAACTGGGGGATCTGGAATGGCCTTACCCCACGGGATGGCGAATCCCTGCGTCGGATCACGACGATCATGCGTGCCTTACCCGAGCTGCTCACCAGCAAGAATTGGGAGCCGAACACGCCCACCTTGCAGACGGAAATCTACGCCAGCCGCTTTCCCGGGGCGCAGCAGACGCTGTGGACCCTGATCAACCGCCGTGCCTTCCGAGTCACTGGCCCACAGCTGCGTGTCCCCGCCACCCCTGCCACCCGTTACTTTGACCTGTGGCACGGCGTAGAGCTGAAACCGCTACAGCAGGGGGAAGATTTGTTGTTGAGTTTCGAAATCGAAACTTATGGCTTCGGCGCGGTGCTGGCCGTAGCAGGCACCCCGGATCCGAAATTGAATGCCCTCCTGGCGAAGATGAGCGGGCACGCTGCTAAGCGGCTGGAGGATTACTCGGGTGAATGGGCGTGCCTCCCCCAAACGCAGGAACCCATCGCCGCGACGGCACCGGTCAAGGCTGCCCCGGCAGGAATGACTAGAATCCCCGGAGGCACCTTCGATTTCTGTGTGAATGGTATTGAGGTCGAAGGTGGGAATCAACTGGGCGTCGATGTGCAATATCCTTGGGAAGATTCGCCACGCCGTCATCACCGCCACCCGGTCACCTTGAAATCATTTTACATCGACACCTATCCGGTGACCAACGAGCAGTTCAAGAAGTTCGTTGATGAGGCGAAATATCGTCCGCGCGATGATTATAACTTCCTCAAAGACTGGAAGAATGGAACCTACCCGGAGGGCTGGGCTAAGAAGCCGGTCACTTGGGTTTCCTTGGAAGATGCCCGCGCCTACGCCGCTTGGGCCGGCAAGCGTCTGCCACATGAAACCGAGTGGCACTACGCCGCGCAAGGCACAGACGGACGTCTCTATCCGTGGGGCAACGAGCTGAACGCCGAGGCGATTCCTCCGGAGTGCAAGGACCAAGAACTACGTCCGCCTACCGATGTGGATGCCTTCCCCAAAGGTGCCAGCCCGTTCGGCGTCATAGATATGGCGGGCAATGTCTGGCAGTGGACCGACGAATACCACGATGAGCATACGCGCGCCGCGATCCTCCGTGGGGGTAGTTACTTCAAACCACAGGGTTCGGATAAGTATTTCCCCAACAAGCTTGAGCTGAACACCCACGGCAAACTGCTCCTCATGGCACCCAGCAAGGACCGCGCCGGCACCCTCGGCTTCCGCTGTGTGGTGGATGCGGCGGAATAGCCGATCACTGATAATATTATCACTGTAAATATACCCCTATGAAGAAACACCCCAAGAACTACCTCGTATTACTTGCCGCCATCGCGCTCACCGCAATTCAAGCGTGGGCCGCAGACGGCCCGCTGCCCGCCGTTTTCGAAAGCCAATCCCGCATAGGCAATGTAAATGGCTCACTCATCAACGGTGCGGTGGCGAACTATCCAGCGCCACTCGGGGTGCCGGCTTCGGATCGTTTTAAGGTTGAACTGCGGGATAATAATCAGACCGACTGGCAACCAGTTTTCGTTTATCAGAGTCACAGCAGTGTGAATAAAGCGCAGAGTGCATCGTGGGTGTCGTTTTCGTTCTCTGGGCAGGTGGAATTGCGTATCACTCCACTTCAGGACGCCAGTGATTCGGTGGTCATCCGTCCCAAGGCATTTCAACTGATGCCGGTGGTCAAGCAGGGACAAGCGCATGTTTCGCTCAACCAACCTCGGAAACTATCCGTCGAGTTCAACGGCAGTGCGGATCATCCGTTGTACATCTTTGCCAACCCACTCGAGACTCCGCCGAAAAAGGAGGTGGGGCGCGAGTTGGTAGTTTTCAATGCAGGAATCCACAATATTGGTGATCGCTACCCATTGAGCAGTCACACCACTTATTACCTGCAAGGTGGGGCTGTCCTTCAGGGTTCGTTTTATGGCCCGGGGAAACTGGAAGACGTCACTATTTGCGGACGCGGTATCCTCAATTCCGGCTATCAGAAGTCGCAGCACCCTACGCAGGGTCTGCATAGTAATATCTCGTTCGAAGATGGCAGCAACATCCGCCTCGAGGGGATCACCTGTATCGAGGCTGGCAATTTTCAAATCAAAGTGCAAAGCAAACAGCCTGACGCTCGTATCGACATTGAGAATCTCAAACTCATTGGCTGGAACCCTTGCAGCGATGGCATTCACGTTTCCGACATGGACTGGAAGGATCATCCCGTGGTTGGAAATGCTAGGGGCATGAGCCTGCGGGTGAGTGATTGCTTCATCCGTGCCAATGACGACGCGATTCTGCTTTGCGATGGCGTGGCACGCTCGGAAATGAGCGACTGTGTTATTTGGGACAGTGGCATGGGTGCCTCCTTTTGCCTCTCTTGGGGGGGGCATCAACCGGTGGAATCGTGCCGCGTCGACCGCTGCTACGTCATTCACAAATATGGCGGTAATCCAGTATTTCGCGCTAACCATGCGGGCGAGGCGTTAATTCGCAACGTGCGCTTCAGCGATATATTTATCGAGGGTGACGTCGGCTCGCTGGTTGGCTTGAAGATCATGAATCACCGCTATGATCCAGACCCTGGACACAATTCCATCGAGGACATCTACTTTAAAAATATCACCGCCGAAGGGCAACCCACGAACAATTTCATCGGAGGACTCAGCGAAGAATTTCAGATACGGCGAGTCACTTTCGAGAATCTACGCATCGGCGGAAAAGTCATCCTGAATCCTGCAGACATGAATTTGAAAATAAATAATTTCGTAAGTGAAGTGAAGTTTCTGCCGTGATGTGTTCTATTCATTCCTAACATTTTCAATATATGAAAAAAATTGTGATCCCAATAATGTGTGCCGCAATCGTAACGCAAGGGTGGGGGCAACCACCGTCCACACCCGCCAGCCAGCCCAAGACACCCGAAACCCCACTCAAGGCACTGGAAACCAAACTCAAGATGGAAAGGATGGCGATCCCTGGGCCACAACCCGGGGCCAATAGGAGCGAGTGGCTCGCCGACCTGAAGCAGTATCGCGAACTCAAGTTGGCGGAATTGAAGTATAACGGCTCGGAATACGACCGTCCTGAACTCAAGTGGTGCCAGAGCTCCTTTATCCAGCCACAAATGATGGTGGAGGATCGTTATTTCTATGATGTGGAGAAGGGTAAATACACGGTGGATCGCTATCTGGATGACCTTGAAAAACGCTACGGCGGCATCGACTCGGTGTTGGTGTGGTGCGTCTACCCCAATATCGGTATCGATAACCAGAACCAGTTTGACCAGTTCCGGGCCATGCCGGGTGGGGTTCCGGCGATGAAGCAAATGGTGGCTGATTTCCACCGGCGCAACGTGAAGGTGCTCTTCGGTGTGATGCCTTGGTGGGAAAAGGGATCACGCTCTGAAGGGGTGACGCTCCCCGTTGCCATTGCTCGAGATATGAAGGCGGTAGGCGCCGACGGCGTCAACGGCGATACCATGGTGGGTATGATGGGCGATTACTCCTATCGCAGTGAATCGGATAAGACCGGACATCCCGTCGCCTTTGAACCCGAAGGCGGCCTAAACGCGGGGGAAAAAGAGCTGTCTTGGATCAACATGACGTGGGGGTATTGGAGTAATGCCCAAAACAGTGATGATGTGCTGGGTACAAAACTCCAAGTGCCTCCCGTCAGTAAATATAAATGGCTCGAGCCCAGGCACATGGTTCATGTCAACGATCGCTGGATCCGGGACAGAAACTTGATGATGCAGAGCGCATTCTTCAATGGCACGGGGTATGAATCGTGGGAAAGTATCTGGTGCGTTTGGAATGGCTTCACCCCCCGCGATGGTGAAAGCCTGCGCCGAACAGCGACGATCTTGCGTGCATATGCAGACCTGCTGGTGAGCAAAGATTGGGAACCGCACGTATCTACGTTGCAAAAGGGTGTTTTTGCCAGCCGCTTTCCCGGTCCAAAGCAGACGCTATGGACTCTGATCAACCGCTTCGCCAGCACGGTAACCGGTCCGCAACTGCGCCTTCCCTACATCGCTGATGTCCGTTATTTCGATCTCTGGCACGGAGTGGAGCTGAAGCCTGAAATAGAAGATAAGGAAGCGGTCTTGAGTTTCGAGATGGAAGGGTACGGATTCGGTTCCGTGCTAGCCATCGAGGGTGCCCCTGATGCGAAACTCACCTCACTGATCGAGAAGATGCACACCTACTCGGCCAAGCGTCTGGCTGATTTCTCGAGCGAATGGAAATTCTTGCCGCAAACGCAAGTGCCCATCTCCGCCACGGTTCCTGCAAAAGCGACGCCACTGGGTATGACTCGAATTCCCGCTGGCACCTTTGAATTTATCATGGACGGGATCGAATTCGAAGGGGGACACCAGGCGGGCGTCGATGTGCAATATCCTTGGGAAAATTCACCGCGCCGGAATCATCGCCAGTACGTTACCCTGAAATCGTTCTACATCGACACCTACCCAGTGACCAACGAGCAGTTCAAGAAATTCGTTGATGGCGCGAAATATCGTCCGCGCGATGATTATAACTTCCTCAAAGACTGGAAGAATGGAACCTACCCGGAGGGCTGGGCTAAGAAGCCGGTCACTTGGGTTTCCTTGGAAGATGCTCGCGCCTACGCCGCCTGGGCTGGCAAACGTCTGCCACATGAAACCGAGTGGCACTACGCCGCGCAAGGCACAGACGGACGTCTCTATCCGTGGGGCAACGAGCTGAACGCCGAGGCAATCCCGCCGGAGTGCAAGGACCAAGAACTACGGCCGCCTACCGATGTGGATGCCTTCCCCAAAGGTGCCAGCCCGTTCGGTGTCATGGATATGGCGGGAAATGTCTGGCAGTGGACCGACGAATACCACGACGAGCATTCCCGTGGCGGCATCCTCCGTGGGGGTAGTTACTTCAAACCCCAGGGATCGAGATGGTATTTCCCCAACAAGCTTGAGCTGAACACCCACGGCAAGCTGCTGCTCATGGCTCCGAGCAAGGACCGCGCCGGCACCCTCGGCTTCCGCTGTGTGGTGGATGCGGCGGAATAGCCGATCACTGATAATATTATCACTGAAAATATACCCCTATGAAGAAACACCCCAAGAACTACCTTGTATTACTTGCCGCCATCGCGCTCACCGCAATTCAAGCGTGGGCCGCAGACGGCCCGCTGCCCGCCGTTGCCGAAAGCCAATCCCGCATTGGCCATGTCAAAGGCTCGCTCATTCATGGCTCGTTAATCACCACCTACGATGCCACCAAGCAGGAGCAGGATTGGTACGCCATCACCCTTGCCAAACCCTCCACCGTGGGCTGGGTGGTCTTTACCCATGGCCTAAGCCTTCCAAATGGCGGCTGGTTCGATGCCTCTCAAGGGAAACCTCAGGTTCAAGTGCAGACTGTGAAAGACGGCCCTTGGAAAACGGTCGGCCAGTTGACGGATTACCCCGCCACTACGGCAACCGACAACAAGAGCATCAAAGATAATGCTCGTTTCTCCTGTACTCTCGCAAAACCAGTGACAGCCCTTTCCGTGCGCGTCATCGGACGGGTGGGTGGTAACGGAGAATTAACCTCCAGCGCTGGACTAGCGGCATGCACTGCGCCCATCGCCGGTGGCGTCGATGCCTTCATACAAATCCCAAGCATGGCACTGGAAACCAAGCTCAAGATGAGAAGGCAGGACATCCCCGGGCCTCAAACCGGGTCCAATGCGAGTGAGTGGCTCGCAGACCTGAAGCAGTATCGCGAACTCAAGTTGGCGGAAATCAAGTATTACGGCACCGAATACGATCGACCGGAACTCAAATGGTGCCAAAGCGCCTTTGTTCAGCCGCAGATGATGGTGGAGGATCGCTACTTCTTCGATGTAGAGACCGGTAAGTACACGGTAGATCGCTACCTGGATGATCTCGAGAAGCGCTACGGCGGAATCGACGCGGTGCTGATCTGGGCGGTCTATCCGAACATCGGAATCGATAACCGCAACCAGTACGACATGGTTCGCGCGATGCCTGGCGGCTATCCGGCCTTGAAGCAGATGGTGGCCGACTTCCATCGGCGTGGCGTGAAGGTATTGTTCCCCATCATGCTTTGGGACAATGGAACGCGCGACGAAGGAGTTCCTTTCTCGACGGGAATCGCACGTTCACTGAAAGAGATCGGGGCCGACGGCGTCAACGGGGACACACTACAAAGTATGTACGGGGACTACAGCTTCCGCACTGAATCCGACAAGAGCGGCCACATCCTCGCGTTTCAGCCGGAAGGCGGTTTGAAAGTCGGGGAGATGGCGCTCCCTTGGATCAACATGTCGTGGGGATACTGGGGTCTGGGAGAAAACTCCAAGAACGGCGATCAGATCCCGCCGGTCAGCAAATACAAATGGCTCGAATCGCGGCACATGGTGAACATCTGCGAGCGATGGAGCCACGATAGAAACATGGAAATCCAGAATGCGTTCTTCAACGGCACCGGCTACGAATCCTGGGAGAGCATCTGGGGCTTGTGGAATGGCATCACCCCACGGGATGGCGAAGTACTGCGCCGATCAGCTACTATTATGCGTGCCTATCCAGACTTGCTCGTAAGTAAGGATTGGGAACCGCATACACCCACTCTCCAAAAAGGTATTTATGCCAGCCGCTTCCCCGGAGAGAAGCGGACGCTCTGGACGCTTATCAACCTTGCCGCCCATAATGTTAACGCCCCCCAACTGCGCGTCCCCCACATCCCCGAAACCCGCTATTTCGACCTCTGGCACGGGGTGGAGATGAAGCCAAAGCTGGAGGCCCAGGAGGCGGTCTTGAGCTTCGAGATCGAAGGGTACGGGTTCGGTTCGGTGCTGGCAGTCAACGGCGCCCCGGACCAGAAATTAAACACGCTGCTGGCCAAGATGAGTAAGCTCGCCAACAAGCGCTTGGCTGAATTCTCTAACGAATGGAAGTTCCTGCCGCAGAAACAGGTGCGCATTGCGGCCACGAAGTCGGCTAAATCGACACCGCCAGGCATGACTCGAATCCCCGGAGGCACCTTCAACTTCAAGGTTGAGGGTATCGAAATTGAGGGATTAAACATGCCCGGAACTGACGTGCAGTATCCTTGTGAGGATTCACCACGCCGCTATCACAGCCACTCAGTGACGCTGAAGCCTTACCACATCGACACCTACCCAGTGACCAACGAGCAGTTCAAGAAGTTCGTTGATGAGGCGAAATATCGTCCACGCGATGATTATAATTTCTTAAAAGACTGGAAGAACGGAACCTATCCTGAAGGCTGGTCCAAAAAGCCGGTCACTTGGGTTTCCTTGGAAGATGCCCGCGCCTACGCCGCTTGGGCCGGCAAGCGTCTGCCGCATGAAGCCGAGTGGCACTACGCCGCGCAGGGGACCGATGGGCGCAAGTATCCATGGGGTAACGAGCTGAACGCCGAGGCGATTCCGCCGGAGTGCAAGAAGCGAGAGCTGCGTACGCCTACCGATGTGGATGCTTTCCCCAAAGGTGCCAGCCCGTTCGGCGTCATGGATATGGTGGGCAATGTCTGGCAGTGGACCGACGAATACCTCGACGATCATACGCGCGCCGCGATCCTCCGAGGCGGCAGCTATTTCAAACCGCAGGGCTCGCACTGGTATTTCCCCAACAAGCTTGAGCTGAACACCCACGGCAAGCTGCTGCTCATGGCTCCGAGCAAGGACCGCGCCGGCACCCTCGGCTTCCGCTGTGTGGTGGATGCGGCGGAATAAGCGACCCAGATAAATTTATCACTGTAAATATACCCCTATGAAGAAACACCCCAAGAACTACCTCGTATTACTTGCCGCCATCGCGCTCACCGCAATTCAAGCGTGGGCCGCAGACGGCCCGCT
>Ga0209552_1000320_pt1 | contig 15230 bp, 22 predicted proteins | sample LauGreFaBDMM15SD_2_FD_188214 | JGI IMG/M metagenome (GOLD analysis project Ga0209552, IMG submission 188214) | Freshwater lake microbial communities from Lake Michigan, USA - Fa13.BD.MM15.SD (SPAdes) (version 2) | ecosystem: Environmental > Aquatic > Freshwater > Lake | place: Lake Michigan, USA... | reverse complement strand
CCCCAAGTTGAACAAAGTGAAGCTGTGCTCCTATAGGAAAAGCATCTGTAGCGTTAAGGGGAATAGTGACACCGATAGCTGCGGCGTTATCTAAAGTAGTTAACCTACCGTTGTCTGATAAATCTACTGTGTAAGCATTAACTGTTTGAGTATTAATTCCAACATTAATTTGTGGAGATGATAAAACTTTGTTAGTTAGAGTTGCTCCGCCTGATTCAGTAACTGGTGCAATGTTAAGCCACTTAAGTCCAGTGGCTGTTGTGGAGTCAGTTACAAGGTAATATCCGTTTGCAGCAGTAGCAAGCTTTCCTAATGTTAGAGCTCCTGTGGCAACTGCAAGGTCACCTTTAGCGGTAAATACACTTGTCTTTGCATACCCTACTAGAGTTCCTGTGTTATCAACATAAGACACAGTAGATGACGCAGAGCCACCAGAAACAAAAGTTCCAGTAGCACCGCTAGTAATAACAAAGTTAGTTGGAGTTGCGTCAGTAATTGTTTGATCTGTTAGGTTATAACCACCTGGTGTAATACCTGTAGTTGTTACTTTTTGACCAATAACAAAGTTATTAGCGGCTGTAAAGGTAACTCCGCCGCCTGCTGCAACTACGTTGGTTACAGCTACTGTTTGCTGCCACTCTTGTAGGTTTGCGGTCTGACCCTGGAAGCTACGGATTGTAAAGCCTCTAGTTGTTGCGTTTGTAGGAATAATGACGTTACTGCCATCGGCTGTTTTCTTGATGTATTGTGAGTGGGTATCGGCAACGACACCGGCTTCTACGTTAGCAATACGAGATTTTATATTATCAAAATCTGTTTGTGTTGAGATGAATGTGCTGGCATTGGTTACAGTCGTAGATCTGGCAGGAAGAGTGCCCATGACAGTCTGCATAGCATTAACTTCATCTTGAAGAATATTTGGGTGTGAGGCGTCGATTAAGTCTACGACGTTTGACTTATTAACAAAGACTTTAACTTGGGACGGGAATGTGGCCACGACGATCCTTTCAATGCTGAGTACTAAGGTAGGGTAATTGGTGAAGTTTTTCCGCCTAAACGATTAGTTTTGAGACTCTCCGTTCGGACCTTTGCCGGGGTTCATGTACATTCCTATGCGTGGTCGCTCCTGTGTATTGAGAAATATGCGCCTAATTCCAAATCTGGAGTCACTTACTGTAACAGGTTTGATTACGGCGTTCTTAAACTCTTTCTTTTTACTCATGGAGAATACCTGTTCCATTGTCTAGCTTGTGTTTCTGTGCCGCGAATGGGTCTGTTGTTCTGTACGCGAGTAAGTCCGTCACGACCGGATCTTGTCTTACTAGCCTCTCTGGCAACAGCTTGAGCTCTGTCAGGGGCTACGTTCTCAAACATGCCTCTTTTTTTCTTAGGTTTTGCTGCCATTTTAAAAAATGCGCTCTGATTTAACCTTAATAGGTTCGCTAGGGGCATCATCGGCATCATAGGCATCATCTGCATACGGGCCTTTTTTAAAGTCTTTTACAACCCCCTCCGCCTCTGTCATTGCTTCATCTGAAAATTGACGACTACGAAGATTTGGGTCATCAAAATATCTACCATACTTTTGCGCTGCAACTTTTTCTTGTTTTTCTTTTGTAGCTTCAACGTCAAGTATACGCTCTCCGGCTTTATAGCGTTTCTTTGCTTCTCTTAGTCTGTAAGGGTTATGTTTATTTAACTCACCGGTCCTACGATCATAAACGCCTACAAATGATTGAGGTAGGTTTTTTCCGCCGAGAGCGGCTTTGACATCTGCACCTTTTGTGGTTGCAGCAAACTGCTTTGCATTAGCTACGGATTGGCTCATATTCCAAGTCTAAATGCTTTTGCTCGCACATTCTTGCTAAATCAGGAACCACAAACCGCTTAGAGCATAAAGCGCAGGTATAGCGCTTTATGCGTTCAGCGTCAGTTATTTCCCGCAGGTTGGGCACTTAGCTACTGGGGCTACTGCCTTAAACTTTGGACGACCAAAGCCAACGATTGAGATCATTTCTCCAGCCTTGTTCTTCTTGAAGCCGCGTAGCTTCTTGGAGACCTGTCCGCCATTTCTTTGGCTTCCCTTTTTATCTGGGCTGGTATTGCCTTCAACGCACCAGACAGTTCCATCGCCGTTGTCTTTAATAACAATTCCAACGTGCGAGATTCGATTGACATCATCTGAGGGGAAATCAAAATAGGCAATATCCCCTGGTTCTGGATCTGCAATATCTGCATCAATCCATGAGCCAGCTTTCTTGAAAGCCTGTGCACCACTTGGTGTGTAAACGGTATTAGGTACCTTTACACCAGCTTCGTTAGCACACCAGTTTACAAAAGAGCCGCACCATGGTTGGAAGTTAGCCTTTGCGTAAGCGCCGTACTTTGTCTCATTATCTTTTGGACCTTCAATAGTTCCAAGTTCGGCTTTTGCAACTTCAATAAGTCGAGCTGCTGTTCCTTGATCAGCCATTGGTCTTCTCCTCTTTATCCCAGTCAAGATCAACTGGTTGCTCATCTGGAACTTGTCCATCTGGCTTTCCTGAAGTTGGTGCAATAGTTACTGAAACACCTGATTGATTTGCTTCGACTTGAAGATCAGCAGCTGTTTTAGAATTTACATCAACTGCTGCAAATGCAGAATTAATCTCTGCGATATCAAGCTTGCCGTCATTCATAAAGCCACGTGCTAGCTTTTCTACGACTGCGGCAACTGCTGTAAGACCAGCAACTGTTATTGCGTTTACTGTTGAGATACCGGCAATAGCACCAGCACCAATTACTGAAAGACCGCTAGCAGCAAATGTTGCAACGATTCTCAGAATTATGTTTCCGAGTGATTTCATTCTTCATCCTTTGGGTTTCGTAGTGGATAGGTAACCGCCCACGCAAGTAGAGTTCCCATAATTGCGTACCCCACAATTGTCTTAGCAGAGCCATCTAGCACTACCCAAGCAATAAACATGCCAAGTAGTGTCCATAGCTGATCTACCATGTCTCTTAGTATTCTCACGGCTTACGTCTCCTATTCCCTTTCATATCTCCGGAAGCGCCACCGCCACCAGAACTTCCTCTTCCGCTACCTGTAGATCCACTTGTTGTGGTTCCAGCGGCAGCAGCCACTGCGTTCATAGCAGCACCTGTAGCAACAACGGTTGCAACAACCATTTCAGTTGCTTCTGTACGCTCTTCATCAGACATGTCGGCACCAATACTTCCAAGGGCTTGTAACGCCTCACCTGGATCACTAAATATTGCGCTAACTAACTCAGCTGGGCTTTCTAGTAAAACTAGAGCCGCAGCTACGTCTGCTGTAATTATAACTTCGTTACCGTTTTCATCCTGCCTAACCTCAACAGGTTGTTCTTTTGGTAGGTCTTTAAACTCAATACCAGCAGCCTCTAAAGCTGAAACAGGTACAGCCTCTTCACCTTTAAACTGCTCAACAATTACATCAGCAACAAGTTCTTTCTGATCTTGAGTAAGTTCTTGACCTTTTGGCGCAAGAGCAGCAACAAGAGATGCAACCTCAGCGTTTGTAATAGTGCCGTCTTTACCTAAAGCATCGACTACCGCATTAGCTTCTTTGTCTGATATATTTCCATCCTTAGTAGCAGCAGCTACTTCTGGAGGCGGTGGAGGTAATTGTGATTCTGGTGACGGATTTTGTGGCTCTGGCTTTGGTGTCTCTGGTTCTGGTTTTGGTCCCACGGGTGGCTCGGCTTCCACAGGAGGCTCCACGGGTGCTACGGGTGGTGCTTCGGGCTCTACCGCTGGTGGTAGGGGCTCTGTGGGTGGTAATGGCTCTTCTTTGGGTGGGTCAATAGGTGGCTGACCAATCGCTCCCTCAGGGTCAGGGATTGCAACAGGTGGTTGAGGCTCTACAGGAGGCTCAGGAGCAGGTCCTGGAACAGGCTCAGGAATTGGTTCGGGCGTTGGGACTGGCTGCGGCTCAGGTTGAGGAATTGGCGCGGGCTCAGAAGGTGGCTCTGGAATGGGACTTACAGGGACGGGTACAGGCGTCGGAGCAGGCTCAGTGGCTGGCTCAGGGGCCACTGGTGGAGTTGTAGGTTCAGGTGATGGAGTTGATTCTGGTTGTGGTTGTGGTGTTGGTTCCACTGCTGGTGGGATTGTTGGTATGGGCGTTGGAACGACAGGAACGGGTGTAGGAGATGGCTCAGGAGTTGGGACCGGAGATGGCTCAGGAGACGGCTGAGGCGTTGGAGAAGGCTGCACAGAGGGCTCTGGCGAAGGCGTTGGAGCTACAGAAGGTTCGGGAGAAGGAGTAGGTGATGGAGTTGGAGATGGCTGTGGTGTTTGTGTTGGGGTTGCTGATGGGGTCGGTTCTGGGCTACTGGTCGGTGTTGCTACGGGTGTGGCGCTTGGAGAAGGAGTTGGCTCAGGCGTTACTACAGGTGTCGGTGTTGGGGTCGGAGTTGGCTCACTTGGAGGTGTCGGAGTTGGAGTGGGTGTGGGTTCAGAAGTCGGAGTGGGAGACGGTGAAGCTGAGACAGTCGGAGTTGGAGATGGCTCTGGACTACCAGAGGTCGAAGGCGATGGGGAAGGACTAGGAGATGAAGAAGGTGTTGGTTCTGTTGTTGGTGTCGGTGTTGGGCTCGGTTGGGGCGTTGCTGTTTCTGAAGGAGATGGTGAAGGTGTTGGAGTTGGAGTCGGAGTTGGGGTGGGAGTCGGACTCGGAGTAGGTTCTGGAGTCGGAGTAGGAGCAACACCACTATTGTAGAATCGTCCAGGTCCTGAGTAGTTATCACTTATGTAAGTGGTCCACTCGCCAATAAATCCACCTGTGCAGAATAATACCGCTATGTCGCCTTTGCCATTAAAATAAGAGTTGTCAGCATCCCAACCTGTGGTTGCGGTATGTGTTTCACCGGCAGGGTTGGCGCAAATGATCATAACCCCGCGAACCATTAATTCTGGTGGGGTTGCATAAGCTGAGTTTGCAAATAATAGAGGAAAAAAGGCTGCGGATGCTAGAACAGATAGTGCTGCGAATAAACGCAGAGCTTTTATTTAAATTCCTCTCCTGAACTACATACCCTTAGTTTACAGGAAATAACATACTATTTGGGTCAAAGATTGATACACACTTTGACATTAAATTAAGTTTTTGGTCTATTGCGTGGTGTCCGCAAAACATTAACTCTCCGTTAATAAATGTAGCTACAACCATAGCTGCCGCATTGCATTGATCGCAACGATCAGTTGCTAGAAGAGCCGCCCTCTCCACCACCCGCGCCGGAGTCTGATCCTGAACCATTGTCATTTCCAGCTCCTTCGTTAGTGTGTGAGTTATAGTTTATACCACCGCCGCCCCAACCGCCGTAATAACCGCCATAATATCCACCACCCCAATAAGAGGGTGAGTATGGAACGACAACACCGCCAACACGGAGGCCCATGGTAGAGTTAATCTCTACGCCTCTATGTTGACGGTGTTTGCGTTTTTTTGTAATTTGTTTACTTTACCGCAGCTGAAGCTTTACCGCCTCCGCCGCCTGATTTTTTAGCAGCTGGCTTTGGCTTTGCTGGTGATTGGTAAATACGACGTACAGCTTCTTTGTACTCTGGGCTAACACCCTTGTACTGTGTGGCTCCAATAGATTTTTCCTTACCGGCTTTCTTAACAGCATCAACTGTAGCCTGTGAAACTTTAACTTTTGCAGTTGTTACTGCTGCTTTTGGCTTTGTTGTTGATGGTGTCAGTAAAGGTGGCATTGTTGCAGCAGAGTTTGGATTAGGTGTTGCTTTTGGCTTAGTAGGCGCTGGAAGAATAGAAGGGAACGCTGATTTATTTTTTGCGTTCTTCTCTTCAGCTTTGTACTTTTCTGCCGCAGGTCCACCGTAATTTTTAGGAGCTGCTTTTGGAGTTGCTGCTTTAGGTTCTTTAGCTGCATTTGGATAAACACGCGTAACTGCTTCTTTGTACTCCGCACTAACTGGAGCATTTGGTGAGAATGTGCTTCCATTATATCCTGGAGCACCGTTCTTAACTTTATCTTGTGGAACCTTACCCATGTTTCCGCGACCAGCATCTTTAACTGCATTAACTGTGCTCTGTGAAACTTTAACGCTGCGATTATAACCGCTCTTGTCAACCGCTTTAGTAGCTTTTGGTGCTACTTTAGATGGTGATGGTGTCATTGGGGTCATAGCATTTGAACGAGCCATCTTGCCCTTGTGTGCATCATCTCCAGGAATTCCTGGTGCTGATGTCATAACTCTAGATATTGTATCCATTTTTTCTGCACGACCAGCAGCTGCTGCTCGTCGAGCAGCTCCATCATCGTTATCTTTTACTGCTGAACTAGCTGTTGCTCCCGCATTCATTGGTGAGTATTCGCCTCGGTCGTTATCAACCGCTGCTGCTGTTACTCCTGAATTTAATGGTGTGTCGTATCCGCCATCACCATCAAATTGCATTGATGTTAATTTCATTTCTCGTTCTCCTTCTTGCCTGCACGGCGCTTGTTTTCTTTTGCGGTGTTTTTCCCGTGCTTTAGGGCGCGGAGATTCTTTTTGGAATCATTACTGTGATTATTATCCTTGTGGTCGACGTCCGTGTCTCGCGGAAGTTTCCCATTCTTTCCTTCATAATCAGCTCTAGCTTTGTTCTTAGAGGTAGTAACCCACTTATCGCCTACCTTCTTCTTGTAGACGTAAATAGGGCGTCCGCCGTTTTCCTTTGACCCTTTATAGGGGCCAAACTTCTTTGCCTCAGCCATTAGATAATCCTACTTGGAGCATTCCAAGGTTCTGAGTCTGGTCCCTTAATTCTTACCGGAGGAACTCTAACGCTAGTACTTGGAGGAATAACAATTGGAGGAATAATTGGATCTGGCTGTGGCTGTGGATTAGGGGTTGGATCTGGACCTGGGTCTGGATGCCAATCTGGAACAGGAATAATTACTGGGGTAATAACTGGGTCTTTAACCGGCTTAGTTGGTCTTTCAGGTCTAGTTGGCCGTGAAGGTTTAACCGGTTTAACAATTGGAACTACAGGCTTAACTGGTCGTGTAGGTTTTGTTCTACCTGGAGTTGATGGCTTAACAGGTTTTGAAGGTTTAACTTTAGGAACAACTTCAGGTTTAACTGGAGTTGGTTTAACAGGAGTTGTTGGAGTAACTGGAGTTGGCTTAACAGGAACAATTGCTGGCTTTGTTGTTGGCTTTGTTGTTGGCTTTGGTGTTGTACCAGGCTTAACTCCTGGAACAACTCCAGGTTTAGGTGTAGCTGGTAATGTGCTTGGTGGTTTTGTAGTTGGCTTAACACTTGGCTTTGGAGTAAAGAATGGTTCTTTACCAGGAACAGTTGGTTTAATACCTGGCTTAACTATTGGAACAATCTTTGGTGGAGTCTTTGGTTCAATTTTAGGTGCAGGCTTAGACGGTGTTTTAGGTGCAGGTTTAGCAGGTGTCGATGGTTTAACTGGAACTGTCTTTGGATAACCTGGCGCACCTGGAAGATCTCCTGGCTTTGTTGCAGGAGTTGTACGCGGTGCTGTGTAAGGTTTTGGTGCTGGTGCCGGCTTAGGTGCAGGAACTGTTTTAGGTGCAGGAGCTGGTGCAGTCTTAGGTGCGGGAACAGTTTTAGGTGGAGCCTTAGGAAGAGTAATAGATGGAAATTGTGGACCAGGCTTTTGCCATGGTGGAGTTGAAGGCGCAGGTGTTCCTGGTTTTAATGGATCAACTTTTGGAGCCGGTGGTGCTGTTTTAGGTGCCGTCTTAGGTGCAGTTGATGGTGCGCTTTTAAGTGAATTAAAAGCATTGTCCCATGATGATGTTCTACCAGTTACAAACTCAGTAGTACGTGGAAGTACTTTTGAACCAACGTCAGCTGCTTTTGGTGCCGCCTTCGGTGCAATAGCGGGCGCAGCTTTCTTAGCAACCTCTTGAACAACTTTTGGCGCAGCTTTCTTAGCAACCTCTTTTACAATAACGCCTCCGGCAAGTCGTGCAGCAGCCAGAGCTGCAACTCCGATTAATGGAAGTACCATGACTACCTCATATCCATATTGCGTATTTGACGATTCAAAATGTCAGCTGATTGTTCGGAAACATTGTATCTTCCATAGGTTGGTCTTGGACCGTCAAACTGTCCTGTGTGTGCATATCTAAATTGGTTGACTCTGCTACGCGGAGCCTTGAGAGAATTTTTTGGTGTAACTCCACCTAAGCCTGCACGTACCTGCTTACTATCGCCCCAAGCTGGATCTTGAATCTTCACTTCTTCTTACCACGCTTTGGTGCAGCAGCTTTCTTAGGTGCGGGAGCTTTCTTTGCTTTCTCTTGTCTAATAGCACGTCCAGCATTAGTTCCTTTGTTGGGATTAGCTTTAGCCCATGCAATCATTGAATCGCGCTTGGCTGCTTTATCTTCATCAGACTTAGCTCCACCTTTACCGGTAACAGGACGTGCGGCTTTCCATTTAGCAACCATAGCTTCACGCTTGTCTGTGCCAGCACGAGTCATAGTTGTAGGTTCTTTTTGGAACTCAGCTTTACGAGATTGCGCGTTTGCTTCACGGTTGGGATTGCTTTTACCCCATGAGGACCAAGATTCACCAGAACCAGATAGCGGGGATGAGTTTTTCCACTCAGAGTTATCTACGCGAGTAGTCTTGTTCTTAGGTGCCTTTGGAGTGGTTACCTTAGTGATCTTGTCTTTAGGCATTACTTACTCTTCTTCTTTGGGGCAGCTTTTTTCTTTGTCTTAGTACTGCCTGCGGGTACGCAATTAGGAACGGACTTGCCGTTCTTCATCTTCATACCTTTTTGCTCGTAGCCATCCCAACACGGTCCTTGTGCCATTAGTGACCTTTCGTAATGTAAGGCATGATTCCGTAATCATACTCGTCTTCTAACCAAGTTTCGCTAAAGCCAGTACCTTCAGTAGACATTAACAATCCCACTTTCTACGAGCTTTGTTTAATCTGCTGTTTGGATCTTTTGCTGCTTTTGGAAAATCTTTAGCTTGTCCTGCTGATCGTGCACAATAACTCTTACGACGTGCTGCACTCTTAGGAGATTTCTTAGCTTGTTCTTTTGAAACCGGAGGTTTGATATTTTGACCTTTAGCTTTTAAAGATGCACGCCCCTTAGCATTTAATCCGCCTTCAGGGTTCTGTCCTTCTTTGCGTGTCCATGCTTCACTTTTTGCCATCTTTGTCTTCTCCCATCCAACCAGGACCGGTAAGTAGTTTGTAATCATTGTGAATAGCTAAAGCTTCCATATCATGTCGATCTTCTGGAGATTGGTTGTATTCAACTGGCATAACTTTTCCAGTTAATTCTTTTGCCATGCGTGTTTTAGATAAATCAATTACTCGTCTTTTATCTCCGGACCGATCACGGACTCCGCGCTTGTTATCAGGCATGTTTAATTGTCTCTTATTCAGCCTTGTTAGACTTGTTATACGCAGCAAAGGAGGTAAAAAATCTGGCAATGAGAGCTTCTTTGTTCTCGCGATGAATATCTTCAAAATGCAATAGCCAGTCATTGCTGGAGAACCTGGGATTAGCGCAGCCATTGTTGACATCGTCATAGCAGACCTTAGCAAAGCGGCCAATAGGGCTATCTTCCTCTAGCTGATTCCATAGCCATACTGTGTATCTCATGGAGGTAGTATGGCTACCGCAGCTTCCGGCTACTGCCTAAAAGGGTAGATCTAAAATTTCATCTACGGCATCGTCAATATCGCGAGCGCCATGTTCAGCTGCACAGTTACCGCAGTTTTTGCACACTTTACTTACAGCTAGTGCAGTAGTTGCCTACACGTAGGTTGCCTACCGCAACTCGGTAAGAGCGACCGCAATGAGTGCATGCAACATCGACTATCCGAGCTTCCCGCTCAGGAGCTTTCCGCAGCTCTAGTCCAAATAACATCATGGCTTAATACTATCAAATTCGGCTACTGCCTGGCAAATATAGTGCTACCCGTTCATATTCCCTGGTGGCTTTCTCGATTTGTCGACTCTTTAACCCCCACCCCCTATAACGATTTGATAACGATTAGAGGTGGGTCGGCGTGTCGGCTGGTGTATGCGTGGCAGGTATGGTTCTATTAGTTCATCAAGCAAGGGGCTTGATATAGATACCTTGATAGGGGTAATCAAATGACAACAGCAACACACAGCGTGGAGTGCGAGTACTTCGCACAATCACAAACTGCTACACAGGTCTTGGCACAGTTCAAGACAAATGTCCGCGACTCATTCATTGACTTCGCTGACCTTCACGACGTCGACACAGATGACGCCAACGCCTTCTTAGAAGGACTAGGACTAGAAGGTATTGAGTCCGAGTTCCCAGTTACCGCTTCATTCACTTACACAATCGAGTTGACAGTCAAGGCTCGTAATGTTGACTCAGCCTACGAAATCGCAAAGGAAAACCTTTACGATATCGCTCCTCAGTCAATCCGTATCGAATCAACCGACGCTATCGAATCAGGTAGCGCATACCTTCAGGACTATGATGTCGACTAAGTTCGACAAGGTAGTGGGGCTCTTCGGAGCCCTGCTACTCCTAGGGGTTCTTATGCTCCACGCCTTCTACACACCAATCTATGGCAATTGCCAACAGACACCAGACGGACGCTCCTGCGACTTACTAAGATGGGAAAAGAAATGAAATGCTTGATATGTGAAAGTGATGAGGTTGTCTACTCAGGTGTAGACGCTCTGATGTATGGAACGGGAGTGACCGAGAAGTTCTGTCATAGATGTTCCCGCGCTTACTACGAGATCAGCCGATACTTAGAAACAATCAAAGTTTAGCTGAGCCCCTAGAAGCCCCTCGCGCCGTCACGCGGGGGGTTTCGCTCTGCTCGCGCTCGCGAATGTTTGTGTTGGCCCGCCCTCCCCATTCTATTTCATAGGGAATACATACATAAGAGAGATGAATAAATCGTTATCTAATCGTTATACAACTAGGGCGTGTCGTGTTGAGGTTTGTCGGTGGGTGTGCCTATTATTAACTCATCAAGCCAAATTGGTTTGATAGATAGGGGAAGCAAGTGTTATTAGAAATAGGTCAGAAATACACTACTCAAGTGAGTGGCGTAAATGGTTGGATTATGGAGATAGTTCCAAATCGCACTGGTTCTTTCAGATTGCGACTACGCACCGAGGATAACGAAATCCGTTGGACTACTTATGTTCCACCAGTAGTTCTTGATTATCCTTGTGGCGATTTCATAGGTGAGGGGCTTATCAAATGAGCGAGCCAATGTGGTTAGGTGGCGATAGCGCCTCTTATAGCGACACTTATGAAACTATCCAAGAAGTGGAGTGTGATTGCGGTAATCTCCAAGAAATCCCTGTGGATACCGAGTATCACTCAGTTACTAAGGAAACATCGTGGTGGGGCGAGTGGGTCTGCCTGAACTGTGGTATCAAACACGAATCAGAAGGGTGGTATTAAAATGAGCCAAGCGCAGAGCCTAGCCAATAAATTATGGCAGTTGCTCCCAGTGGTTGGGGCAGATAATAGCCAAGTCATCTATGACGCAGTTCTTTATCTGGAATCCATAGAAGAATAACCAGCTCAGCGAGCGCGGTCTCTCACTTCCCCGAGAGATCGCGTTTTGCTTTGCGCGAAAATGTTTGTGTTGAGACCCGCCCACCCTGTCTCTGACTTACTTCGTAAGGGAGTTGTTGGAGAGAGATTGTTATCAAATTGTTATAAATGAATGGCGTGTCGGATTATGTATCTATCCTTGCCAATGGTAATTTTCTCTCAACGGCAATCCCGCCGTCTAGTAGATAGGACTAGATTATGAATAAAGAATTAGTGGAGCGTATCAACGCTTTAGTAGTTGAGCAATTGGAGAATGGTATCGCGCCATGGTCTAAGCCATGGAATTCAAGCGGATATATGCCAATGAGCCTAACAAGCAATAAAGAATATTCGGGAATAAATTCCCTACTATTGGCAATATGTGGCGCACAATATAAGCGGTCTCTATGGGTCACTTATAAGCAAGCGCAGGCCCTAGGCGGCAACGTACGCAAGGGAGAGAAGAGTCTGCCCGTCGTGTATTGGTCACGCATCATCAAGCCCGGCGAGGATGGCAAGCCCGTCTCTAAGGGAGCTTTCATGAAATTCTATAGCGTGTTCAACGTTGAGCAATGCGACGGGATTACTATCCCCGCAATTTACGACGTCAAGCGCGAGCCCGTTGCTACTATCCCCGCATTGGATGCGATAGTGGCCGCATATGCTAGCAAGCCAGAGATTTACTATAAGGAGCAAGGCCGCGCCTACTATGACATGTTGGCCGATTCGATTACCTTGCCACCGTTGGCCGCATTCGATAGCGCAGAGAGTCACGCTTACACTCTATGCCACGAGATGATTCACTCTACCGGTCACCAATCACGCTTAGACCGATTTAGCGAGGATGATAAGCCCGCACGATTTGGAGATGCTAACTATGCCCGCGAGGAGCTAGTTGCAGATATCGGGGCGCAGATGCTACTTAGTGCCAATGGGATCACCGTTGACATGCAGAATTCAGCATCATATATCGCTGGTTGGTTAAAAGCTTTAAAGAATGATCCAAGCTTGATCATCAGCGCCAGCGGTAAAGCTCAGCGGGCCGCGGATTACATCCAAGGTACCAGCCGCGTAGAAGCTAGCGCGACGATCGCAGAAGAGGTGAACGCATGAACATTGAGAAAGCCATCAAGCGCGATGCAAAAGCACGTGCCAAGCGTATTAAGCACCGCAATAAGAAACTAGGAAAGCACGGAATCCAATTCGTGCGTTGGGTCAAACATCATGACGGAACACGCACAATGGTTCTAAAGAAGGTGAACGCCTAGATCTTCCCTATCAGAAGACAGCGAGCCCCGGCCCAACAGCTGGGGCTTTGCTGTTGGATCGCGAAAAGTTTGTGTTGGCCCTCCCACCCCTTTCTCTTCCAGAGGGATAAGTAAGTAAGAGAGCGACACGCCGTATGTGGGTCAATACACGGAATTGTCGGTGGTAGGCACTATGTTTATCTCAATGCCAACAAGGGCAGACCCTGATAGGAGAAAACAAATGGCAAAAGCCATAACAGTAAAGGTGGCAACACCAAAGGTAATAAAGGCACTAGAAGCACGCTTGGAGAAAATCCAGAGCGATTACTCAACGCAAGAAGCAAAAGAGGAGAAGTTTCGTAAAGAAACAGATGCTTGGAAAAAGGAAATAGGTAAGTGGGCTATTGACCGCTTCTCAAAGGCTGAGAACATCAGGACTAATTATCGTGAGTGGAACAAGACACTCAATGTGGATTTTGACATCACAGTTTCAGGTGATGGCTTTCCAAAAGAACCACAGCGTGATTTCACTACTATCCATAAGCACTCGTTTGACGAGATGGTTGAGGACATCACCAATGCTCTCTCAATCTTAAAAATGACTGATGAGGAAACAGTCAATGCCTCTACTATGAAATCCATAGCACGCTACCTCTAGCCCTATCGGACAAGAAGCCCCTGCCAGACGGCGGGGGTTTTTTGTTTGCGCTCGCAAAAAGTTTGTGTTGAGCAACCCACCCTCCCAGCTCTATCCCTAAAGGGAATAGGGAGGAGAGAGAGCGACACGCCGAAGGTAGCCAAATGCCATAGATTGTCGGTGCTAGCCACTAAAGTTATGCCAATGCCGAAAGTCGGCAGGATTGCTAAAGATAGGAGTTATACCAAATGGGTTTAGATATGTATCTAAGTGCCGTGAAGTATGAAAGCAATTACTCTTTCCAGAAAAAGGAAAGCGGAGAAAACGAGCGGTTTAATACTGTTCTTTCTGCCTTCCCTAATGTGAAAGTGTCTGAACACTCTCCAAGTTTGGAAGTGTCCTTTACTGTTGGTTATTGGCGCAAAGCCAATGCCATACACGCTTGGTTCGTAAATAATTGCGGAAAAGGCGTTGATGAGTGTCAAGAAATGTATGTTTCTCACGAACACTTACTCACACTAAAAGAAGAGTGCTTGAAAGTTCTTTCTTCTGATATCCCTGTCAAAAAGGCTGACGAGAACGCTCGCAGTATGAATATTGACGGCACTACCGATTTAGATATCGGCTCTTTCATCGCGGCCAGTATGGCGGTTGAAAGCACTCAGATTGGTTCTGAGCCCGTAGATGACCTTCCTCTTCCACCTGTCGCAGGTTTCTTCTTCGGAAGCACCGAACGCGACGAGTGGTATTTCAACGATATTAGAGAGACCCTATCTCTAGTAAATGACCTTATTCGGGATTATCCTGATGAGGACGGCTGGCGCTTTTCATATCGCGCTAGTTGGTAAGCCACTCTCCTGAGCACGAGATAAAAAGGCTCACCTTTCGATCGAGCTACACCGGTTCCAAATGATAATGGAGTAAGAGTCGCGTATGGTCGCGGCCACCGGCGCAGCTTGATTTTTGTTTGTGTTGACCCACCCTCCCCTTATCCCTTCGGGATAGGGTATTGAGAGAGATGCGACACGCCCGACACGCCCTAAACGCCAACATCCCACACTTATCCAAGCGTGATGGTAATTTTCTCTTACTGGGCAACACCGCTCAGTAATCCTGATAGGAGATAGTTAAATGACTGTAAAGGAAAACCTTACAGTTGGGAGAGGTGTTGAGAGCCTAAACGCACTCATTAACTCTTTCAAAGATAACCAAGAGTTTGCCCCTGAATTAGTGGCAGATATGGCAGAAGTAGTTTCTGCTGACCTACAAGTCCGTGATTACCTTATGGGCTTACCGCTTGAATTATCCGTAATGGATAGTATCCGCTTCGCAGAAGCCATTATTCCCCTAGTGGAAGAGAAGCACCGCACCCCTTGGTATGCCGTTCTATCGGCTTACCATTACGAGAATGGCGATACCCCTACCGCCTATCTCGCACTCACCGAGTGCCTAAAGTTGGCACCCGATTACTCACTAGCAAAATTGCTAACACGAGTGTATGGCTCAGGTTGGCCAGCACCAGCGTTTGCAAGTATGCGTGACGAGTTGCACCCAAAGGTCAAAGCGACCATAAGTGAAACCGCAAATGACTTTATCTCTCCTATCGAGTAGATAAACCAAGGGAAGGCTCCCCAGCTACGGCTGGGGGGCTTTTTCTTTTTCTACGATCCGCGCAGCTGCAAAAGGTACATTTGAGAAGAATATTGGTGGGGAAATGTACCTTAATTTTGTGGCGCAAAATGTTTGTGTTGAATGCCCACCCTCCCATTC
>Ga0209552_1000307_pt1 | contig 15559 bp, 38 predicted proteins | sample LauGreFaBDMM15SD_2_FD_188214 | JGI IMG/M metagenome (GOLD analysis project Ga0209552, IMG submission 188214) | Freshwater lake microbial communities from Lake Michigan, USA - Fa13.BD.MM15.SD (SPAdes) (version 2) | ecosystem: Environmental > Aquatic > Freshwater > Lake | place: Lake Michigan, USA... | reverse complement strand
CATAGAAACCCTAGTACTAAGAACACTAAGGGAAAAGCATGGTTCTTTCCTGGATAAGGCAGATATGCCACAAGGGGGCTATACAGAGACATTTGATGCGTCGAAGATAACACGAAAAGGTTTGATCCGTATGGTCAATAAGGCTATAAAGGACCTATCGTAATCTTTATATGCCGTGGTTTTTTAGATAGCCTTAGCCAAGAACTTATTATAAATCTCATAGGTCTTTGAAAGGTCTTGCTTTTCTACTATTTGTCTTATTGTGTCGTAGTCTTTAAGCGATTTACTAGATTTTACATGGTTTCTGTATGCTTTATCTACAACATTGCTTTTGTATCTATCTTCAATTATTTCAACTGACATTTTGTCCGCTATCTTTTTTATTGTTTCAAGTGGTGAATTTATCAAAGACTCATAGGTTATTATAATGTCAAAATTGTCAACAATGTCCATATCGTTTTCAGTATACCAACTAGAGAAACACCAGTCTTGTGGATTAGACAAAAAGTTGTCAAGACTTCCAAAATATAGAGCATCCATAGCCACATAAGAAGATAGGAAGTCTATGGGGTCTCTTACTACTGTTATCATTTTGTTATTTTGTAACTCATGACTTTTTTTAACAAATATACCTGTATGCTGCTCAATCCTATCTTGAAGATAGTTAGATCCCGATCTAGGTATTGTAACGATAGAGTACTCTGAGGTTGGGTGTTTTATCTTGGTGTTTGGTATGTACTCTGTCATATACCAAGTATACCAAATAGTTATCCACAGGTTTGGATGCCTAAAAATGTTAGTTATACACAGGTTTATCCACATAATAATCTTACTGATTATATTATTAGACAAGGTAGAAGTGGAGTGAAGTGGAGGATAGTGGAGCATAGAGCGTTTTTATAGATGGCTTCGTAATCTCTTGGGGCCAAACCTTCAAACCTCAAAACCTTATGTCGGGGATTGTATCACAAACCTTCATATCTGTCAAACCATCATATGCAGGGTTTGGGCATTATATCCTAGTTTTTAAGGTTTGTCAAGCCCATTTGCTGCATAAAAAAATCTCCCAAAACCAGGGAGAAATTGTCGATAATCGTAATCTTATTTTGACAAACCTTTATAGAATTTAAAGAAACCAGGACATAATGGTTTGTTATTCTATAGGGGTTATTTGTTATAGGGTTTGGTCTTGATCCCCTGGGATTTCGCCTGGGGCGAAGCGGCCTTCGGCCTGCTCAATTTCTTGGGCCTGCAAAAATTCGGGGGTAAATGAAAAGAAAGGAGACAAACCAATCTTATGGGTAACAGTAACAAAGGAGTTCCACATGTTATCAGAGAAAGCGTTATATTGTTTAGGATATCTTTTAGCATATTCTGCAAAGTGATGTCTTGGACTCATAATATAATTATAACACCATATTAAGGTTTGACATATGATGGTTTGTATGGTATAAGGTTTGGTACGGGGAAGAAAATTGCTTCATCGTAATGTCTATGGTACGGGGAAAAGAAATCGTTCATCGTAATACCCCTGGTACGGGGAAAAATTTTTGATCGTTCGTAATGATCTTTTGAAAATGTGGTTTGGGGTTTGACATATGAGAAAATATAGGGCGCCCCCCAAGGGGCCAGATTACTCTAGAGGCTTTTTTTGGGCTGCTAGGTCTAGAACTGAACCTAGGTTAATCTTTTCTAACATCTCTACTTCTTGCTCTGTAATCTCAAGAAGTTTAAAGAACATCTCAAGAGTTTCATCAACATAGTCCTCACCCAATTTTGTTAGTCCAGGAACCAAACCTTCTGCCACAACATAGGACAATGGCAAACCAATGTCGTTGTATTCCATAAATAGGGAGAAGTTCTCATCCTCACGATAGTCAATCCATAATTGACCTAGTAATCCTGTTTTATCTGCGAAGTCCATTTGCGGGTCCTTTCATCTCTAACATAAGTTTATCATACTCTTCCATAGATGTCAAACTCAAAACCTCTAGTCTGTGGTAATTTATTAGTGGAAGGTTTCTTACTATGTAGTATCCCACTCTTTCTAAATCTACCGCAAAATCTTGGGTAAGGAGTTTTCCTATTTGTTCTGCCATACGAGTTTCTTTGTTATGGGTTGCCGTTCGTCTAACTGAATAAGCCATAGTTGTCTCCTCTAATCCATTGTATCAAAAAGTGGGGGAAAGAGCAAGCCCCACGCTTGCCCCTTCCACCCGATTAGTCTAGGTGACCCAATACCTAGATCTGCTCAACTAAAACCTTTGGGGCATATGCATTAATAAAATCTTGCCATTGGACAACGTTTCCATTGTCATCAATGATAGTCTCTTTAGACACATCGATAATCACAGTGGTATCTCCTAGGTCAAAGTTGGTACCCTTAACAGCATAAATACCAAACCCTGTTTCATCCAGGATTGAATCTTGCATAAGGTAACTAATCATCATACGGTTGAAGTAGGCGTTATCGCTCCACCTAGGCTTTGAATGCTGCAGGGCCATTGCTAGGTCCCGTTGCCATTCACACTCACCCCAATGGCTGTAGAGTACTACAGAGGCCTCGTCTTCGACATCTTTAAATACGTAGTGGATCCGTGCTCCCATTACTCTTCTTCCTTCCAAGATACAATTGATAGTTGGTTTAGTACTTCTCTGCAGAGGTCCTCTTCATTATCTGATTCAGCCTCATATGTAAATGTCATATAATCACCCGTTGGTTCAAAGATGATTTCTACTTTGTATTCGCTCATTAGTTTGCAGCCTCCATTGATTTGCGATAGGCTTTCCAAGTATCGTCAATTATCTTAAATTCTTCAGGTGTCGTGCAGGTTGGGCAAGCACCCATTTTTACATAGCCAGCATTTACAATAAACCATAAGTCTGAGTCATTGTCATCGTCAAAAACATTTGAACATCGTGGGCAGTTATATTCTTTCATTTTGTATCCAATCCTACTAGGGTCATTTCTTCAAGTGTAGCACAATTAGGGCATTTTTCCAAATCGTGCTCATCGAAAGCATCTCTGATAAGATTATCAGGGTCTTCCAATTCTGAGTCGCAGGCCTCACAGTAGTACCATGGGATACCAACTTGGACCTGAATGGTCGTGTCAGGTGGGCAGGGTACCTCAGTGACAAAGTATCCTATTCGATTAACAAAACCCCAGCCAGACCAGATATACATACCACCGTCGTCACCGTCACCAAGCATCCAGATACGGTCTTCAGGGACAGATTTAACAAACTCTACCTCTGAGCCATATGTCTCAAACATATGTCCGTCAAATGAGGAGTTGGTTTCAAGGTGGTTCTCAATAGGCTTATAAGTCTCAAACCATTCATCTTCAGTCATTTCGACAAAGCGTTCGTTATTCATTGTTCTTTATCCTGTCATTGATAGCAAAGGCCAGTTGGTAGGTAAGGGCATAGACTTCTACAAGAGCGTCCATTCTTCCTTCTGCTCTAGTTCTATCCATAGATAGCATTGCGTCTGAGTAGCCACCTTCACGCTCTTCAGTCTCAATCTCAAGGTATTCTGTCTCAGCCTCAAGCATTAGGTTTTTAAGTTCACCGTGTAGGATGTCAGTTCCTGACTCTCCCATATCAACTAGTTTCTGTAGTCGTGGGTCTAGTGTTGTATTCATCATTACTCTATTGTATCCCCTAGCACTGACAAAAAATGACGGGTAGCAATGAGTTCACCTGTATTATGCATATCTTCAATCTCTAGGTCACGATACTCATCTGTATCATAGTCACCCTCAAAGGTATCCATTAGGGTTTGTAGTTTCTCAGCGTCCTGTAGGAGACTAATCTCGTGCAGGCGTATATATTCTTTGAATGTATTTAGGTCCATGGTATTAATTATACGGGTTCGTGTTGATTTTGACAAGTGTACGGGGTGTGATGTTCGTCACATCTGTAATGATAGGCTCAAAAGCAGGGGATGTACCAATATTAATTGTTTTATTAGAACCGCATGGGCAAGAGCCATTTATATCCCGTCTGAGATCTAGCAGGGTAGTTATCTCAATAAGAGCATCACAATCAGTACATAGATAATCATACTTAGTCCACATTTTAATCTCCTTGATTAACTAAATAGGCACGGACTTCTTCCAGGGTATCAATAGCCTGTTCACATATAACAATTAGATCTTCTCTCTCCATTAGTCAAAGTACCCTTCTGCCCATAGTCCATCAAGAAAATCCTTTGCCATTAACAGATCCTTAACTAAGAGTTCTCTGTCTACATATGGAGCAGTTGTGTTAATAACATAAAATAACTTAGCATCGTGAATAGCATTAGTCATTCGATCTAAATCTTCTTTAGTATAACCTAGCATTACTTCTCCTCATCCCACCAGTATTTGACTATTGTATTCAAGGTAGTGTGGATATTACAATCACAATCCCCACCATTCATATTCTCCATATACTCAAGATGTGACTCATTATCTATATACATATCATTAACTAATTCATCAACAGTTCTCACTTTGTGTGCCACTCCCCTAGTTCGGGTAGGAATACATTTTCCTCTATATCCCATTGAGCGTCATCCCAACTAAGTTCATCAGTCATTATCTTGCCAATCTCATCTATGAAGGTTTGCATAACGGCTTCTGCGTGGTGTCTGTTCTTAGCCTTGATATTTGTAATAGAGATAGCAAGATCGCAAGAGTAGTAGTCTTGTAGCATTGGGTCTGATATTGTTTGGGTTGTCATACATATTCCTTCTCGTAGGCTGGGAGTGAGGTTACTACTAATTCTAGCATTTCGTCAGGGTGTCTGTCAAGTACCCAATTAAGGGCCTGTCCAGCAGTCTTAAAGTCAGAGGCGGTAGTACTCTCCCCATAACCTTGAATAGTTGCTTCCCAGCAGTCAACGCCACCAGGAGAGCAGGAGTAGTTCATTTCATATATTGCCACTTGTTTGGTCATATATTAATTATAGCCTAGGGGACTGACAAATACAAGGTTTGGGGAAAAATATCAAGTCTTCGTAAAGAAATTTTGGGGAAAATATCACTCTATCGTAAAGTTATATTAGCAGAAATGTTATGTGATGTAGGTCACAAAAGACGTCCCAAATTTTTATGCATTGCGTTGCATATTTATTTATTGCGATTCGTACGGGACTTGAACCCGTAGCCTCTACCGTGACAGGGTAGCGATCTAACCAATTGATCTAACGAATCTTGAAGCAGTTTTAATTCTTGCTTAGGAATTTTTTATTATGCGAGAGACATTACATTCTGCACAACTTTTAGTAAGCGATTCTTTTCTGCGTTGATAGCAGGGTCAAAGCCTGATGCTGATGCAAGAATGGATTCGTTAGAACCACCACGAGCAGAACGATACCAGTCAAGGCGCTCAGTTAGTGCATTGAACGCACCCCAAGCATTTCCTGAAATCATTCCGTTAAATTCACCAGTGTAAATATCGTTGATGACATCAACTTTATTTTCCCACTTCTTGCTTGAACCCTTAGCATCTTTTTCTGGCTTAGGATAAGCAGCAAGAATGATTTTGTTAAAGTCAATGGCGCTAACTTCTTTTTCAATCATAGCCTTAGCCATAATATCAAATTCGTCCATATAAGCATTAGCAAGACCAAGAGTCTCACGAGCAATCTGCACTTTACCATTAGCAGTTTGTGTGTGGCGAATCTTGAATGATTGCTTGATTCCCTTATTCTTCTTACGACCTACGCCACCAAGAGCAAGGTTAAGAGTGTTAGCGCACACGACACGAACAGGTGTGATGCTTGCTTGAATAGCGATTGAACCATCGTGTGATGTGTTGATAAGTAAATAAGTCTTTACCTTATCTGCAACACCATTAGGGTCAAGAATTGTTTCACGCTCTAGTGCTAACGCACCGAATACGACACGACCACCCTTGATTGAACCAGCCGTCTCCCAACGACCACCACCATCAAGAATGTTGTCACCGAATGAGAATAAATCTTCATTCTGCAATGGGTGATAACGCTCACCAACGATTCCAAGAATATCGGTTTGTGTGTTATCGGTAGGGTTTGTTCGCAAGACATATTGGTATGCCTTGTCGCTTGATAGGTGTGTAGGTGTTTCCAAATCCTCTAGGCGAACATTCCACCCATCAAGATTTGCTAATGATAGCATTTCTGCTGTTGTTTTTTCCTCGGTGAAGACTGTTCCCAATCCGTGCCAAGCAGGTTCACGGAATGATGCAAAAGATGCAACGCCGTTTTGTGTTTCTAAGTCGTGAGCCACGATTTCCTTCTTTCTGTTGTGTTGATATTTCAAGTATAGCAGGACTGACTGACATATGCAAATCGGGATAGTTAGATATGGATAAATCGGACATTGTGGTAAAGATCACCTATCGTAAACGGCGTGTCGACTTGACAATGACTGGTCGGCGGGACGTCCCAAAATTTGCAGGGATTTTAAGAATGAGCAGTTTTTAAACTTGCTCAGGTTTATTAGTAGCCCCCTACTAAATATCCACTCTGTCAATATTGGATGACAACCAAGAAATATTATCTGAGTTGTATTGCACGGTATCAAAATCAATATCGTGAATTGCATTTGTTGCGTCTTCTTCAGTGCGAGCATTGACTGTAACTGAATACGTAACTGTAACTTCAACTTCAAATTCTTTTGTTAATTCAAAGCCACAGATTTCTGCAATTGTTTCTGCATCACTTTCATCAATGGTGCCGTGCTCAAGGGCCTCTAGAGTCCACTCTTGCATTGCTTCAACCATACGATTCTTATCTGCAGAATCAGCATATGAGCGCTGGGTTACCTTAGAGATGTGCTCCTCTAGTTCTCCAATACGCAATGTTGCTTTGGCTAGTGAATCACGAAGAAAGTCTTCTGTTGCATTTACTACGATGTTTGTTGTTTGGTCCATTGGGGGCCTCTTTCTGTTTGTTGGTTAGTTTAATTGTACTACTGGCCACTGACAATTGTCAAGGACCCTTGCGGGGAGCAGTTTTGATACTTACTCAGGTAGTTACACTTCTTGCAGTTGGTGTGAACTGGCTCTATAGTATTTCTATGATCGCCCTAATCAGCCTGGCGAAGGATCCCTAGGGGACGCTTGCTACAAGTAGCGTGGAACACAAGGGATAATGAGTGGGGCTTTTACACCCCACCCAATTATCTAATTAGAGATAACGAGCAACTGCGTTGTATGTGGAAGTATTTACAACTTCCTCATCTGTCATCTTGAGGATACGAATTGCGTTAGACATTTCCTCTTTCATCTCACGATAACTGTGCTGATGGATTTGCTCAAACTCTCTCGTTGGCTCAGCAGGGAAGTCCTTGTCTGAACCTACAATGTCAAAATCAACATTGAGAGTCTTGTTCCAAGAACGATAGTTTGTTCTGATGTTTTCAGCCGTTGAGAAGTTAGCGATTGCGAAATCTGCTAACTCTTTCTGCCAAGCCTTGTAAGACTCTTGATACTTTGCTTCGTTCTCGTCTTGCTTCTTGTAGTTAGCCTCTAGTTCTGCTAACTTAGTTTCTAGTGCGTCAATTACTCGCTGTGTAGGGATTTTTACTGAGATTGCTTTGCCTCTTGCCATTTGTTTCTCTTTTCTTTTGTGGGTTATTTATAGTATAGGGGGTGGGTCTGACATTTCCCCAGAAGGGGGGAGAGTTCTTACTTACGACATTGGACTAGATACTCTCCTAAACTGTCCCTGTTTCGTTATTTTATTTTACTTGGCTGTCCAAGTTGTGTAACGGGTTGTGCCATTGACATCTAGTGCCACACGAACATTACCATTGGCTTGTGGTGTAATCTCCTTGATTACTCCTGTTACCTTTGACTTCTGTGTTGTGAAGGTGTCGCCGACCTTGTAAGTTGCTGTTGCTACTGACATTGTTTTTCTCTTTTCTGTTTAGGGGTTGTTGTTTTTGTTACACCTAAGTATAACATTTTGGTTGTAGAAATGTCAAATCGAAACCTGACATTTCTCACATTTTGAGATTACTTAGAGGTCTTTACCATAGCAAATCGGTGTGCGCCGTTTGCCAAGCGTAATGAAACTCTAGTTAGTTTAGCATTGAGGGGGCTGAAGTCCGTAATGCGTCCCGTAATGCCTGTTTTGCTGGTTGTGAACAAGTCGCCTATTTGATAGGTGTATCCTTGTAGTGTCATTTGGGTCTTGCCTTTCTGTTGTGGGGTTTTGCTTATAGTATAATTGTAGCAGAAAAATGTCATAAATCCTAATCCAAGTGACATTTTTTACTGTGATAAACCCCACATTTTTTATGCGTGTCGTAACTTGACAAATCAAAGATTTTGCGACGTCCCCATTTTTCAAGGGATCAGGACCACACACCACCACCTAATGCAGATATTAGTAGTATTAGAATCATTCCAACATAGAATGCAGTACTCATTTATTTTTTACTCGATGAGAATATGATATCACTCTTAGAGTATACACATAACTTACAAGAAACGCAAGCGCTACCGTTAGTTGAGATAAGTGGAATTTGTTTATTATTCTCAGGACACTTAGCAGCAGGGCGACCTATCATTTCTTTTATATCTGCCTGGCCAATAGCAAAATTCTTAGCAAGGTATGCCATACGCACACCGCTATTAATTTTTAGATCAACGGCAGTTTTTATATTCTCACTATCAGCAGAGAAGTACAATGATAGATTAGATACATCCTTAAGAATAAGTGCAGCAGACTTGACACGAGTGTAGACCCAGAATTGAATATCAGTATTGTTATTGATTACATTCTTCCAGGCATAGGTATAAGTATCATTAAAGAAATCTCCGTCCCAGTGAATGCGAAATAGCATAGGGGCATTCTTCTTTACACAGTCTGCACGGAAATCATTAATCATTTCAGTCAACAAACTTTCAGCGGTTTTTTGATCTGCGTCCTTAATGAGTTCCCAATTGTGTAATAGGTTAGCCTTTACTCCCTTGAAGAGTTTTTCGAGTTTTCCTGCGTAGCATACGCTTTCACATACACTAGTGGCACCAGGGCACGAGAAAGCCTTTCCAGCAGGTAGGCCGAAGGTATTTGCGATTGCTGCTTGCTTTCCATTTTTTGTGACAAGGTTAGCCACCTTTCTATCATTAGAGCGTTTGAGTTTAAGTGTAAGTGTATTAGTAGTCAAGTCCGAGACTCATCTCTAGAGCAATGTCTTCATTATAGGTAACGGACATTTCTTCTAGCAAGCAATGAGTGCATTTTTCTTCATATGCGTCAATAGCATTTTCTTTACATACGGGGCAGGTTGTTGAGTAATACTCATCGAACATTTCATCTTCATACATATTGGCCATTAGGGGGTCTCCTTTGTTTTCTTTAATTGTATCATTTCGGACTGACATTTCCTACGATTGTAGGATTTCTTTGAAGGCACGGCAGAGGCAGCATTGCTACGGCGTAGTTCCATAAGCCTGCGTAATTCCTCATCTGTTTTCTTCATATAGCAATACTAACACACATCTACTAAAAATGTCAAATCTAGATCGTGTGATTAAAATCACAAAAAATTTTTTGCCCCCAAAAATTCGGGGAAAATAAATGCTTCTTCTTAAAGAAATTATTCTAGGGGTTACTCACCAGTATCCACAGGGTTATCCACAGACACACCCGAACGGGGCGCCCCATTTTTTAAGGGTATTTATTCGACAGGGTCTTCAATAAAAACATACAACGGAATTAAATCAGTGTAACCATACTGTGTAACTTCTGTTTCACCAAATTCGTTTTCGGTTTGTATGTCGTAGTTATCTCCTGTTGAATCACTTTCAATAAAAATAACTTCGACAATGTCATCACCAATTTTAATTAAATCGCCAAGCATTAATTGATCTGGCTGTAAGTTATCAGCGTGTATTAAATCCATAGCCATCATTGTATCAGACATTTTATTCCTCATCTTCATAGTTATCTACTGGGTCAATAAACCAAGATAGGTGGTGTTGGTCTACAATAGCGTGTGCAGGTGCGTGGCTCATTCCCTTATAGAATACGCCTTCAGGCATAGCAATAAATCGGTCATAGTCCTCATCATAGTAAGCATCAATAGCCTCGATGCAAGGTTGCACCATAGAAAGTGGAACGGGTGGATAGTGATTACCCTGTAAGTGATAGGCTAATTGTGTTTCTAAATCTAGGACGCTATCTGCTAATCCAATTGCTGTTACGCTTCCCATTATCGTGTTACCACCATTCCTGTTTTGTAGAAAGTTTTAGTGTGCATCTTACCTGAAGGTTCTGATAAGTTAATTGTTGAGTATTCGTTAGCAAATCCGTGGTCTACAAATCGTTGAAAAACTTCAACGGCAGATAAAGCATCTGAATAACGACCAACCCAATTAGGTGTAGGTGCAGAGTCATAGGTGCAAGTTACTGAGTATAGGTATTCATTCATTAGTCATTCTCCTTAGTTATAAATAATTGGTGTGGGTTGCAATCGCAAGACTCTGTATCGTAGTCCTCGCTATTGCCAAAGTGTAGCCAACCTGTGCCATAGCATAAGTCGCAAGTAGTTATCTCTAAGTGCAATTCTTTCATTACTCCCATTAGATAGCCCCTTCCTGAAATAGTCCAATTTCTAAATCTAGCAATTCGCTAGGTGTTGCATTGTCCAAGTCTACCCAACCTGCACCCTCATTGTCAATTCTAAAAATCTCTATGTATCCCATTATTATTCACCAACCTTAACTGCGATAGTCGCAAACTTATTTCGCAAGCCACGAGCATTTATTTCTACTAGGTAGGCTTCTGTATTATCTCCATACCAAACTTCTGGTCGTGGTGTAGCAGATACAATCTCACCCTCAAAGTGACGAGTGCGTGAACGATAGTTTTTACCAATTAGTAAATCCTGTATTGTGTATAGTTTAGTAGCCATTAGGCAACCTCTTTCTTTTTTGTTTATAAATCTATCCTACCACTAGGGTCTGACAAATCTTTCTTATTTATTTTTCTTACTATGTAAGTCTAGCCTATTAGACACAAAATATCAAGTTACTAGGCAGTAAATCCAAATAGTGAGACGCTCAAGCCCTGTGATAAATCTCACACAAATAGCCCTGTGGATAAGTCTGTGGACGACACGCCCGAACGGGGCGCCCAAAAATTGGGAGCAGTTTTTATTCTTGCTCAGGAATTTATTTTATTTTAGAAGTCGTTCAGTTCGCAAAGTAACTTGAAGTCTGCGAATTTCTTTTTCTAATTTAACATTGCGTTGCCAAAATGCTATCATCATTGAAAGCGATCCAGCCAATGCAATTACAATTGCGATTAGTGTTCCAGTATCTAAAATCATTTAGCCATCTCCAATTTTTCATAGCAAGCAATAGCAAATCTGCTTGGGTCAAATCTTGGATTATCTGTTTCAAACATTAGAGAAAATTCATCTACCAAATCAGCAAATAAAATTTCTCCTTGCTCATCAAAAACAGATGTAGCAAAGTAATTGCTAAGAATTTCGGCAACCTTTACATAGTCTTTACGGGTCATCATTATTCGGCCACCTTTAGAATTGCGTATGAACCACGAGCATTTATTTCATCAAGGGCAGGTGCGATAGCAGGCACTAACAATTCTTTTATCATTCCTTCAAGCATAGCAATTAAATCTGATTCAGGAATTGAAAGTGCTTGCTTAGCAATTGGATGTGTTTCGTCAAATTCTGTAACGAAATTTAGAGAGTGATTTACTTTTACCATTATTTTAGTTTTCCTATTCTTAGTTTTGGTTTGAGGGTGTAAGAGTGCCACGAAGTGTGCCACTAATTCCGAGAGTATCGCAAGCAACCTTGACAGATACGCCGACAGGTAATTGTGTCGGATAAGTTGAGATGAATTGAGCAACCTGACCTTTAGAGGATAGATTGATTTTTTTGGTAGAACCTGAAAAGGTTTCTAGTATTACAGTGTAAGTCATTTTGACTTCCTTTCGTTTTTAGGTATAAGACTATCTTATACTATGGGGCTGACATTTTGGCTACTTATTTGCTAAGGCTCATTGTGATTTGTATCACACTTATTTGCTTAGGCTCATTAGCCAATTTGTCTTTTATTTAGTTTTTCTTATGTAGTAAGACTATCAGAGAAACCCTGAAAAGTCAAGACGACACGCTATCCCTAGAGTGTGAGTTACCTCACATCTCGGCTATATTAGCCTCGTGATAAGCAAGAGTAATTTCCTCGCCGAATTCGGATACTAGGTCGTTATAGACCTCGTCCATATAGTCTAAATAATCTGACATATTTTCCTTTCAATTTGAGAACTTTTCTCAATTTTCTTTATACTAGAAGTATAGCAAAGAAATGTCAAAAAGTCAAGTTTAGACACGCACAAAACGGACATTTTTGATGTGATTCTCGTCACACGGGGCGCTCCTTTTTTTGCAGGGAATTAAATTTATTCTTTTACGAATAAATAAAATCCACTTGCTAAACAGATCATAGAGAACCAGAATAGTGCGTTACCACTTTCAAAAAAGGTTTGATAAAAACTCATTTAGTTTTCTTCTCTTCCTTTTATTATTCCAAGAATTAACTCTAATTGCTGAGTAGTTAAAAGTGCTTGAGCACAACCCCAAGTAAATGCGAAATCGTGTTCGCCATAGTGTTTTTTAGCAAGAGTGTTTATTTCTTGTGAAATCTCAAAATTAGTTTTCATTATGAATAAATCCTTTCTCCGTAGTATTGGTCAAATTCAGTTATGGTCATTAGACCTTTGTATTCATTACAGAAATCGCAAAATAGCGTTCCCTCGGAATAAGTGTTTTCACAAAAACAGCAAATTAGTTTATTCATTTATTTAACTCCTCAAATAATTCTTTACACTTGTTAGGATTTTCCCACCAAGTAAATCCTGCGTGGTATTTCGCAGGGGCTAGGACAACCTGTCCACAAGGGCAGAGGTTCATTAAACCTCTAGGATAATCGCTTACAGTAGCGAAAGGCTCAAAAATTCTATTAGTCATTATTTGGACACTTTCCAATCTGACCACATTGGTAGTCTTTCAGGGTCAGTATCGTTATACCAACGCTCAATGTTATTTTCACACACTTCGCAGAATGTGAATTGGTCATCTCCTACCATAGAGATAGCAGACTTATTAGGGGTATGTGACACACATACTGTGTTTATTACATTTGAATTCATTTGAATTCCTTTCTAGTTCAGAAACCTTTTCTGACTTTCTTTATACTAGTAAGTATAACACCTACCACTGACATTTAGTAGGGTATAAATAGGGTAAATCGGACATTGTGATGTAGGTCACGTGTGATGTGCACCACAGGGGGCGCTATATAGGGGGTATGCAGGGGGCGGCCCCTTGTGATAGAGATCACACACGACACGCCGTGTTAGGACTTGACTTTTAGGGGTAGATGTGTTATTATACTAGTATAAGAAAAATTAAATAGAGTTAATTAAGGTCAATGAGCCTATCAAATAAGCGAACATCTGTTCGATGAGCATAGCGAATAAGTGACCTAAATCACATACGAAACACCCCTTTAGGGCTTGACTTTTAGGGAAATGTATGTTAGTATTACTATATACAAAAATTAAATAGTAAGAAATCCTAGTGAGCCTCTGAGCCTACCAAATAAATCTAGAAATAGAGTGAGCGTAGCAAATAAGAGCAAATAACCTAGGTCAGCAAAAAGGTATCAAATTGGTATCGCATTAAAAGAAAGGTTCATTAAATGAACACTATATATAACGAAATAGCAGATGAGTTCGGTCCATCTGCCCTATCTATAAACAATCCTCTACCTAAAGAGGCTCTCTCATTAAGAGAGTGTCAAATCCTACTAAATAAGTATGGGTTTGAAAAGGCTAGTGTTATCGTTAAACGATACGCTTCACTAAGTAAGGTAGGTAAGTAAATGAGCCTACCCATTATCCTAGTAGCCTTGTCAGTGCTATGCACTATAATTATCCTTATCCCTACTATGTTAGATAAGAGTGAATTCTAATGCACCTATACCTATGCTCACAATGTAGCACCCTCGCAATCGTTACCCAAAAGGGTAAACAAATAACAATCAACCCCTGCTTATGCACAACAGAAAAGAGATAAATAAATGAACACATGCAAAACACCTAAATGCGATTCCTTTGAGTTAGTTTTTAGTGGAACAGATGCCTTTATGCTAGGCATACCAACAGAACAGATTTGTTATGATTGTGCTAACACATACGCACAGGTATCCCGTATTGTCGATGCTTGGAAGGCAGAGGTTGCTATTGTTTGATTGGTTTACAAATCCGTTTAGTGTTTTATTTGATTGGATAGGATATTTTCTTATCTTCGGTGCAGTTGTCACTATGATTTTAGTTATTGGTGCAGTAGTCGCAATTCCTTTAGGGTTAAAACTATTAGGTGTTGCATTCGCTAAAACTATTGTAGTAGAAACTAGCAAGGTACTAAAAGACATAGGCATCACCAACATTGACCTAAAGCAACAGAAAGACAATGAGAAGATGAAAGCCTATCTAGATCGCAAGGTGGTACCCATACTAACTAAAATTAGTTAGGTGGCACCAGTGCTAATTAAAACTAGTTAACTAATTAGTCTATACTAAGAGAGGTAGTGAGTTATGTGCTCACTATCTTTTTTGGTGTTTCTTTTTAAATATATGTATCATACATCTGGACAAAATATTCAGATTTTAGGCTATTTAGGTTTTACAAAATTTTTCAGATTTCGACGGTATAGGGTATAATAGTTTTATGGGAATATTAGATAATCTAGAAAACGCCTGGGATGGTAATTTTGAATTTGAATCAAAGCCTATGGTAGATAAAGACGCAATGGGAAGAGAAGTATTTTGGCAGGATCTAGGAAGACCAGAAGAGCCAAACCTGGCTGTAAAATTATTTTCAGAAACCTGTTGCACAGATTGTAGTTGCAAAAATGGATGAAGAGCAGAAGTTAACTCCAGAGCAGGCTCAAGCAATTTTATTATTTCAGATTGAGCAGAAACTAAGGTTTGCTATTGCAAACCAAGTAGAGACAAAATTTCACGGTAGTTATCATAATGCATCACACGACATAGCGCAATTCATCCGCAACATGGCATAAAAATTTTTCAGATTTTAGTTAAAAACACCTTGAGACTCAAGATCGTCATAGATCAAACCCATCATATGCTCCAATGCTGGATACTGTCCGTCAATTCCTTTTTTAATATCTTCTTGGCTCAAATTTGATTGCGCCATTAAGTTTCTATTATAATTGTTTACTGTCTCAATCATAATCTCAATTACTTCGTGTCTTATCATGCCCATTCCTTTTCTTGGTCGTATGTAACAGAATACTCTCCTGTAAATATCTCTGCGTAAGATATGATATCTCTATTATACCTTATAAGGGTCTCTATGCCAACCTTATCGCATATGTACTTCTTACCCCTAGTAAGTGGTTTAAACTTCATCCCCTGCGCTTCTAGGGCTGTATTAAGGGTATCTATGTAACGTGTCTTGCCATAACGTTTTGATGTAAATGATTGATCAACATAATCAAACCTTGCTTGTGCATCAT
>Ga0209552_1000304_pt1 | contig 15658 bp, 12 predicted proteins | sample LauGreFaBDMM15SD_2_FD_188214 | JGI IMG/M metagenome (GOLD analysis project Ga0209552, IMG submission 188214) | Freshwater lake microbial communities from Lake Michigan, USA - Fa13.BD.MM15.SD (SPAdes) (version 2) | ecosystem: Environmental > Aquatic > Freshwater > Lake | place: Lake Michigan, USA... | reverse complement strand
GTCACTGGTTAATTATTCAGATTTGATATTTAACTCTTTAACCATTTTTGAATATTTATCTAGTTCAGCTTTGATAAAAGTTCCAAAGGCCTCGGGAGTGCTTGGGCCACTTGTTTGAAGACCCTGGGCATCGAGTGTGGATTTAATCGCGGGCTCAGACATAGCACCTCGCACGGCACGGTCTATTTTGGTAACAACCTCTGGAGCCATTCCTTTAGGACCAATAATGGCGTACCAGTTCGTGACATCAAAACCCTGTATTCCTACCTCACTAAAAGTTGGGACTTGAGATAACAAGTCTAAGCGCTTAGGCGTTGAGATGGCTAATGCTCTTAACTTTCCAGCACGAATATGCTCAAGGACTGGCGGCATGGTATCGAAATTCATCGTAATTTGACCTGCCAGTAAATCAATGATGGCTTGGCCACTACCTTTATAAGGAATATGATTTATTTCGATCTGAGATATTTTCCCAAATAGAGCTCCCGCTAGATGTTGGGTACTGCCCGTACCTGAGGAGCCGTAGGTAAACTGTCCAGGTTTACTTTTTGCGAGGTTTACCAGTTCTGCGACCGTATTTGCTGGAATATTTGGATTGATTGCCAAGATATTAGGCACGTAGCCCACATAGGTAATCGGTGTAAAGTCATTGGCTGCGTTATACGGCACTTTAGCTAGAACAAATGGCGCAATGGCATTCGAGTTGGAGTGTCCCATCAGTAGGGTATGTCCATCTGGAGCAGATTTAGAAACCATATCTGCAGCAATTGTGCCAGCAGCACCGGAGCGCGTTTCGACAATGACGGATTGCCCAAGGATCTCACCAATTTTAGGGGCAAGTGCTCGTGCCACAATATCAGTTCCTCCGCCAGGGGCAAATCCCACAATCAGCCGAATTGGTTTGTTGGGAGCTGGGAAGGTTTGGCTGATGGCAGCATTAGAAAATAGGAAAACACTTGATGATAAAAGGATCAGTCTGATAAGTTGCATGATGTCTCCAGGTTGGTTTTAGTAATTGTTATTGGGGCGTAGTAATTTTTTTGGGAAGGTGTTTTTCTAAAACTACTGCTAGGTGTATAGCATGACGATTAGTGCCATCTAATATTTGATGGCGACAACTCGTCCCATCAGCCACTATCAATTTATTAGTCGCTTTTCGGATGGCCGGTAATAGTTGTAATTCAGCCATTTGCATAGAAATTTCTTGATGTTCTACTTCATAACCAAAATTACCAGCCATGCCGCAACAAGAAGTTTCGATTAATTGTGGGTTGGCATTTGGAATAAGCCCTAAAAGGATCTGCATTGGTGTGACAACATCAAACGCTTTTTGATGGCAATGGCCATGAATCAACATTTCTTGTGCTGCAGGGGTGAAGTTTGGTTTGAAATCTCCACACTGGTATTCTTTAAGTAAGAATTCTTCAAATGTGGAGCTATTTTTTTCGATAATTTGTGCCCCATCACCCAGTCCCATGACTAGAAATTCATCACGCAAACTCAGTAAGCAAGAGGGCTCAAGTCCAATAATCGGAATCCCTTGAGTTGCAAATGGAAGTAATACTTCTAAGAGTTCTTGCGCACTAGCAGTGGCTTGATCGATCATACCGCTACTTAGAAAAGTTCTTCCGCAACAATAGTGTCCTTGGGCCTTCATCGGAATATGAACACTGTAGCCATTTGCCTCTAGAACATTTTTAGCAGCCAAAATATTTTCAGGTTCAAAATATCCATTAAAAGTATCTGCCCAGAGCACAACTGGTTTTTTTGATTGACTAAATATCTCTGGAGGATTCTTTGCCATCGGATTTTTCCAAATTGTATCGCTGCGCCATTTTGGAAGCGTTCGCGAAGCTGATATTCCAGTCATTTTTTCGATGAATTTCGCTAAGATAGGGATTCGATTTCGGACATTCATTAAACTGGCTAAAAACGGAATTCGGCTAATCCAACTGGCATACTGCGGAAGATGAGCAATGAGGCGATCACGCAGCGTAAAGCCGTGTTTTGCTTTGTAGTGGCTTAAGAATTCAATCTTCATCTTCGCCATATCTACACCTGTAGGACACTCTCTTTTACAGCCCTTACAACTCACGCATAAATCCATAGCTTCTTTAACAGCGCTACCAATAAAGGCCTCTGAATCAAGTTGATTGGAAAGTGCTAAGCGTAAGGTATTGGCTCTGCCTCTGGTGACATGTTGCTCATCACGAGTTACTCGGTAACTCGGACACATTGTCCCTGTATCAAATTTACGGCAATGTCCGTTGTTATTGCACATTTCAACTGCTTTGGCAAAACCTTGGGCGGGGTCTTGACCAGTTCCTGCACCAGAAACCTCTTCTGTCATTGGATTATTTTGTACATTCCAAGCTGACCAATCGAGTGACGTTTTTAGTGGGATGACTTGGTACTGTGGACTAAACCGAAATAGACTCTGGTCATCCATTTTAGGGGTATGTACGATTTTCCCAGGATTAAAGAGCTGATTTGGATCAAAGGCATTTTTAATTGCAATCAAGGCCTCATTCAGTTTGGGGCCAAATTGCCATTGCACCCACTCTCCTCTTGAGATGCCATCACCATGTTCTCCGCTAAATGCCCCTTTAAAGCGCTTTACAAGGACTGCTGCCTCCTCGGCAATGGCGCGCATTTTGGTGGCGCCATCACGTCGCATATCAAGTATTGGTCTGACGTGTAAAGTTCCAACTGAGGCATGGGCATACCAAGTTCCTCGGGTACCATGTTGAGTAAATACTTCGGTTAAAGCATCGGTATATTCAGCAAGATGTTCGAGTGGAACTGCACAATCTTCAATGAAGCTTACCGGCTTACCATCACCTTTTAAGCTCATCATAATATTGAGTCCAGCTTTACGAACTTCCCAAAGATTTTTTTGGGCAGAAGGATCGATTAACTGCACAACAGAGTTTGGGTGACCAAGATCACTCATGAGAACTGTCAGATCATTCACTTGCTGAATAAGTGGTTTGAGTTCATCACCAGCAAACTCGACTAGTAGGATGGCCTCTGGAGTTGGCGCGGTTTTATCAATTAAACCGGTTTCAATCACTTTTTTGAATACGGGATTATGCCTTGCTAAATCAATCATTGTCCGATCAACGAGTTCAACAGCGCAAGGTCCTAGTTTGACGATATGTTGCGCACTTTGCATGGCTTGATGAAAGTTTACAAAATTAATCACACCAAGTACTTTGTGGCTTGGCAGGGGAGATAATTGCAGTTTTAATTTTTTAAAGTAACCTAGAGTGCCTTCACTACCGACTAAAAGATGCGCCAAATTAACATGTCCGTCTGCTGTATAGGGCTTTTCACTCTGATTATCAAAGATATCAAGGTTATAGCCTGCAACACGTCGAAGTACTTTTGGCCAGTGGGTGATGATCTCAGACTGGTATTTCTCTGCAAGCGTCTGTACGAAATTACCCAGTTCAAGCGCTCTTCCTTGGGCATGGCCTATCTTGCCAAATTGTGCAAGAGTCCCGTCAGCTAGCCAGGCGTCGATGCCCAGAACGTTGTGTACCATATTGCCATATTGAATTGACCGGCTACCGCAGGAATTATTTCCAGCCATTCCTCCAATGGTGGCTTGGCCAGAGGTTGAGACGTCGACTGGAAACCAAAGTTGGTGGGGCTTTAGTAATTGATTGAGATGGTCTAGGACCATGCCTGGTTCGACTTCAACTGTTTTTTCTTCTAAATCCAGATGCAGTAATTTTCTAAAATGAGGGCTGTTATCAATCACTAGGGCGGCACCAGTTGTTTGACCGCACTGACTAGTTCCGCCGCCTCTTGCTAAAATTGGAACTGATAACTCAGCCGCGATGCCAATCGCTGCCACCACATCATCTGCTGTTTTGGGAATAAAAACTGCCTTAGGCATCGTTTGATAAATCGATGCATCAGTAGCATAACGGCCTCGACTTGCTGAGTCTGAGAAGATTTGGCCAGAAGTCTGCTGTAAAAGGCGGGTAGTTAAGATAGGTATTTCGTTTGGTTTATTCATTGCGGGGAGCTTCAAAAGATTGGGATACAACCACAATATATAGGAATAATCGCTAAACGATGTATAGTAATAACCACTATAAGTGTTGGATTGACCCAGGGGTCTATCAAAATAGGTTTTATTTTATAAAAATAAGAGGGGTCTCATGTTAAAACTCGACAATCATCCATCTGGGCGTCATTTTCTGCATATACCGGGACCTAGTCCTGTTCCCTCGCGGATTTTAAGGGCGATTAGTTATCAAACCATTGATCATCGCGGTCCTGAATTTGGGGAATTTGGATTAAGGTTGCTGACTCAAATCAAGAAAATCTTTAAAACAGTCAGTCCGGTAATTATTTATCCATCATCTGGAACAGGTGCTTGGGAGGCTGCTTTAGTAAACACCCTATCGCCAGGTGATTTAGTTTTAATGTATGAGTCTGGACACTTTGCCAGTTTATGGAAAAGATTAGCAGACCGACTTGGCCTACAAACAGAGTTTTTGGGTATGCCTGGCCTAGAAGGTTGGAGATACGGGGTTGATGCTCAGAAAATTGAGGAACGCTTACGTCAAGATACCCAGCATCAAATTAAAGCAGTTTGTGTTGTTCATAATGAAACATCTACCGGTGTAACTTCAGACATTCTGGCTGTAAGGGACGCGATCTTAAGGGCTGGCCATCCAGCATTACTCATGGTAGATACCATTTCTGGGTTAGGCTCTGCAGATTACCGGCATGATGAATGGGCTGTTGACGTCACAATTAGTGGCTCACAAAAAGGTTTGATGTTGCCACCAGGATTAGCTTTTAACGTGGTTTCTCAAAAAGCGATTGAGGCCAGTAAAGTGGCAAAATTGCCGAAGGCCTTTTGGGCTTGGGATGAAATTTTAGAATCCAATAAGACGGGTTATTACCCAACTACACCGGCCACTAATTTGATGTATGGGTTGAGTGAGGCGATTGATATGATTTTGGCTGAGGGCTTAGATCAAGTCTTTGCCCGCCATGAATTATTGGGCAGAGCTTGCCGGGCAGCTATTCAGGCTTGGGGCTTAGAGGTCTTGTGTAAAGACCCAGCAGTATATTCTCCGGTAGTGACAAGTGTTTTATTGCCTGAGGGAGTAGACGCAGATGCATTGCGTAAACTCATTCTAGAGCGTTTTAATTTATCCTTAGGAACTGGTCTTGGTAAATTAAAGGGGCGGGTATTTAGGATTGGACATTTAGGCGACTGTAATGCTTTATCGTTAATGGCTGCTATTAGTGGTTGTGAGATGGGCTTGCAGATTTTTGGAGTGCAATTAAAAAGTAGTGGGGTAGTTGCCGCCCAAAATGTTTTGCAATCTTCGGTGGCTTAGAGATGAGGATGCACGGCGGAAAGATTTTAGCGAATGCATTATCGAGACAGGGTGTGGAGTTTGCTTTTGGTGTTCCTGGCGAAAGTTTTTTGCCCTTATTGGACGGCTTTGTTGAACACGCAGAAAAAATGCAGTTTATTACCTGTCGCCAAGAGGGTGGTGCAGCCTACATGGCTGAAGCCTATGGCAAGCTGACGGGTAAGCCAGGCGTTTTATTAGTTACTCGGGGGCCTGGCGCTTCTAATGCGATTATTGGTGTGCATACTGCATATCAAGATAGCACTCCTTTAGTTTTATTAATTGGTCAGGTTAGTAGTGAGATGGTTGGGAGAGAAGCATTTCAGGAGATGGATTTTCGGCAGATGTTTTCTGAATGCGCGAAGTGGGTTGGTAGTATTGATCGCGTAGATCGAATTGATGAATATATCTCAAAGGCTTTCCATATTGCGCAAGCTGGCCGAAAAGGACCGGTAGTTTTGGCTTTGCCAGAGGATATGTTGTTTGCATTAGGCGAAGAAAACCCCACTCTAATAGCGCACATTATTCAGCCGGGCTTAGATCAGGCGACTTTTAAGCAAGCTATGGACGTGTTTGGTAGTGCAAAACGTCCGTTTATCATTGTGGGAGGTAGTTCTTGGGATAGGGAATCGTGTGCGCTCTTAGAGCAGTGGGCAAATCAGCAACATGTTCCAATAGCCACTTCATTTCGTTACCAAGACTTGGTAGATAACGACAGTCCATCATTTGCAGGATATATTGGCATTGCTGCAAATGTCAAGTTAACCGAGCGGATCCAAGCCTCAGACGTGGTTTTAGTCATTGGCGATCGTTTAAGTGAGGCGGCTACTGGCGGCTATACATTATTTGATATACCAAGCCCCCGGCAGACAATGATTCATATTCATCCTGGTGCACAGGAGTTAGGTAGCGTTTATCGTCCCGACTTTGCTCTGAACTGTTCGCCACCACTTTTTGTCAAAGCACTATCCCAATATCCTTTGAGTTTGCAGACAGAACCTGGACACTACCAAAGCGCTAGAGAAGATCAAATTCTTTTTACAAAACCCTTACCAATTGTTGGGGAAATCCAGTTAGCACAAATTTTCTCCGATCTATCGACATGGATACCTAAGAATGCAATTATTACGAACGGTGCGGGTAACTTTGCCACTTGGGTACATCGGTTTTATCGCTACGGCGGATTTAAAACGCAATTAGCTCCGGTCAATGGTTCGATGGGGTATGGCTTACCGGCAGCGATTGCTGCAAAAATGACTTATCCAAATCGTTGTGTAATATGCGTTGCTGGTGATGGCGACTTTATGATGAATTCGCAAGAACTGGCAACAGCGATGCGTTATGGCATAAAAATTATTGTGCTGATTTTAAACAACGGCATGTTTGGAACCATTCGTATGCATCAAGAGCGAGAATATAAATCTCGTATATCTGGAACAAATTTAACGAATCCAAATTTTGTACAGCTAGCAGCCAGTTATCACATGTTGGGGTTTCAGATTAGGAAGACGGAACAGTTTCAGGCTGCATTTCAAGAGGCGCTGGCCTCTAGTCAGGGCTCAATTATCGAACTGGTAACTGATCCTGAGGCGATTACGCCCACTAAGCGCCTCTCGGAATTAAGTTAAATACCAGATATCTTGGTAAAGACGATGATTATCTGGTTGTTATGATCTTACGTATAGACTAGGGGTTACTTGCTCATTCCACCTTTGCGCCAGAGTCTTTAACCACCTTCGTCCATTTCGAAATTTCTTGTTTGATAAACTCTGCAAATTGCGCATTGGTATTGCCAACTGGCTCAGCCCCCATGGCAATCAATTGTTCACGAACTGTTGGACTTTTAACGGCTTTAATCACCTCAGCGCTGATTCGGTTGGCTAAATCTGGCGGCATATTAGCAGGTAATACGATTCCAAACCAAGAAGATGCCTCATAGCTTGGGAGATTTGCAGCCTCTGCGATAGTCGGCAATTCTGGAAATGCTGGAGTTCTTTTGGCGCTTGTCACGGCGATCGCTTTGAGTCTTCCAGCGCGAATAAAGTTAATTGAGGATGGCAGGTTATCAAACATGATATCGGTATTGCCGGCGATTAAATCCGTTAGTGCTGGATTACTTCCCTTGTAGGGTAGGTGCAGCATATACGTTTTGGTGAGGGATTTGAATAGCTCACCAGACATATGAATCGAAGTTCCGCTGCCACTAGAGGCCATATTTACTTTGCCAGGATTTGCTTTAGCGTAATTGATTAAATCTTGTACAGAATTAATTTTATTTTTAGTGGCAAATTCGGGGTTTACTACGAGCACATTTGGTAGCTGAGCTACCAGAGTGATGGGCGTAAAGTCTTTAATTGGATCAAAGGGTAATCGATAATTCCCTTGATTATAAAGGGGTTGATTAATGCCATGAGTACCTACGGAGGCCATGAGCCAGGTATAACCGTCGTTGGGTGATTTAGCGACAAAATCTGCTCCGATGTTTGCCCCAGCGCCTGGTTTATTTTCGATCACAACATTCCAACCAGTGGCGCGATTTATTTCTGCTGCGACGGGTCTAGCAACGTTATCTGTTGCACCGGCCGCCGGAAATGGAATAATAAAGCGAATTGGCCTATTAGGAAAAGTATTTTGGGCAAGCAGTGATCCAGTTAGAAATAACCCGATCAGAGTCAGAATCATTTTGTGCAAAAAGTTAAGGGCCTTCATAGGATCTCCAATTTAATATCTAATTGAGATAGATTAACCGATTTTGTAATTTTTGTAAGGAAAATTGATGATCCAGGAAATCATTGATTCAGCTCATCAGATTTGGGCTGTAGGCCATACTGCTTCGTTAACTTCCACACATGGTTAGGAACCATGTTTTTAATCTTCTTGGGCATCTCTCGGCGTAAATGTAAGACTGTTTCAATCGCTTTCATTTCAACCCGAGCTCTAGCGAATTCAAGACCTCTTGGGCCTATTTTAGGCATTAGCCAAGCCACAATAGGGCGTAACCAATCTGGCATTTGCCGAAGGGGTAGTCCGCCAGCAGCGAGTTCGACATTTTTCATAAATCCTTTGACTGGCCCGAATCGATTACCAGCATTTTCGGGAGAGCTTAAGGTGATGCTATCACCTAGCATCGAGAGTAAATTCTCCCCGCGTTCGTTGCGAACGATGAGCCACTGCTCGCCGGTTCCTCCCATATATCCAACAGTGATATCAGAAAGGGTATTCGTGTAATCAACGCAGGTTCTACAGGTTAGTGGAAAAAAATCTGGTCGAAGTTTAGATAGGGGCAATTTTAAAAAAGGGATGAGTTTTTTCTTGCCATTGGAAAATCGCAGTTCCACATGATAGTCTGCTCGAAATTCAAGATAGGTAATTGTTTCTGGTTGAGGATCAATTAATTGTAAGAACTCATGAAAATTGGCGGTTGTTGTGTTGTCGGAGCAAGGCGTTCCGATCACGAATAACTGCTCGAGGGATAATTCTTTTTCAAGTGCGCGTAGCGCATAAACTTGACAAGGTATACCTATAATCCCCAGACGTTTATAACCTTTTTCTTTAGCCACATCTAGAAGAGCTAATAATGGAGCATAGCCCATTCGCATACCTCTGGCCTTTACCATATCTGTACTTTGGGTAATTAAGATTGGCGTTGGTTTCCACGGGTCGAGTGCGTCTGGTGCCATAGTCAGAATAGCATCTACTTGGTTTGTTTCTAGAAGCTTCTCTCCTAGGCTTGTAGTTATTCCAGACCACTGTGCACCGGGGAGTGGATTTTTTAATTTAGCTCGGTACATCTGTCTAAAAGAGCCAAAAAATAGAGCATCTTCACCCTGTTCAGTGCGCGTTTTACCGTGTATTTTTTGTTCTAGGGATTCATATTGAGGATGAATAAATTGGCAGGCAGTCCCACATCTTTTGGGTTCAGTTGTCCGGGAGATCCCACAATCTGTGCACAGCTCTCGCTCTGGCGCTAATTGAGCATAGTCAAGAACGATAGGGATCTCTTTAGTTTTCATGTGAGATTGTTTACCCAGATAGTTTTGGGGATACAAGAATACCCTTCAAAGACTTTGCGCGCAGTTCGAACCAGCGCAGCTTTTCGAATAACACGATTGGAGTTACTAAGACTAGTATCGAGATCGATTGTCATTTTACCGGTAGGGTGTTCTAAATCTTGATCTAATTCAGAAGCGGTTTCATGACCAGTTTTACCGAGTTGTTCAGCATCAATCAACATCATTGGCCAATAAGAATGCGCAAAAATTTCCAGAGCATTATTTTAAAAAGGTAAATTAGGTACATTTTTGTTGATGCCGCAATCATTTTTCTTGTTGAAAAATAGCATCAAGGCTTTGTTCATAAGCATGATAGTTAATCCGATCGTACAGTTCATCACGCGTTTGCATCAACTTAACTACTTCTTGTTGCGAGCCATTTTTGCGAATAGATTGATAAACCGTTTCTGCGGCGCGGTTTATAGCCCTAAATGCGGAGAGTGGGTACAGTGCAATACTCACTCTTGCACTGCGTAACTCATTCAGAGTAAACAAGGGTGTTTTACCGAACTCAGTTATGTTCGCTAGGATGGGGACCTTTGTATGATCAACAAATTGCTCAAACTGCTCCAGCTCAGTAATCGCTTCTGGAAAAATCATATCAGCACCTGCTTCAACACAAAGTATTGCTCGGTCCAGCGCTGCATTCATTCCCTCAACGGCAAGAGCATCTATCCTTGCCATAATTACAAAATCCTGATCTGTTCGTGCATCCACTGCCGCCTTGATTCTATCAACCATCTCTTGGGAGCTAACGATTTCTTTATTCGGGCGATGGCCACAACGTTTTGCCCCAACTTGATCCTCGATATGAATAGCAGCAACACCGGCTTTTTCCATGGACCTGACTGTTCTGGCAATGTTAAATGCAGAAGATCCAAAGCCAGTATCAACATCTACTAGCAGTGGCAAAGGGCAAATATCGGTAATTCGTCGCGCATCCGTTAAGACATCCTCTAAATTAGAGATTCCTAAGTCGGGAAGACCAAGAGAGCCTGCGGAGACACCACCGCCAGACAAGTAGATGGCCTCGTAGCCTGCTCGCTGAGCAAGTAGAGCATGATTTGCATTGATGGCACCGACTATTTGTAAAGGCGACTCGAGCTTGAGCGCATTTTTAAAAAGCAGACCAGGAGAAGTAAAGGACATGTTTACTTTAGTAGGTATTTAGGTTGCGTTAAGTACATAATTTGAAAGAATTAGTCTGGCATGATTTTGGTTTTTGCAACAACATTTTTCCAGCGAATTAATTCCTTTTGAACAAACTGTTTAAGTTGCTCTGGTGAGCTTGTTTCTACTTCAGCGCCTTGGTCTTCAATTTTCTTTTCAACTACAGGATCGCTCAGGATAAGATTCATTTCTTTATTGAGAAGTTGAATAATGGCAGGTGGCGTGTTGGCTGGAGCGAAGAGGCCATACCATTGAGGGACATTAACATCAGGGATGCCTTGCTCTGCTAGAGTTGGAATATCCGGCACAGCTTTAGAGCGCTTTTCACCGGCAATACCCATCGCTTTTAGTTTTCCTGCTTTGACATGCGGATAAGCGGTAAAGAGGCTAGGAAACATGATTTGGGTAGTCCCGCCAATCGTATCCATAACTCCTGGAGCTGCTCCTTTGTAGGGCACATGCAAAATATCTGTGCCGGTAGAGATTTTGAATAATTCCCCGGCAAAGTGTGGTGCTGAGCCTTTGCCAGCAGAAGCAAAATTGACTGTGCCAGGTTTTGATTTAAGCAGAGCTACCAATTCTTTCACATTGTTTATTGGTAGATTCGCGTTAGCCACCATCAAAGTTGGAGAAAAGGCAATCATACCGATTGGTTCGAAGTCTTTAATTGGGTCGTACTTCAGTTTGGACAAAACTGGATTGATGCTATGTGTGGCCGTATAACCAAGAAGTATCATGTATCCATCTGGTTGTGCTCGAGCTACATATTCAGCACCAATAGTATGATTGCCACCCGGTTTATTGTCTACAATGACTGATTGTCCAAACTTGGTGGACAGCCCTTGCGCAATAAATCGTGCAAATGCGTCAGTACCACCCCCTGGAGGATTAGTAACAACGATGGTGACTGTTCGACTTGGGTATTTTGTTTGCGAAACACCTTCACTGGTAGGCCAAATGAGGCCAATCGATATTGCGAAATAAAAAAAACTCTGTGAGCGTGAAATTTTTTTATGGTGCATGACAACCTTTCGATTTCAGAAATTGCTTGATGTGCTAATATTTTTATTCTTTAGTTTCATCCATACTTTAAACGAAAAACCCATTTTATTGAAATGGTGCGGTCAAATAATCGATAGGAGTCAGCGTGGATTGGGGTTTAAAAGGTAAAACCGCTTTAGTCACTGGCGCAAGCCAAGGGATTGGTAGGACAACTGCCAAGTTATTGGCTTTAGAGGGCGTAACAGTTTTTGGTGTGGCTAGGAGAGGTGCTTTAGTAGAGGCTTTAAATGCCGAAATTTCATTAGACTATCCCAATGCGGCGCAGGTGATTCCATTTTCTGCAGATTTTTCAATGGATGGCGAACCTGAGCGCGTTGCTGCAGAGGCACTTCGGGCCATGGGAAGAGTTGATATTTTGATGAATGCAGCTGGTGGAAGTCGGCCGATTGACTTTGATGCTACAAAAGAGCAGTGGTTAGAGGGGATGACACTGAACTTTTTCCGTATTCGAGAATTAACGCATGCCGTCGTGCCCAGTATGAGGGCCAACCAGTGGGGACGGATTATTACCTTTACTGGCACATCAGAGCCACGTATGTTAAATGCAGCCTTTACTGCAAAGGCTGCAATTCATGTGTGGGCTAAGGGATTGTCTAGAGAAGTTGCGCCATTTGGGATTACAGTCAATAGCTTGCAGCCTGGTCGAATCCGGACGGAGCAAATCCAGAAGCGATATCCTACGCTTGAGAGTGAATTAGAGTATGCCAAGCAAGAAATTCCAATAGGTCGGTTTGGTGAGCCAGCTGAAATCGCTGCTTTAGCGTTATTTTTAGCATCCCCATTAGCAAGTTACATCACAGGTACGGTCATCCCAGTTGATGGCGGCTCAAGCCGTTTTGCTTTTTAAGGATTGATCCGTAAGCCCCTTGGCGCATTATCGGTTAGGGCCATCTGTTTATGTTAAAGTTTTGTCAAGAACAAACTATTTTAAGGAGAAGTAATGGGCCAGTATCTCAATTCGTTGAAAAAAAGTGCTAGTGGTTTAGGCGGATTAATTTTTTGTGGTTGCTGCATGAAGCCTGCAGTACCAGAAGGTGGCGGAGGTAAGCCAGGCCCATACAAAAGACCACCGGTCATTATTAACGGCAAGCAAGCCAAGACGGTTGATATTCATACGCATTGTTTGTTCCAAGAAGCGATTGATTTAATGGGTGAGAACGGTAAGGGAATTATTCCACCAACCAAAGGTGCTCAAGAGCACTTTATTGTGATTGAAGAGCGGATTAAAGATATGGATGCGATGGGTATCGATATGGAGATCTTAAGTATTAACCCATATTGGTACAAGGCAGACAGGGACTTGGCTGAGAAAGTTTGTGCCCTGAATAACCAAAAATTGGTTGAATTATGTGCAATGGCTCCGACTCGGTTTGGTGCTTTTGCATCGCTAGCGATGCAGTATCCAGACATGGCAGTTAAGCAATTAGAAGAAGCGATGACGAAATTTGGTCTGCAGGGTGCGGCGATTGGTGGCAGTGTTTTAGGCGATGATTTTTGTCATCCCAAATACCATCCTGTTTTAGCGAAGGCTGAAGAACTAGGAGCCACCTTATTTATTCATCCACAGAGTACTCCTCAACTAGAGTCACGATTTAAGGGTAATGGTTGGTTAGCCAACACGATTGGTAATCCCTTGGATACCACGATTGCCCTAGAGAAGTTAATTTATGAAGGTATTTTTGATAAATTCCCCAAATTAAAAATACTAGCAGCTCACGGCGGTGGTTTCTTAGGGTCTTACGCGCCGAGGATGAATCGCAGCTGTTATATTTCGCCATCGAACTGTAATCAAGAAATCAAACTCAAAAAGTTGCCTACTGAATATCTCAATCAAATTTATTTTGATACTTTAGTATTTACTGGCGAGGCTCTTCGGCACTTAGCAGCTCAGGTTGGGCCAAGCCAATTGATGATTGGAACGGACTGGCCGATTCCTTGGGAAGAAGATCCAGTTGGTCATATCATGAATACTCCTGAGTTAACTGATGAAGATCGGTATAACATTTTGGGTGCTAACGCGGTCAAGTTGTTAAATCTAAAAATTTAATCGAATTTTTAAAATGTATCTGGTTGGGTAATGAGTTCTTGGAATTCAAAACCTAACCTTTTTAATCATAATTATTTAGGGGATTTTTGATGAAACGCCGTCCATTTGTGAAATCTGTTGGGGCAGTGATGTTGAGTTCACTAGCACCCATCCAATTTGCAAAAGCTTCTCCAACTTACCCGGTTCGTCCGGTTCGGATGATTGTGCCACTTGCACCAGGGGGTGGATCAGATGCGATTGCACGCTTATTGAGCGTTCATTTGACTGAGAAGTTTGGACAATCCTTCATTGTTGAAAATCGCCCAGCCGCCTCTGGAATTGTAGGTACGGATGCGGTTGCCAAGGCGCAGCCAGATGGCTATACGTTGTTAACAGTTTTTTCAACGCATGCGATGAGCGCGGAGTTATTTAAAAAATTACCCTATGATCCGATCAAGGATTTTATACCCGTATCGTTGACTATTCAGTCACCATTAGTATTGCTGATTAACCCGAGCTTACCAATTAATAACTTTAAGGAGTTTGTAGCGTACGCTAAAGCGAATCCCAATAAATTAAATTATGGCTCATCTGGTCAAGGGAGCGCACCGCATTTAATGACTGAGCAAATGAATGCGATGGCTGGGATCAAAACAACTCATGTGCCTTATAAGGGGGTTGCTCCAATTACACTAGCATTAGTTCAAAATGAAATTCAATTTGCCTTGGCAAATATTTTCACTACTTTACCGATGGTTAAGGCGGGCCGTTTAAAAATGATTGCTACGGGTGGTGTGAAGCGCTCCCTATTAGCTCCAGACGTCCCCACTATCGCGGAATCAGGATTGGCTGGCTACGACTCGGTTGTTTGGTATGGGGTTTTAGCTCCGGCCAAGACTCCGCCCGAAATTGTGGATGAGTTGAGTAGAGAGATTGCCACCATTTTAAAGAAGCCAGAAATTGTGAAGACGATCACAGACGGTGGAAATGAGCCTGTTGGGACGACTCCGCAACAATTTGCTGCAATTATGAGTGAAGATGCAAAAAAATGGGGTATTTTAGGAAAAAAGCTTGGTATTGAGCTAGAGTAATCACTCGCGATCTAGGAGAGTCGAATGCAGGCATTAGTCATTGAAGAATTTGGTGGGGACTTGAAATTAAAAGAGGTTCCTAAACCTAAAATTGGACCAAGTGAAGTTTTGGTTCAAGTCAGCGCTTGTGGAGTCGGTTTGACTGTTGTCAATTTATTAGCTACGCCAGGAAGAGTAAAACAATACCCAAGAATCCCAGGGCATGAAATTGCTGGTCGAATTGTTGAGGTAGGGTCACAAGTACGAAGTGTCGTGGTTGGTACTCGCGTTACGAATCATTTTTATTTGACTTGTGGTCAGTGCGTCAATTGCCGAAGTGGCCGAGAAACTTTATGCTTGGCCTCTATTGGCAATGTGGGACAAGCTACTGACGGGGGTTATGCAGAGTATGTTGCCTTACCTGAGCGCAACGTGATCGCTATTCCCGATGGTGTTTCGGACATCGATGCTGCGATTGGTTCGGATGCAATTGCCACGCCCTATCATGCATGCATTAAGGAGGCTAAATTAAAGCCAAGTGATACGGTTTTAGTCGTTGGTGCTGCGGGTGGAGTTGGCATACACATGATACAGATGGCAAGTTTGTGTGGGGCCCGAGTGTTGGCTGCAGATCTTGGGCAAGTCAAGATGGATTTTATCCAGACAATTGGCGCTGATCTATTGATTGACGCAGCCAAAGGTTCGATTGCCGAGCAGGTAATGGCCGCGACGCATGGCATCGGCGTGGATGCGGTAATCGATATTGTCGGATCAAAGAATTCATTAGAGCAATCATTAGCCTCTTTAGCGGTAGGTGGGCGTTTAGTGATTGTTGGTTCAAGTCCAGCGGGTGTTTATCAAAAAGATCCTAGTTTTTTAGTAGATCCACAG
>Ga0209552_1000301_pt1 | contig 15749 bp, 13 predicted proteins | sample LauGreFaBDMM15SD_2_FD_188214 | JGI IMG/M metagenome (GOLD analysis project Ga0209552, IMG submission 188214) | Freshwater lake microbial communities from Lake Michigan, USA - Fa13.BD.MM15.SD (SPAdes) (version 2) | ecosystem: Environmental > Aquatic > Freshwater > Lake | place: Lake Michigan, USA... | reverse complement strand
TAATTGGAGCAATCTTTAACCTGCGAGGCATGGTATCGGGGGGGGGATTCAGGAGCAAGACGATCGAGCAGATGTTATTCATATGTGACACCATGGATATGAAGGAAATCTGTTTTGAGAACGACCGTTCTATTAGCTCGCGACTCCATCACTTCAAGCTCAAAATTCCTTCCAACAGGCGGTACGATCGTATGGATGCTGTCCTTGGCGCCATGCTCGATACATTCGAGGAGATTAACCAGTCGTTTTACCTCAACTCTGCAAACCTGGCGCTGCTTTTCGAGATGATGATTTCACAACTGCTGTACGGTTTCGGAGGCTTGAACGATACATGGACATACTTTTTTGCAATGATAATCGTCATGGCCGGAAACGGTCACTACAAGATGACTGTTTCTGGCGGACCCGTAATCTCGGACAACCGGAAGCCCAATGGTACGGGAACCGATAACACGATCAACCGTCTCATGGACGTAACCAACAAACTCTACGATATCCTGGGAATACCTATTCACCAGCGAATGCTTCTCCCGATGGCGTGTTCACGTTTCTCGAACACCGTCTGGGAACAGGCCAGTACAGCAAGCGCAGCTCCGAGCACTTGCGCAGCGTCTTTGGAGATCTTTACTCAGCCCCCCACCGAACTCAACGGAAGGCCGCTGTATGCATCTGAAATGCGTGGAGGCGACAGTCTAAACCCGATTATCAAAGACGTTCTGCCTCGGAATGAGACTTCTACCAATTCTGCTGCGCTGACTACCTCTGATCCCAAGAAGACAAATGAGAGGGTCATAACTGTCAAACAACGAATCCAACAAGCGCACCTTCTCCTTTACTGCAGCAATGTATTGGACAATATTATGTCAGCCGAGATGACGAGATCTGCTAGCATTGTGAGCTGTGTAGTTTGGCCTGGATCCGGTCCCTTGTGCAACAAGCGAAGCAGAACACAATTCCAGGACATTGTCCGGGACATCAACACTGGACGCCACAGGGAACTGGGGGATCCTGACGGAGTGGCGTATTTTCTGGTGTTTTCTCATGTCTTTGCATCGCTATACCTTGGGCTTACGAATCGGTTGAGAGCGACCCCTGCAGAGATCAATCAGCCAGTATCCGCGCTCCTCGAATGGTCCAGTTTCTTCTTACTCAAGTACTTTGAGGGCATGCTGAACCATACCGAGCGCGAGAACTGGTCACGTATGGAACAAGGATACAGGAGCAGGGGGGTGGCGCTTGGAGCATATCTCAAATCAATCGACCATCTCTCGCGGTTCAAGGACACTGGAGGAGACATGATGGAACTCGTCAAAAACATGATACTGGACATGTCTGTTGACGCGCTCCCCTTGGTGTGTGTGGCAGACGTGCTCGTGCGGATCATGGCACGTAGCCTGCACATGGGGTGTACCATAATGGCCATGTCCGTGGCGGATGACTTGGATTTCCCAATCGTCTCGTGGGAAGGGTTGAATCATTTCTTTGACGACGACATGCCGCCTTCCGAAGGAGATAAGTACTTTGACGAGTATGTCATGATACGCAATTTCTTTGTCGAATGTATCAAGCAGCACAGGTTTGCTCCCGAAGAGAATGAGCGTGATTGGAACACGCGAGACAATGTCTCTTGCTACATCACAGGGAATGGCAACGAAGACTTAGGGCCGCTGAACGACGCCCAAGACTACATGCGTTTTTCCGTTGCGACTAATACGAGAGACAGAAACGGGGAGAGGACAACGGATGAATTCGCTATTTTCAGCAAGATCGCGAAACGATTCGTCAAGGTGAAAGGACGGGACATGTTTGAGAAATGCCATATGGGTCCCGAAAACGTCTCATATAAGCTAGCATTTCAAGATCTCCTCAAGTACACCGTGGATCTACGCGGTCTTGCTAGCACGCAAATGTTCCATAGCAAGAAGCACTTTGAAAGGATGGGGCTTATTCAGTACGTGCCAGGGTTGACGAATTATGACTCGCCTGAACCGTTGCCCTTCGCCAAGCACGTGAGCTTCAAGATGGAAGGGCAAGTGAAAAGCGAGGGGATGGCTGTCAATCCATGGTCGATGATGGCCATGATTTCGCTGGCTGGGCAAATCCTTCCCCATCCACAATGCAATGACAGTCTTGCTATCGGCGCAGTGACCCAGATCCTATCAAAGACTCCTAGCGGGTTCACGCCAGGGGATGTATGTCGAACCAGGGTTTTTGGCCTGGATTCAAAGCCGATGCGCTTATTTCCTACCGTCGAAGGGCGTCCAGAGTATTTTCTCCGTCCTGAAGATGCCACGTTCCCGTCCACTGGCACACTCCCATTGGCCAGGCAGATGGACGCTTTCCTTCCAGAGGATCTTGTGCACTGTCCATGGCTTTACATGCTATCTAAGACTCTTTTTTGCTCTATTATGGAAGTACCTGCCAAGGCCATCCATGTACGTAGTGTCGCTCAATGCTTTTTTATGTGCTTTCATGATATTTGTTTTCCCTGATAACACGTGTTTGTGGTATAAACAGAGTCCGTATTGTCTGCGTCCCGACAAGATCTATCCTGCACATATCCCTGGGAAACCGCATGTTTACTCCACGGTGGAAGTGATGACGTCCGCGGATAAAGTACAGATATTCCAGTATACCAGGGGGCAAGAAACAGGAGAGTTTCCTGATGGAGAGGTCACTAATCAGTCATACGACGAATGGGAACCCTTTCTCAAGACGAGCGATTTGGTGATCATGCCCCTCATCGAGCGTCCTGGTGCTTGTATCCTTCTCCGTTTGACGGAGGATCAAAGTCCGGTTATCGGAGTGCTTGTCAAGTATCCCGAGATAAACTCGCAGTTCAGTCCCACAACTGGATGCTACCAAGCGTTGATCGACGGTGAAAACACGGTAGCGCAGGTATACCATATGGATGTACTTTCGTTTCTCATCCCCGTCGGAGCAATTCTATACCTCAAACTGGACTCGTACACCCCTACCAAAAAGGGCAGATTCATCGCTGTGCGGCTCAATGTTCCAAATGTATCCGTACCCGTGCAAGGCAAAGTATATGTCAGCGCGCTTCGTCGAGGCTTAAGCGAGCGCAGTGGAATGGGCAGTCAGAGCCGTGGCAGCATCACTCTCGAAGTGAACCCATGGGATCTCATACCTGAGCAGCAGTGGAATGGGGATAAGAGCATTCTTGACAAATGGTTCTAGCCTGTCAAAATATTTAACGCGTCATCTGTCTGATGCGCTTGAGGACAGTGCTTTTCGTATCATGAATACGGAAGAGGATTTGGAATTGGCACAGACAAAGCACAGGGTGGCCACGATAGACTGGGAAATGCAGCTGGTCATCAGGAGGCTGGCGATCTTCGGCTTTAGCATTGGGATCTGCTTGTACTGCCTTTTTTTCTGCAGCGATTGTCTTCTCGGAGTCATGGTCATTTCCGCTTGTTTCTGTCAGCTTTCACCCATCTTACTATTCCCGTTCTTCTGCTCGCTGGCGTTTTTCATTGGATCTCATCTGCCTACTGTTGAGCAAATCTTCACGATATCCGCAGACATTTACGAGTTCCATGAAAAGTACAAATAAAAAAAGTCGTTTCACACCTGGCGCTGAAGAGAAAACACTAGGATTTAGAGGATGACTGAGCAAACTGCCCCCAAACTGGACTGTGAACTGATACGGTGCCTGTCCTCGACACAACACGTCCTGCGGATCGATAGTACTGGCGCCATCATACCGATTAGAACCATTGACAAGCCAGTGCCGCGAGAGAATATCCCGCTCGTACACCCTCTACGTCCCGTGAAAGGACGGGTTTCGTTGGGTTGTTTTGACACGGAATGGTTCAATGAATGTGTACTGGAATTAGAGTGGGATACGTGGAACAAAGGGTGCTTCCCTCCTCCGGTCAGACATCAACGCAAACGTACGACCGAAAGTGATACAAATAACGCGTGTATTACTACAGACACATATACTCTCGCAAAAAAACAGTGCACTCATGCCACGAAAAAGTCGCGCGACGTTCCCGAGTAAGCACAAGTACATGCAAATGCTCTTTTCTTTAGCAAAACAGATCATGTCGACGCTTGGAAAGGGACACGCTGAGAGAGTGTACCATCGTGCTCTGATCACGGGGCTCAATGCCAAACGGATCCCACATCGTTCGGAAGTTCTCACACCCGTGTACTTCATGGGTGAGGTCGTGGGCATGGGTAGATGCGACTTGGTTCTCGGTGAATTAGCCGTCGAAATCAAGGCGAACAGACAGAATCCCCAAAAGGCCTCCGCGCAAATAAAAAAATATACCATGAACTTATCACAGGCCGAGCAAAGAAGGTACACGGGAGTGGTAATCAACTTTAACCAAAAACAAGGGGGGGCTCAAGTATGGATCACTCCACAGGAAAAATGAAAATCATCGTCGGCTTATAGCATGAACCTTGCAATTTTTGCGCGCTCCTTTCACCACGACGGATACCTCATTAAGTCGCTTCCTTTTAGAGCGGATGATCCCCGTTTTTTTGGATTGTTCCATATCGACAGTGTAACCGAGGGATAGGTCTTTGCACACCCCCGATCTGAGGAATTCAGCGCCAATCGATCCCTCCAGCACGGACTCGTCTATCTCCAGAACACATTCCAGTGAACCCTTGCTCTCCCATGCTGAAACTACACGACCCATAGGAACCCCGGTGTGCTCGAGTTTGACGGGGATATGCGTGCCTAGGCGGTTAGCCTCCGACACTTGCTGCACCATGCTGGTGACATCTTCTGTGTTCAGATACACTCCGCTGTACGAGCCTTTAAGTCCCTCTGGGTTCGCGGTCCCCCAAACAAGGGTTGTCTTATTCGGGCGTGCTAGCATCATTGGAACCACACACACTATCAAGAAAAAAACGTGCGTGTGTTTAAATAATTCAATACATATCACTTCGTATAATAGCATCAAGCAATGGCGTGAGGGAATCAGGGTGGTCCAACCCATGCTTGCACCAGAGTACGGTGGAATCACACTGATGGCGATCGTCATCGTCTTGTTGTCAGAGGCAGTCTTGAACGAAGAGGTTCAAGCACTGCTCCTGGTCTTCATCTGCCTAGCAGTGTTCCCTTAGTAAACTTTGAAAGCAGTCAGGTACGTGTCCATCAGAGCGATGCTGTTATCCATCAGGAAGTGCCGGGTTCCAGGCGTGCTACCGGGCCCGACTACGACAATACAGATGAAGATGGCACGTGTCAAGACGTCCCAGATCCACACAAAGAAGTAAAGATTGAGCGTGTTCCATGGCACACTGCTCGGATCGGTGTGCGAGACCTGGAGCCAGAGGTGGAATAATGTGCGAATGATCTCCGGAACCACAAAGCATACGTAGATAAACGTCGTGAAGAGCCCGAAACCAAGGATCGGTGAATCGATTGCCAGAGCCAGATACGCGACGACTACCAGAATCAGGATGGCGGAAAACTGCGTCGAAAGGGCCATCACTGCGATGCTGAGATGAGGGGTATCCCCATAGTCCTTGATCTTTGCCGCCTCTTTCTCCTCCTTACTCTCTTCCCTCCGCTCTCCCCTCCACCGCTTCTTTGCCTTCTCTACATGGGAGTGAACGATGTGATGGACCTCATGGAGGTACATCCTGGTGTTTGGGACAATATCATGATACGCCTGCTGGACCTCATGGCTCAGGGATAGGTTGTTCATGAAACACTGGTAAAGGAAACGTGCGATGCTCATACCCAACAAACGATAAATCAAGATTCCAAAGAAAAGACCCCATGCCACACTGGTCGTGAGGTGCCCCGTGGCTCCAGCAACCCCAAGGAATATGAAAGGGTCTGCGAAGGCCAAACCGTCCGCCCACACTCGAAGAAGCGGGGGAGTGTAATACAAGGCCGCTTCTTTCTCTGTAATCTTGTATGTCACCATCCCGGTATTATACAGCGAACCTCCCAGTGTCACTCCGCTTCCTCTTCCACCCCCGGCGAAGGCTTCCGGCGTGATCGCGGGGAGTTCGCGACGGCCATGGTGGTGATGGTGCTTGACAACCAGTTGCGTGCTGTCGGAGTCATCCTCGTCCTCATTCGGGACCCGTGTGATATGCCCCTTTTTCACGACCTCTTTCCCACCACCTCTGTCCACAATCGTGCTCCATACGTGGGCCCCAAGCACAGTGGTACGCTGCTCGCTGATCTCTGCACCGAAGTAGAATACGGCAGCGACGAGTGCAACGAGACAGAGTCCCGCTGTCGAAAGGGTCATTGGCACCACCTTGTCGGAGTCTTCAAAAATGGTCAGGTCCCTAAAGATCAGCACTAAAAGCAAAACCAACACCAATAAATTCCATGCTATACTGACACAGGCCCACGCCCAACCCAGGCGTTTGTAATAGACCGGGTCTCCATATGTGACATCCCCTGCCTCGATGGGACTGACACTGTACACGGCGAAGCTAGTGAGCAACCATAAACCCACTGTCATCATAACGAGCCAGTTGAAGGACCCCAACAGCAAGGGAGAATCAATGCCTTGCTGGACCTCGAAAAACGGCCACATGGTCTTGGATACACACGTCCTGAACACATTCTTGCTGGCCCTGACATTCACTGAGTTGTGGAGCTCCTTGAAACCGAACAGGCAATCCAGGTATTCGTCAGGAGTCGGCCACGGTTGCGACACAGATGAAGAGAGGTAATTGCACGTGTCAAGCGCATTACTCGTGTAATTGTGCAAGCATGTGATGTATTCCCCCAAGGGGTCTGTGCGTGGACACAGTTTATCTGCCATGCGTGCATCGCTCATACACTCGTAGTAATGAGAGAAGACAAACTCATCGCTTTCAGCTGGATACTGGACCGCATCGCTCAGCTTAGCGCGCTCTGTAGCCACTGCCCAGCCTGTCTGTGTACCGATCTTACTGCTTGTGGCAAACGTGCTCGTGAGATATCCTAAAGTCTTGCATTCTGAGTTATTACAGGACACACCCAGAGCGAATACAAGGCACGTGATCGAGATGGCGAACGCGGTCCCTGCGACAAGGACATGTAAAAGGGAAAGCCCCATGTGAACCATGCTATTGGTATTGGGTGAGTCGTCATCATTATTGCGGCTGTCGTCCGCTTTCATGCCTTCGTTTGTTTTCAATACGCCGTACACACCCCCGCGTGACGCCACTCCTGCCCCTGAAATTCCAGGGAATCGATGAGCCATAGCTTGGTTCGTGGCTTTCATACATACACAGCCTAAATAGTGTGCACCGGCAGACTTTTTCTGCGTGGACATACCCGCCTCAAACAGCCTTCTTACCTCGTGGCATCTGCACCGGGACAGGGATGACACCGCGTGAGTCCTGACGAGGCAAGGGTGACACAAATTGAGTGGGATGATGGGTGATTGGTGCGTGGAGAGGAGGGCGTCTAGCATACAACCCCGCGTCATTGCCGAGGAAACCTGCACGCTCGGCGTCTCTGGGGGTCATCCCCAGGTAGGCTTCTATCATGGCTATAGCACTGGCCAGCACTGTCACGCCCATAGTCGACAACAGAGGAATTGTCAGCATCCCTCCTTCCCACAGTTCCATGGATGACAGCACCGCAAAACCCAGGATAAGGCCGAACTGTATGGAACGCACGATTTTGACTCCTATCAGACCCATCGTGGGGATACCTTCACTCAAGAGAAGCGCAAGAAATACGATCATACCCAACCAGTAAAGAACGGAGAGACTCAGTAAAGGCTGCGAAAATATGAGAAGGTAGAAGACCATATCTGGCACCACAACTGTCTGCATACCATGAACTTGTTGCACGCTCCCTGACATATCGAAGAGAACGATGAAACGACATGCCAGCAGGATTGCCAAAGCCTGACTCCATGACCCCCCTCCCCAAACCGAGCGAGGAGATCCGGCCAACATCTGCCCCCCCGCCAGCAGGAGATGGACGAACAGGTAACCGATAAGAATGCCTGCCGGCGCGAGAAACAGACGATTTCCAGAGAAGAAAAGGGCGCGGTGGTAACGAGGCATATCACAGTTCACACAGCATACCCGCGTGACATTGTCGCTGAGCGGTTGATTGGGTATGGTACCGAATGTATGCGTCTGAAACGTGTCCGCTATGCATCCGATGCAGAATACTGTCAAGGCCAATACTATATTGAAATACGCAGTACGTGGACCACGTGCATCGGTAAAGAGCGCGGTCGTGAGAAGGTGTGAGGTGGTGAGAACTAGAAACCCATAAAAAACAAACGCTGCAAGTGGACTTGGCATCCAGGGCTCCTGAACCGTGAACCAAGCCCAGCCAGCAATGGAGAGGATCCAGGCCTCGACCACCAGTATCATCTTACCGCATGTGGTGAGGAGGTACGTATATAACACGTATCACGACGCCCAGTAAAGTCAGACATGGCTAGCGAAGCAGGCCCAGGGTCTCACACGATCATCAAAATTCCTCACGAACCACAGCTCGACGCGGTGTTAGAAGACGATCGACCCAATGTGCGGAACGTGATATACGTCATTCATTCCCTACGAATATGCAAATCTTGGTCTGCTCTTCCCAAGGACAAGGGGTATGAGGTCGTCGGCCTTGTCGACACGGACACATGCCATGAAATCGACATGCGCGACATGGACCTCATAAAACGGGTCGATCCTCTAAGGATCAACTCGGTGTCAGCCCGCTTGATCAGCGGCCCACAGCCCACGTTTAGCATCGTGGTGTTTATAATGCGAAAGAGTGAGCCAGTGGTTCTGGAAGAGCAAGAGATCATCCAAATACGTAAGAAACGCAAATTCTGGAACTGGAGCTCTCTGTCGACTTAGCTCTCAGTCTGTGGCCGGCTGTCTTCTGTACACTGACCCCAAATGCGCGAATGGCAGGGGCACCGCGCGCTTGGGTGGGGAAGCGGTCCGTCTAACCACCGAAGGAGGGGAGGGAGACGGTTTCCCCTGCTTCACGGGTACAGGAATCACCGTCTTCCCGTCACCGTCCTCCACGACGATTGCTGTACCGCGCGCTTGGCCTGTGGATGGGCGTTGTATACCCCAGAACAACCTTGCGCCTATCGCCACGATGGCCAAAAAACCAGCGACCATCAGTCCTCCCGCCACGCCCATGGCCCAGTCTTCACGTTCCTCGTTGATAGTGACATACATCACTGTGCCTGCCTTACCACTGTTCCATTCGGGGAAGAACAGGTTCTGTACAAGGGAGATGTTGAATATCTGGTAATTCGTTTGCAGGATCGGGTGTTCCCCGTACCATCCCCCGGGACCAGGGGGACTGGGAGTAGTAGACGGTGATCCACTGACAGACGAGGGTAAAGTGCTCGCAGACAAACTGGTAGTAACAGGTAAAGGGATCGAAATAGTACGGATAGTAGCCTGTGTGCCATTGTACAAGGAAGAGCTTAAGGGAACATACACAGGGGATAGGCCCAGTGCAGTTGACTCGGACTGGAGATGCGTTTGCCCAGACAAAGAAGGAGAGGCTGACGTGATAGGCGCATACGTAGTCTCAGCGGCAGAGGTCGTATCTATTACAACAATAGGGGTACTGACCGAGGGAGGCCTACACCCCTCATAACCCTTAGTGCCTCTATCCGAGACCCATCCCACTGGACACGCTGTACACGTGGCGTTGCCGTGCGTGTCCTTGTAGGTTGCATTCGGGCATATCTCGCAGATCCCGAGAATACCGGTGTAACCTGGGGGGCATGGAAGGCTCACACATTTACTCTCACAAGGATTTTCAGAATTGGACATGACAAAGAACTCCGTGCAGGAACCAGTGATAAGGCACTGCGTCTTGACTCCGTCGGCAAATAGAAACACCGGGTCTTGATTGAGAAGTCGACGCATTCTACGTCGCTGTTGGCTAACCGTTGAGAATGTATTAGACTGAACACCAAACGTATTAGTCAGACCTTCCTGTACCACAGCCTTGGAGATAATCTCCGCTTGCCGTTTCGTGTAGAGGCTGTACATGTCGTCGATCAAGAATGTGGTAAAGTACTGCGTTGAATCAATCCGACGCAAAACAAGTAACACTATCGAGTCGTCTGGGTGCCGAAGGTATGTCGAAAGGAACAAGACAAAGCCAGTACGCAACCCCTCCTGTAGGAACCTCTCCTTCAGAGACGAAAGCGGCTGACTGACACTGAGCTCGAATGAGATGTTGGCAGTGGTACGCGGCAAAGGGTTGCATACACTATTCCCTGTCACACACTCTGCCGTGCGCTGATTGCACGCACATACCTGTTGCTGTTTAGGGGTGCACACGGTACAATTACCACAGACACGATTGCGAATGGCAATGCACTCACTGCGCTCATACTGGTTATGGGTACAGACGTCACAAGGTTTGCAGAAGCTATCGCGATGCTCGTTGTAGGTGCCTGCTCTGCATGGAGAGATAAAAACGTCACCCAGATCAAACTGATTGACGTCGTACAGTGGTACGAATGATACGTTGATGAAATCAGAGCCTTGCATGAGAATGGCCACCTGGATCTCAGCATTTACACCTACCCACCATAGCAACGCTAGAAGTATAGCGAAAATATGCATGATAAAACTGTGAATAAAGGCGTCGTCTTCAAGATTTACCGCGTCACACTTAAATGCGAGTAGACGGATTTGCCAATACCAATACTCTCCGCTCGACGATCCAAGAATCTCTATCGGAATGCTCTCCTATTCCCAAATGAGCACGCAGTATGGACACGTCTGCGGACGGGTCTGCCACCGTAACAAGCACCCGCACTCCAACATTGCTCCACCCTTCCATGGTAAGCAACACCCTTCGTCGCGCACGCCTTCGATGATCCAAGCGGATCACTACGAAATGTATATGCACCCGCTCTTGTGCCACACCCGCTGCAGCCGCCACGCCTGCAATGAAGGAACTGCGCACTGACCCTTCATCATGCTCGAATGCAGAACGTGTCGTGTTCAGTATCACCTGGGCTCGCACTCGCTTATAGTACATACACAAGAAACCAGCTTCACATTTACAGTCATGGGCACTTAGACCACCTTCGCTTTGGTTGGGCGGTACACCGACTGTCTTGGTATGAAGAGGGCACGCGACACACGCGTAAGGCCAGACATCAGATGGGTAAAAATCGGGATGACATGCAAATACTGACGCGAACGCCACATAAAAAAATGCCGATAGACACACGAATGGGTGACTACGCGGTAACATTGCCTCGCACATATTACGGTAAAAACGCTTATATGCGGTATTCATTATCACAAGTCCCAGCGTATCCTGTAACCGTATATCTTCATGGCTTGTTGAGCATGGACATCAAAAAATCGCTGTTGACCAGCTTGATCGCCCGTCTCTTCATACGCTCACTCGCGTTCGACCGTGCATCTGTCTGCACGACTGTACCCTCCACCTTAGCAGGGCGAGCTGGAGGAGCTGTCGCGGAGGGACCTGGAGCCATGCGCCGGCCCCCAGGCGCAGACCCCCCTGGAATCGCGACGGCGTGTATCTGTGGAGCTTGTTCCCACCGATGGGCGATGTGCAGAGTCGGACTGTGCCTGCGAAGATGGGTGTCGAGATCGCGAAGGCGCACTGCACCCATGACTGAGGCGTGAACATTGATGGTCTCCGCGGAATCACTGCCCTCTGCACTGAGAGACAAGAGAGCGCGTCGTCTGCCCCCTCCACTGGTCATGACCTCGTTGATGGTCACATAGCTCGGGTGCACTCCAGCTGCTGCTGCCATGGCCGCGATGAAGGCGGTACGAACCCCATTGATGTCGTTGTTGAACTCCCAGAGCGTGGCGTTGAGCGTGACGACTGCCTGGATCTGCTTGTAGTATGTGCATTGGAAGCCGGGGTCACACAGGCAGTTCACACGAGAGTAGCTTCCAGCAGAAGATGTGGTATGCAAAGGACATATGTCTTTCATCGTAGACGTCCGGCAGTAGAAATTAGGGTCACAGAGGGGGCAGTTGGTGGTCCTCCCTACGACCAGTGAGTAAGTCCCTGGCTGACACAGAGTGCATTGCGAGAGCTGAACAGCCCCCACAGTGGAGCGGAATGTGCCAGCCCTGCACCTGATCGGGGTCACTGTCTGAATAGGGCAGTAACTCCCCGCTGGGCATACAGGACAATCCGACTGACTACCCGCACTGGGGAACGCGCGATAAGACCCTGCTGCACACGGGATCGGGGTAGTGGTCTCTGTAGGGCAATAGAGTCCAGCCGGGCAAGGGAGACAGTCGGAAAGCGATGTGGCCCCGACCACTCCCCGATAAGTGGTCATAGGGCAATCGGTAGGCGTGGTGGAAGTCTCTGGACAATAATTCCCAGTCGGACAGACACTACAGTCGGACTGCTGATGGGCGCCAACCGTCTCTCGGAACGAACCAGGGGCGCAAGCGAAGGGGGTGGTGGTCTGAATGGGACAGTAATGCGCAACTGGGCACACTAGGCAATCGCTCTCAGAGGAAGCACCAACAGTATCGCGGTAGACTCCAGACGGACATGAAATAGGCGCAGTAGTGGCCAGCAGGCAGTACTGTCCCGTGGGGCATGGGAGACACTCAGTGACAGCGGCTGCTCCAGCGACCGGCCGATAGGTCCCAGAAGAGCAATTGACAGGCGCCACGCTTTGTTCAGGGCAGTAATTGCCTGTGGGGCACTCGATACAAGAGAAACGGTCATCCCCCCCTGTAGTCCCCCTATACGAACCTGCCGGACAGTTGACGGGGGTGGTAGTGGCGAAGGGGCAATACTGCCCCGCTGGACACGGGAGACAATCGCTGATCTGAGTGGCTCCCGAAGTGGCCCGATAGGTGCCGGGGAGACACGATGTAGGGACGACAGTGTTCACCGGGCAGAACTGACCAGACGGACAAATATAGCAGGAGGAGAGTTGGGTTCCTCCCGGTTGGTCGCGGAAATAACCTGCTGGACAAGAGGTAGGGAGCGTGCTGGCGACAGGACAGTAGGTTCCAGGGTCGCACGGTTGGCAATTAGTGTCTTGGGTACCATGAGTGCTGTTGAAGTAAGTGCCTGCGACACATGCAGTAGGAGTGACCGAGCGCTCAGGGCAGTAATGACCCGTGGGGCAGACGTCACAATCGGCCTGCTCCGTGGCCCCGATAGTCTCGCGGTACGTCCCTGCTGAGCAAGGGTTTGGGATGGTGCTAGAGACCGGGCAGTAACTTCCCAGTAGGCAAGGTTTGCATTGGGAAAGGGTGGTGGCACCCGTCTGGTTGCCGTATGTACCAGCAGGGCATTGAGTAGGGGTCACAGACTGAATAGGACAGTAGAAACCGAAAGGGCAGGTCAGGCAATCCGCCTGTGTGACGCCAGAAGTGCCCCCTCTGTAGGTCCCAGCGGCACACGAGGTAGGGGTGGTAGTCGCGATGCCGCAGAACTGACCCGCGGGACATACAAGACAGTCTGTAACCGCCGCACCGCCAGTGGTAGCCCGATAAGTTCCTGCGGTACAGTTTGTCGGATTGACCGAACCCTGGATGCAGTAATTGCCAGAGTCGCATGGGGTACAGTCGTTAGGCTGTGTTGCACGAACAGTCCCCCTGTAGGTGCCAGCAGCACATTGGGTCGGGGTCGTTGTAGCAATAGGGCAGTAGTATCCCACAGGACAGGGGAGGCAATCACTCTGGGACTCTGCGCCAGGGGTATCCCTGAATGTCCCTGCAGGGCAAGCAGTAGGGATCGTCGTATCACTGACACAGAAGTAGCCTGTCGGGCAGGTCTCCACGTAAACCACGACCTGGTCGTCGTAGAGAACCATATCGGACCCTGCTGGTAAGCCGGCACCGAACGTGCTTGCATTCATGGATTGGTCGGTGTCGTCGATGGTAACGTTCACTTGCAGCCCCTGGTTGATCTGGCAATCTGAGACACTACTGCTGCCAGGATAGGAGACTAACCCAGCTGGACATGATAGACACTGGGGTTTTACAATGCATGTTGTCGAGGCATAAATGGTCAGCTCTGTGATTCTGAAGTTGTTGTTCGGGTCCAGAGCCTTCCATTGTGCAAAATCAGTGGGATCCCTGCTCGCAAAAACATATCGTCCCCAAACAGGAGTAGTGCAAGAGAATTCGTCCCACGTGGGATTTCCTGCTGCTAGAATAGTATAGGATCTGAGCTGGGTTGCAGCAAAACAGAGCGTGTTTCCCAGTGCACTGTAATGTGAGGGATTAGAGCCCACCCATATCATGTACAATCCTGTATACTGCCCATACCCATTGATTGGTGGAGTTCCTCCGACGCCATACATCCGCCCCCCAGCCACGGTTTTTGAGACTTGTAGGTCAAAACGCAACCAAGGGTCATTCCCCCCTAATCCCGCTGGTTGATGTCCCTGTCCCCAAGCAACTTGATGGTCATTGGCCCACGAAGCTGGATACCCATACTCCACAGGCGTATATGCAGGACACCTGTGACCTCCAGGGCAGGTGGTAGCAAGATTTACCGCTGTGTTGATACCAGAGCATAACATATCTGAGCCGTTGACATTGGTGGATAATATGCTACTTGAACTATAATACGACTGCGCACAGACACATTGTCCCCCCATCATGATCATTCCAGGAGAACATTCCAATTGAAGCAATCGCCTTCCAGAACTACGATACTCGCCATCGATAACAGCCAAATCTGAAGAGGTTCCAGGAGAGATTGATACGAACACAGACACAACAGCTGTTACCAATCTCCAATAAGACACGCTTATCATGGAGCACTGGAGCGTGCGAGCGCGTAAACCTATATACTTCCACGCAAGTACAGTTTTCTAGATCAGACCACCATATATTAAAACAACACGGCATGAAAAGTGCTGATTGTATGAGCGACGTGTATAAGGACATCATGACACAGGTCTTTAACCCCGCACCAGATGACATGGTAGCGGGGTTCAAGAGAAAAATGACATTCATTCAAAGTAACTGTCCCCACAGCAAAAACACGGTAAAAAGTTGCCTTGAAGGTCTGTCAACCAAACCGACCCTTGTCGAGCTCATGGCTGCTGCATACTTGGTCAACGGAGGACTCCTCTTCAAACACGAAGAAAACCACGAAAGCGACATTGATGATCCCGAATACTCGAAACTGCTCAAAGAGATGGACGAGCTCAACTGCACACATGCAGAGGGTGCGAAGAGCACTATCCCAACGGAAGAAATCGACATATTCAGCGAGATCAAGTGAAGACAAATCATACAGGGTCTTCCTCCACAACTCCTTCGCAAATCAAGCGCTTTTTCTCGACAGGCTGCTTGAATGGATTCCTACAGGGGGAATCTCGATAAAAGAAAGTAACATCTCCACCAGACTCTGCTTGCATCGGGTGGAGTCCACACGCCCTTAAAATCTGCTCCCGGTGCTCCAGACGCTCCACTTGGAAATAAGTGAAGATCGAAGGCAGAACCTGCTTGAGCCGTGAAGCACCAGGAGGACCCCCCCGAACGAACAGCGAGATTTCCTCTGTGCATCGCTGCATATTGTCCAAGCCGTCGTACAGTTCCTCCTTGACCTCCCCAATGAATCGTTTCCTTGGCGAGTCCATGCTGCACGCAACCAAATCGATCCAAAAACGAAAGGCCTGAGCTTTAAAGACATTCCGTGTCATACACTCGAGTGCTTAGCTCCTCCTGATCACGTTACTCGGGGGTAACGCCTGAGTGTTGGATCCAACACTCGAGTGCTTAGCTCCTCCTGGTCACGCTACTCGGGGGTAACGCCTGAGTGTTGGATC
>Ga0209552_1000281_pt1 | contig 16158 bp, 13 predicted proteins | sample LauGreFaBDMM15SD_2_FD_188214 | JGI IMG/M metagenome (GOLD analysis project Ga0209552, IMG submission 188214) | Freshwater lake microbial communities from Lake Michigan, USA - Fa13.BD.MM15.SD (SPAdes) (version 2) | ecosystem: Environmental > Aquatic > Freshwater > Lake | place: Lake Michigan, USA... | reverse complement strand
CTAAAACCCACTTACCGCCCGCCCGGATGAATCGCCTGCCTGAGGCTTACCGCGTGGTGGTGCTCGGGGCCAGCGGGGCTATCGGTTCCGCGCTGGTCGCCGCCTTGCAGGCCGATGCGCGCTGCGCGCAGGTCTTGGCCTATTCCCGCAGCAGCCACCCCGGTTTTAATTTGGAAGATGACGCCAGCATGGCCGTTTGCGCGGTGCATGCGGCGTCCCATGGCCCGCTGCATCTGGTGCTGGACGCCACCGGTGCTTTGTACATCGACGGGCAGGGGCCGGAGAAGCGCCTGGGTGCGCTGGACCCGCAGCGACTGGCCCGCGCGTTTGCGGTTAACGCGATTGGTCCGGCGCTGCTGCTGAAGCACTTTGTGCCCTTGCTTGCACAAGATGCTCCGGTGATTTTTGCGACGCTGAGCGCGCGCGTGGGCAGTATCGAGGACAACCGCACGGGCGGTTGGTACGGCTACCGCGCCTCCAAAGCCGCGCTGAATATGTTGCTGCAAACCGCAGCGATTGAAGCCGCGCGTACCCGCCCGCTGGCGGTGTTTGCCGCGCTGCAACCCGGCACTGTGGCCTCTAAGTTAAGCGGTCCCTTTGTGCCTGCTGCCGATGCGCTCACACCCTCTGCGTCTGCGGCGGGCATGCTGGCGGCGCTGGACGCGCTGCAGCCCACGGGAAGGGCGCAGTTTGTGGATTACCGGGGCGGGACGATTCCCTGGTGAGTTTTTAGCGCGCTGCCAGCGCGCGGGCAATAAAGCTGCGCGGCACTTTGGGCTTGGGGCAGCGGCCCTGCGGCAAATCGAACCACGTGCGCACGTCTTCCTCCAAGCCCAGCCCGTGCATATAGTTGTAAATCGCTTTTTTCAGACCCAGGCCCAACTGGTTGTGATCGACGCCGCTGGGGTCGTGGAACAGGATGTCGTTTTTAGCGAAGCTCACATCGGGCATGGGCATCAACTCCACGCCGTAAGCGGCCGGGTTTTGTCCCACCGGTGAGTGCGTGGTGCAGGTGAATCGGTGGAAAAACCCGCTTTGGATGCAGCCGTTTTCAAACAACTGGCGCACGTATTCCAGCGCGTCCACGGTGTCCTGCACGGTTTGGGTCGGAAAGCCGTACATCAGGTAGGCGTGAACCAATATGCCGGCCTCGGAAAAGCTTTTGGTCACACGCGCAACCTGCTCAACCGTGACGCCTTTTTGCATCAGCGCGAGCAAGCGGTCGGAGGCGACTTCGAGGCCGCCGGAAAGTGCAATGCAGCCGCTTTCGGCCAGCAGCTCGGCCAGCGTCGGGGTGAAGGTTTTCTCAAACCGGATATTGCCCCACCACGAGATCGCCAGCTTGCGGCGCAGCAGTTCCTGCGCCAGCGCTTTGAGTGCTTTGGGCGGCGCGGCCTCATCCACAAAATGAAAGCCGGTCTGCCCGGTCTCGCCCACGATGCGCTCGATCCGGTCGGCCAGGGTGGCGGCGGTAGCGGTCTCGTAGCGCGAGATGTAATCCAGCGTCACGTCGCAAAAGCTGCATTTCTTCCAGTAGCAGCCCTGGGCCACGGTCAGCTTGTTCCAGCGCCCGTCGCTCCACAGGCGGTGCATGGGGTTGAGCATGTCCAGCAGCGAGAGGTAGCGGTCCAGCGGCAGGCCGTCCCAGGTCGGGGTGCCGACCTCTTCAAAAGCCATATCGGGCTCGGACCAGTTCATGTACTTGACATGTCCGCTCGCCGCATCGCGCACATAGGTGCGCACCAGGCGGCTGGTACCCCGCTTGCCTTGCAGGTGCTCCAGCAAGGCCAGCAGCGGGCGCTCCCCAGCGTCCAGGCTGATGAAGTCGACAAAGTCAAAGATGCGCGGCTCCGTGAGCGCGCGCAGCTCGGTATTGACATAGCCCCCGCCCATGGCGATGCGGATTTGCGGGTGCTGGGCCTTGATGCTTTGCGCGATCCGCAGCGCGGCGTAGACCGCGCCGGGGAAGGGGACGGACAGCAGCACCAAATCCGGCTTATGGCGGGCAATGCAGTCCAGCGTCAGCGTGTGCAGTACCTCGTCGACCAGCGTCGGTGGTGCGGCCAAGGCTTGCGCCAGGGGGTCAAACGTGGGCTGGCTGCCTGCCAGCGATTCGCCGTAGCGCACAAATTCAAAGCGCGGGTCGACCGCGTCGCGCAACACATCAGCCAGGTCATTGAGGTAGAGCGTGGCCAGGTGGCGGGCGCGGTCGTTCTGGCCCAGCGCGCCGAAAGCCCAAGCCAGCGGGTCGGCGGCCTCGGCGTCGCCGTACACATCCAGCCCTGCAAAACGCGGGCCTTCGGGCAGAAAGCCGCGCCCGGCGATGCGGTGGCTCAGCGTGGAATCGCGCCCTTGCAAAAACGCGATCACGGGGGTGATGGTGGCGGTGTAACGGTCAAAGTGCTCTACGAAGCCCTGCACGGTGGGGCTGCGTTGGCTGGCCGGTCGTTGCAGCGCAACAGCGTGAACGCGCGTCAGGCCTTCAGGGGTGAAAAGCGCCAGGATGAGCGTCAGCGCAAGGTCTTCCTGCACGGTGTCCACGCCCTGCGCGCGCAAAAATCCGGTGATGTAAGCGGTGGAGGGGTAGGGGGTGTTGAGCTGCGTCATCGGCGGGATGACGCCGAGCACCCGCAGCCCAGTGGCGGCTGCGTTCGGAGCCGGGTGCGCAGTCAGCGTCACATGCCCGCGTAGTTGGGGCCGCCTCCGCCCTCTGGCGTGACCCAGACGATGTTTTGCGTGGGGTCTTTGATGTCGCAGGTCTTGCAGTGCACGCAGTTTTGCGCGTTGATTTGCAGACGCTCGCTGTTGTCGTCGTTTTTCACAAACTCGTACACACCCGCTGGGCAGTAGCGCGCCTCGGGGCCTGCGAACTTGGCAAAGTTGATGCCCACGGGAACCGAGGCATCTTTGAGCGTCAGGTGGGCGGGCTGGTTTTCTTCATGGTTGGTGTTGCTCATGAAGACGCTGCTCAGGCGGTCGAAGCTGATCTTGCCGTCCGGCTTGGGGTAATGGATGGGCTCGCACTGATCGGCCGGCAGCAGGTGCGCGTGGTCGGGTTTGTCGCGGTGCAGAGTCCAGGGAATGTGGCCGCGCAGGGCGAATTGCTCCACGCCGTTCATGATGGTCGCGACCGTCAGGCCTTTTTTGAACCAGTTCTTGAAGTTGCGGTCTTTGTTCAATTCGGTGTAGAGCCAGCTCTTCTCAAAGGCTTGCGGGTAGGCGCTCAGTTCGTCGTGGGCGCGTCCGGCGACCACCGCCTCAAACGCCGCCTCGCCGGCCAGCATGCCGGACTTGATGGCGGCGTGGCTGCCCTTGATGCGGCTGACGTTCAGGTAACCCGCGTTGCATCCCACCAGCGCGCCGCCGGGGAACACGGTTTTGGGTAGCGAGGACAAGCCGCTGGCGTTGATGGCGCGCGCGCCGTACGACAGGCGCTTGCCGTGGGCAATGCCGTAGGCGGCGTCGCCCTCCAAGTACCAGCGCACGTTGGGGTGGGTTTTCCAGCGTTGGAATTCTTCGAAGGGGCTGAGGTAGGGGTTGGTGTAGCCCAGTCCGGTGATGAAACCCAGGGCGACTTTGTTGTCCTCCAGGTGGTATAAGAACGCACCACCGTAGGTCATCTCGTCCATGGGCCAGCCCGCGCTGTGCATCACAAAGCCGGGTTGGTGGCGCTGCGGATCGATCTCCCACAGCTCCTTGATGCCGATGCCAAAACTTTGCGGGTCCTTACCGACGTCGAGCCTGTACTTGGCAATCAGCTCCTTACCCAGGTGGCCGCGCGCGCCTTCCGCGAATACGGTGTATTTGCCCAAGAGCGCCATGCCAAGCTGAAAGCTACCGGTGGGCTCGCCATCTTTGCCAATGCCCATATTGCCAGTGGCCACGCCTTGCACGCTGCCGTCATCTTTGTAGAGCACCTCGGCCGCCGAGAAGCCGGGAAAAATTTCCACGCCCAGCGCTTCAGCCTGCTCGGCCAGCCAGCGGGCGACTTTGCCCAGGCTGACGATGTAATTGCCCGTGTTGTGGGCGAAAGGCGGCAGCAGAAAATTGGGCATGCGAAACGCGCCCTTTTCGCTGAAAAACATGATCGCGTCGTCGGTCACCGGTTGATTCAACGGAGCGCCGAGCGCTTTCCAATCCGGGATCAGCTCGGTCAGCGCCTTGGGGTCCATGATGGCGCCGGACAAAATGTGCGCGCCTGGTTCCGAGCCTTTTTCGAGGACCACGACAGAGACTTCTTTGCCCGCTTTTGCGGCCAGTTGTTTAATGCGTATTGCGGTAGCCAGGCCTGCGGGGCCGGCACCGACCACGACCACGTCGTATTCCATGGATTCACGGGGGCCAAACTGGGCCAAGATGTCTTGGGGTGTCATGCGTTGCTGCGGTGAAAAGTGTGGTTGGGGAACGTCGGATGCGCCGATCAGCGGGGTGCCAGACGGATCGCGCCGTCCAAGCGGATGACTTCGCCGTTGAGCATGTCGTTCTCAAAAATATGAAGGGCCAGCTTGGCGTAGTCCTGCGGCGTTCCGAGGCGCGAAGGGAAGGGCACCCCAGCGGCCAGTGCGTCCTGCACTTCCTGGGGCATGCCAAACAACATGGGCGTGCCGAAAATGCCAGGTGCAATCGTCATATTGCGGATTCCGTTGCGCGCCAAGTCGCGGGCAATCGGCAGGGTCATGCCCACGATGCCGCCCTTGGACGCGCTGTAGGCTGCCTGGCCCATCTGGCCGTCGTAAGCCGCTACCGAAGCGGTGGAAATCAGCACGCCGCGCTCGCCGGTCGCCTCTGGCTCATTAGCGCTCATAGCTTCTGAGGCCAGACGGATCATGTTGAAGCTGCCAATGAGGTTGACGGTGATACAGCGGGTGAAGCTGCCCAGGGCGTGCGCGCCATTCTTGCCAACGGTTTTCTCGGCCGGAGCGATGCCGGCACAGTTCACCAGACCCATCAATTTGCCCATGGACACGGCTTTGGCAACCACCGCTTGCCCATCCGCTTCGTTACTAACGTCGCAGCGAACGAAAGCGCCGCCAATGTCCCTTGCGATTGCCTCTCCCTTCTCCGCCTGCATGTCGGCGATGACGACTTTGCCGCCGCGTGCGGTCAGCGCGCGCGCTGCGCCTTCGCCCAAACCCGAAGCGCCGCCCGTCACGATGAAAACTTTGCCTGCAATGTCCATGGGAGATTCCTTGAGAGGTAAAAAGGTCGTAAGTTGCCCTGTGAATCGGCAAGCCCTCAATTATCTCGCAGAGCCGCTGCTAGAATCTCCAATGGTAGACATTCAACAGGCGCATAGCTCAGCTGGTTAGAGCACCACCTTGACATGGTGGGGGTCGTTGGTTCGAGTCCAATTGCGCCTACCAAACCCACTAGCTCAATTTTTATGCGGTTCACTTGGTGAATCGCGCCGGATGGGTGCGCTCTCAACCGGTCTTTTTGACCCGCCACGGCGGTTGGCGCAAAAAATTTTCTTCAATACATCGTAATTTGGTAAAAGTTCTGCAACAATTAGCTCCAATATTATTTTTAAGGAACTAAGTTGGACCAAGATAATTTTGCCAAGCGCTTGCAGGAAGCCATCAAAGCCAAATACGGTGCGCGGGTTTCCGCAGCGCGTATCGCCCGCGATTTGGAACATGCGAGCAAATTTCAGATCCAGGTGACTTCTGAGGGCGTTCGCAAGTGGCTGCTGGGGCAGTCAATTCCCCGCGCGCAGACGGTTGCCCACCTCGAGGTGATGCTGGGTACGCATCTGGTCTTTGGGCACTCGGTTTCCCGGTTTGCCGATATGAGCGAGGCGGAGCTGATTGCCTGCCGTGAACAAATCGACCAGGCACTCAAAGCCAAGGCCGAAGCCGCCTGAACCTGGGTCTGGCCCGGCGTCAGCTACTTCGGGGGTCTATGTTCGCCGGCCGCTGCGGGCTCGCGGGCCACAGTGCTTCGCCAAATTTCTGGCTGAAGCGGTGCGACCTACAATCCATTTTTGTAATCATAGCGCCCTCGGCGCCCATCGCCTGCTTTCATGCCAAAGTCCAAGTCAGCGCTTCCCCCTGAACCCGCAGCCTCTGCGCCGGATCGTCCCGCGCAACGGGTCATCAAGAAGTACCCCAACCGCCGGCTCTACGACACCCGAACTTCAAGTTACATCACGCTCGCGGAAATCAAGCAACTGGTGATGAACAGCGAGTCGTTTTCCGTGGTGGATGCCAAAACTTCTGAGGACATCAGCCGCAGCATTTTGTTGCAGATCATTCTCGAAGAAGAGGCGGGTGGCTCGCCGATGTTTACGGCGCCGGTCCTGGAAAACATCATCCGCTTTTACGGTAACACCATGCAGGGTTTCATGGGCGGCTACCTCGAAAAAAATATACAGGCGCTGGTCGATTTGCAGCGCACTGTGATCCCTGCGACCATTCCCAATCCCTTGGCCAATCCGCTTGGCAACAATGTGTTTTTGCAGATGCAGGAACACATGCAAAAACAAACTGAGCAGTTCTTGTCCACCTTTGCCCCCAAACGCTGATCGGCTTTGGTCGCCGGCGCTTTCCATTTATGACCCCTACCAATGTGGCTGCATCTCCCTTGCAGCAAACCCCGCCCACCATCGGTTTTGTCAGCTTGGGCTGTCCCAAAGCCTTAACCGATTCAGAGCTAATCCTGACCCAGCTCAGCGCCGAGGGTTACCTGACGACCAAGACCTTCGCGGGCGCAGACCTGGTCATTGTGAACACCTGCGGGTTTATTGATGAAGCGGTGCAAGAAAGCCTGGACACCATCGGTGAGGCTTTGTCGGAAAACGGCCGGGTCATCGTGACGGGCTGCCTGGGGGCTAAAAATGCGAGCGATGGCAGTAACCTGGTGCGGCAGATGCACCCCAAAGTGCTGGCGGTTACGGGGCCGCACGCGACCCAAGAGGTGATGGATGCGGTGCATCTGAACCTGCCCAAGCCGCATGATCCATTTTTAGATTTGGTCCCCGCATCATTTGGTGTGGCCGGGATCAAGCTCACGCCGCGCCACTATGCGTATTTAAAAATCAGCGAAGGCTGTAACCACCGCTGCACCTTCTGCATCATTCCCTCGATGCGCGGCGATTTGATCTCCCGCCCGATTGGCGACGTGCTGAACGAGGCGCGTGCCTTGTTCGAAGATGGTGTTAAGGAGCTGCTGGTGATCAGTCAGGACACATCGGCGTATGGCGTTGATGTACAGTACCGCACCGGTTTTTGGGATGGAAAGCCCATTAAGACCCGCATGTTGGATTTGGTGCAGGCACTTGGCGAGCTGGCCCAGCCTTTTGGCGCGTGGGTGCGCCTGCATTACGTCTACCCTTATCCCAGCGTGGATGCGGTCGTGCCGCTGATGGCATCGGGACTGGTTTTGCCCTACCTGGATGTCCCGCTGCAACACAGCCACCCTGATGTGCTCAAACGCATGAAGCGCCCGGCCAGCGGCGAGCGCAATCTGGAGCGGATCGCCCAATGGCGCAAAGAATGCCCTGAAATTGTGGTGCGCAGCACCTTTATTGCCGGCTTCCCGGGTGAGACCGAGGCGGAATTTGAAGATCTCTTGGCTTTTGTGCGGGAAGCGCAGATTGACCGTGCCGGGTGTTTCGCTTACAGCGCAGTGGACGGCGCGCTGGCGAACCAGTTAGGTGGCATGCTGCCGATTGAACTACGCGAAGAGCGCCGCGCGCGCTTCATGGCGGTGGCCGAGCAGGTGTCGGTTGACAAGTTGAAAAAGCGGATCGGTGCCAATATGCAGGTGCTGGTCGATTCGGCTCCCGGCCTGGGCAAAAAAGGCGGGGTAGGCCGGAGTTACGCAGATGCCCCGGAGATCGATGGCGTTGTGCGCTTGCTGCCGCCTGAGAAGGCCAGTAAAACCATGAAGATCGGAGAATTCACCCGCGCCCGTGTGGTGGGAACGCAGGGACATGATCTCGTCGCAATACCGGTGTAGCCTCCATGGGCTACGACACTGCGGCGTGTACCTAAAATGAATTCCTTGGAAGTTTGCCTGACAATGCGGCGTGTTTGCCGCGATATAAATGGTGCCCAGGAAGGGACTCGAACCCCCACGAAGTTACTCGCTAGTACCTGAAACTAGTGCGTCTACCAATTCCGCCACCTGGGCTTTCAGGAAAGAGAGAGATTGTATCAAACCCCCCCCCACACCCCTCAACGCCTTAGATGAAATCGAAGGCGTAGTCCTTGGTCACCGTGATGGCCATGGCTTTGTGTCGCGCGACGATGGCGCGCCCGACATTTATTTACCACCCAATGAGATGCGCGCCGTGCTGCACAAAGACCGCGTCAAGGCACGCATTGTGCGCAGCGACCGCAAAGGCCGTCCCGAAGGACGGGTTGTGGAAATCATCGAACGCTCCGGTCAACCCATCATTGGCCGCTTGCTGCATGAAAGCGGCGTCTGGCTGGTCGCGCCGGAAGACAAGCGCTATGGCCAAGACATTTTGATCCCCAAAGGGGCCACTGGTGTGGCGCGGGTAGGCCAGGTGGTAGTGGTCGAACTGGTGGAGCCGCCAGCGCTTTTTGGTCAGCCGGTGGGTCGCATCAAGGAGGTGTTGGGCGAGGTGGATGATCCGGGTATGGAGATCGAAATTGCAGTGCGCAAGTACAGTGTTCCGCACGAGTTTTCACCCGCCTGTTTGGCGCTGACCCGCACCTTGCCGGACAAGGTCCGCGAGCAGGATTGGGCTGATCGGGTTGACTTGACCGATATTGCGCTGGTCACGATTGACGGAGAGGACGCGCGCGATTTTGACGATGCCGTGTACTGCGAACCGATCAGCAAAGGCCGCGGCAAAAGCGCGGTCAAAGGCTGGCGTTTGCTGGTGGCCATTGCCGACGTGAGCCACTATGTGGAAAACGGTTCGGCGATTGATGTCGACGCCTATGACCGGGCCACCAGCGTGTATTTCCCGCGCCGCGTGATTCCCATGCTGCCCGAAAAACTCTCCAACGGCTTGTGCTCGCTCAACCCGGACCTGGAGCGCTTGTGCATGGTCTGCGACATGTTCATCAGCGCGGACGGTGAGGTCCAGGCCTACCAGTTTTACCCGGCGGTTATGTGGAGCCAGGCGCGTCTCACCTACACGGAAGTCGCCGCCATTTTGGGCAACACACGCGGCCCTGAAGCCACCCGCCGCAAAGCCCTGTTGCCGCATCTGCTGAACCTGCACGGGGTTTATCAGTCTCTGCTGCAATCGCGCCAGAAACGCGGTGCCGTCGACTTTGAGACCACCGAGACCCAAATCGTCTGTGACGACAACGGCCGGATTGAAAAAATCATTCCCCGCACCCGCAACGTGGCGCACCGCTTGATTGAAGAAGCCATGCTCGCAGCCAACGTCTGCAGCGCCGACTTCATCGCGCAGAGCAAGCACCCCGGCCTGTTCCGCGTGCACGAAGGTCCTACGCCCGAGAAAAAAGAAATCTTACGCAACTACCTCAAAGCCATAGGCCTGGGTTTGACGATCAGTGACGACCCCAAGCCCGGTGAGTTCCAACACATTGCCCAGGCCACCAAAGACCGGCCCGACGCGGCGCAAATCCATTCCATGCTGCTGCGCTCTATGCAGCAGGCGATTTACACGCCGCACAACAGCGGGCACTTCGGCCTGGCCTTTGACGCTTACACCCACTTCACCAGTCCGATCCGGCGCTACCCCGACCTGCTGGTGCACCGGGTGATCAAGGCGGTGTTGGAAAAAGACAAGTACCGCCTGCCGACCCTGCCAACGCCGGGTGAGGCACACGCCAAACTGGCGCGGCGCTTAGAGAAAAGTCTGGCATCCAAGGTGGCCGATCCGGCCATCAAGCCGAAGAAATCCAATGCCGAAGGCCAGGGCTGGGAGGCTGCCGGTCTGCATTGCAGCGCCAATGAGCGTCGCGCGGATGAAGCGAGCCGCGATGTAGAAGCTTGGTTGAAGTGCAAATACATGCGCGAGCACCTGGGCGAAGAATACGGCGGCGTAGTGAGCGCCGCCACCAGCTTCGGCCTGTTTGTCACCCTGGACGCCATGTACGTTGAAGGCCTTGTGCACATCACCGAACTGGGCGGCGAATACTTCCGTTTTGATGAAGCACGCCAGGAGCTGCGCGGCGAGCGCACCGGCATGCGCTACGCCATCGGCACCCGGGTCCGCATCCAGGTCAGCCGCGTCGATCTGGACGGCCGGAAGATTGATTTCCGGCTGGTGCCCGACGAGCTGGCCGGTGCCGGTCGTGTCATACCGGAAAAAGGTAGCGATCGCGGCGACACATCTTCCCGCCCAACGGCCAAGCGAGCGACTGCCTCCAAAGCTTCGGCGAAGGTGCCGGGCAAGCGCTCGGCCAGTGCTGCGCGCGCCGCCGGCCGTGGGGCCGAGCCGGCTGCTGCGCCGGCCGGCAAACGTGCTGCACGCAAGGCCGCAGTCAAGCAAAGCAGCCGCAAAAAGCGCTAGTCCAGCAGGAACACCGCACCCTGTGGCGCGCTGAACAGGCGCTTGAGCAGCAGGCGGTAGGTATCCAGATCAAAGGCCAGCGGCGCGTCGTCGCTGCGGGCCTGCACCACAGACTCCAGAGCCTCGTCGTCGTGCACTGTTGCCAGGTGGCACCACTGGTCGAAGATGTGGACATCGGTGCGTCCGCTGCGGGCATCGTGCTCGCGCAAGCCCACGCGGCCGGGGTAGGGCCAGGCCTGCAGCCGCTGCGCCGCCAAGGCCAGTTGCAGACGCAGGTGGTGCACGGTAGCGCTTTCACGCGCGGCGCACACGCCTGTGCACTGCCCGATCTGGCTTGCAAAACAGGCACCCTTGCCGGATTCCAACCCCAATGCTTGGGGGCACAGGCTGTGTGCCGTAGCCAGTTCGCGCAAGGACTCCAGTGCCTGCCGCTTGGAGCGGTACACGCCAAAGAGCTGGCCCACCTCGGCGCTGTCGACCGCGTCCATGCGCACCAGTTCCAGCAAGGGCCGCGCTGCCGGGTCGGATGCCAGCCGCCAAGCGCAGAGCTGCTTTTCGCTGCGCAAGCGCCGGTTCAGCACCGGTTGCATCTCCTTGACCAAGCGGGACTCCAGCAACAGCGCGCCCAACTCGCCCGCCGTCTCGCGCCATTCCACCCGCCGCACCTCTTGCACCAGCCGCATCTCTTTGGCGACCCGCGCCGAGGCCTGGAAGTGCGACAGCACGCGCTTGCGCATGGTGACGCTTTTACCGATGTACAGCGGTAAGGGGCTTTCGCCATACATCAGGTAAACCCCGGGGGTGTCGGGAATGTCGTGCACCGCGGTTTCGAGTTGCGGCGGCAGGCTGGCGCTGCCCTGTAACAGCAGTTGTGCCGCCCTTTGCAGGGCTTCTTCGCCCAGTTCGGTGCGTGCAATAGCCAGCCAGGCCAGCACCACATCCACATCGCCCATGGCCCGGTGACGCGCCAGCGTTTGCAAACCGTGGCGGCTCAAAATCGCATCCAGCCCGTGGCTTTTGAATTGCGGGTACAGCGCGCGCGACAGCCGCACCGTACACAAAGTTTTGATCTGTAGCTTGCGTTCCAGTCGTTGCAGTTCGTTGACGATGAAGCCATGGTCAAAGCGCACGTTGTGAGCGACCAGGACCGCTCCATCCAGCAAGTCCAGCAACTGGCGCGCCACCTCGTCGAACGCCGGGGCGGTTTGCACCATGGCGTCGCTGATGCCGGTCAGGCTTTGGATAAACGGTGGAATGCGCACGCCGGGATTGACCAGCGTGCTCCAGCGCGCCACCTCCACACCGTCTTCGATCCGCACAGCCGCGATTTCGGTGATACGGTCCGCCGTGGCGTTGCCGCCGGTGGTCTCTAGATCCAGCAGGACGTAGCAAGGCAGCACGGGTGGCTGCCTTTAGATGTCCAGGGCGTGGAAGCCGAAGTGGCCTGCTGCGCGGTCGGCGAAAAAGCGGCGCAGGGTTTCCTGCACCGTATGGAACGCCAGCTCACCCCAGGGAATATCGGCCTCGTGGAACAACTGCGCTTCCATCGTTTCGGTGCCCGGGTCAAATGCGTCGCTGGTGAGCTCTGCGCGGTAAAACAAATGCACCTGTCCGACGCGCGCGACGTTGATCAGCGAAAACAGCGGCCCCATGGTGAACTGTGCGCCGGCTTCTTCAACCGTCTCGCGTGCCGCACCTTCGGCCGTGGTTTCCTGCAGCTCCATGAAGCCGGCGGGCAGGGTCCACTTCCCGATGCGCGGCTCGATGTTGCGCTTGCACAGCAAAACTTGTTCGCCCCATACCGGTATCGTGCCCACCACATTCAAAGGGTTTTCGTAATGCACCAGATGGCAGGCGCTGCAGATGGCGCGCTCTTTGGTGTCGCCGTCGTCGGGTATCCGATAGCGCGTCGACGCGCCGCAGGATTTGCAATGCTGAATGGGTATGCGCATCAATGGGGCCGCTGCTTACACGCTGTCAAGCAGCACGTGGAAATGCTCAACCAGCGGCGGCCCTGCGAAAAACGGACCGACGATGCCACGCCATTGCGTAAACGCTTCCGACTGCCGAAATCCGACCGTGTGGTCTTCCAGCGTGTCCCACTGGATTTGCAGCACGTAGCGGTCCGGGGTTTCGATGGATTGGTGCACCGATGCGGTCCTAAACCCATGCGCTCCCGAGACCACGGTGCGCAGGCCGCGGGCGATGGCTTCGTCAAATGCGGCGTTTTGGCCGGTGTGGATGCGGATGTCGGCAATTTCCAAAATCATGGCGGGGTTTCCTGTGAATCTCGAGCAGGATGGTAACGGGCCGTGACGACGTGCCCCCGGCCGGGGGCTTTGGGTATGCTGTGCCGCATGGAGCATCCTTCTTCGCATGACCGGCTAGACCCCGATTGGCTGCGCCCGCAGTGGCCAGCGCCTGCCCGTGTGCGTGCGGTCTGTACCACCCGCGCCGGTGGCGCGAGCCTGGCACCTTTTGATAGCTTCAACCTCGGCGCGCGCGTCGGCGACGACCCTCAGCGCGTGGCAGCCCACCGGGCGCAGCTGGGCGCGGCCTTGGGCGCGCGGCCGGTTTTTTTGCACCAGGTCCATGGCTTTGACGTCATTGCAGCGCGCGCCGACACGCCCGATGGCGTGCAGGCCGACGGTGCGCAGACCCGCCAAAGCGGACTGGCCTGTACCGCGCAGGTGGCCGATTGCCTGCCGGTTTTGCTGTGTGACCGGGCGGGTGAACAGGTGGCGGCCCTGCATGCCGGATGGCGCGGGCTGGCCGGTGCCGGGGCGGGTGCCGGGGGCGGCGTGGTGGAGCGGGGTGTGGCAGCCATGGATGCCGCGCCGGGGGAGCTGCTGGCCTGGCTGGGCCCAAGCATCGGCCCGCAGGTATTCGAGGTGGGTGACGATGTGCGGCAGGCTTTTGTCGCGGTAGACCCGGCTGCCGCAGCCTGTTTCAGTGCTTTGCGCCCGGGCAAATGGTTGGCCGACTTGCCCGCGCTGGCCCGCCAGCGCTTGCAGGCAGCAGGGATACAGGCAATTTACGGTAACGACGGATCGCCCGGGTGGTGCACGGTGTCACAGCCCGCGCGGTTTTTTTCGTTCCGGCGTGACGGCATCTGCGGGCGAATGGCTGCTGCCATCGCCCTGGTGTGAATCGGTCGGCGGTTCTGCTGGCACTGCACCCGCGTTGTTTTGCGTCTGCTCCGCCAGTCGGTTCGCGCGCCTGCGCGCCGGAGAGCCCATGAAATACAGAATCAGTCCGACCGGCAACATGCCGTAGAGCACGAAGGTAATTGCCGCGCCCAAAAGCGTACCAATCGGGCTGGTGGCTTCGGCCACCGCCATCATGAAAGCCACGTAAATCCAGACGAAGGGAACGATGTACATCGGCAAATTTGGTTGTGAATAAGGACTCTTTCGTCACACTCGTAAGGAATGCGCACGCTTGCCCTGAGATACTCGTCGCAAACCCAAGGAGTATGCATGCCTGTTGATTCCCCGGCCTCCCAGCCCCTGGAGGCCCTATTTGCCGGTTGGCGGCAACTGGTTGACCACATGCCGCCCATGCAGATGGAGCCGTCCAAGCTGGCCGCGGTCCAAGCCGAATTTCAGGAGCAAATCACGTCCCTGATGGCCATGGGCCCCCAGGCCACCGGCATCACGGCCGACCGGCGCTTCGCCGACGCCGCCTGGGCGCACAACCCGCTGGCCTCGCACGCCGCTGCGGCGCATTTGATCCAAACGCGTGCGCTCTCCGCTTTGGTCGATGCGGTGCAGGCGGATGCCAAAACCGTGGCGCGTCTGCGTTTTGCGGTGGAGCAGTGGGCGGCAGCCAGCGCGCCCAGCAACTTTCTGGCCTTCAACGCCAAAGCCCAAAAGCTGGCGATCGAGAGCCAGGGTCAGAGCATTGCCAAGGGCTTGCAAAACCTGATCCACGATCTGGGCCAGGGCCATGTGTCCATGACCGATGAGAGCGTGTTCACGGTGGGGCAAAACGTGGCGACCACCGAGGGTGCGGTGGTGTTCGAGAACGATCTCTTTCAGCTGCTCGAATACAAGCCTCTCACAGCGCAGGTTTTTGAGAAGCCTTTCCTGATCGTGCCGCCCTGCATCAACAAGTTTTACATCCTGGACCTGCAGCCTGAGAACTCGCTGATCCGCTACGCCGTGGCGCAAGGTCACCGCACCTTTGTGGTCAGCTGGCGTAACGCCGATGAATCTCTGGCGCAGAAAACGTGGGATGACTACATAGAACACGCGGTCATCCGTGCCATCGAAGTCACCCGGGCCATAGGTTCCAAGTCCAAGGGTGATGAGGCTATCAATGCGCTGGGCTTTTGTGTGGGGGGAACCATGCTGGGCACGGCGCTGGCGGTGCTGGCGGCGCGCGGTGAAAAGCCGGTGGCCAGTGCCACCATGTTGACCACGTTGCTGGATTTTTCCAACACCGGCGTGCTCGATGTGTTCATCGACGAATCGTTCGTGGACTATCGCGAGCGCGAACTGGGGCAGGGCGGTTTGATGAAGGGCCGCGATCTGGCCACCACCTTCAGCTTTTTGCGCCCCAACGAGCTGGTCTGGAATTACGTGGTCGGCAACTACCTGCAAGGCGAATCGCCGCCGCCCTTTGACCTGCTGTACTGGAATTCCGACGCCACCAATCTGCCCGGCCCGTTTTACGCCTGGTATCTGCGTAACACCTACCTGGAAAACAAGTTGGTCGAGCCCGGTGCCGCCACGGTGTGCGGCGAAGCGGTGGACCTCGGCGCGATCGATATTCCGGTCTATCTCTACGCCTCGCGCGAAGACCATATCGTGCCCGCCGACGGGGCCTACGCGTCGACGCAGGTACTGGGCGGGCCGGTCCGTTTTGTGATGGGCGCTTCGGGTCACATTGCCGGTGTCATCAACCCGCCGGCCAAGAAAAAACGCAGCCACTGGATCCGCGCTGATGGTGGCTTGCCCGCCAGCTACACGGCCTGGATGGGGGGTGCAAGCGAATACCCGGGAAGCTGGTGGACCGATTGGTCGAACTGGTTGGCCGGCCATGGGGGCAAACAGATTGCGGCCCCCAAAACCTATGGCAAAGCGGGCTTCAAACCCCTGATGCCCGCGCCTGGCACGTACGTGCTGGCAAAAGCCTGAGTTTCTTTTTCATCACTATTTATTGGAGTCATTCACCATGGAAGATATCGTCATCGTCGCCGCCACCCGCACCGCCGTCGGCAAATTCGGCGGCAGCCTGGCCAAAGTTGCGGCGCCCGATCTGGGCGCGATCGTGATCAAACACTTGCTGGAGCGCACCGGTGTGGCTGCAGACCAGATCGGCGAAGTCATCTTGGGTCAGGTGCTGGCAGCAGGTTCGGGCCAAAACCCGGCGCGCCAGTCGCTCATGAAAAGCGGTGTCGCCCAAGAAACCCCGGCGCTGACCATCAACGCGGTGTGCGGTTCGGGCTTGAAGGCTGTGATGCTGGCCGCGCAGGCTGTGGCCTGGGGTGACAGCGAGATCGTGATCGCCGGTGGCCAGGAAAACATGAGCGCCTCGCCCCACGTGTTGCTGGGCAGCCGCGACGGCCAGCGCATGGGCAACTGGAATATGGTCGACTCCATGATCGTCGACGGCCTGTGGGACGTCTACAACCAGTACCACATGGGCATCACCGCCGAGAACGTGGCCAAAGCCCACAGCATCAGCCGCGA
>Ga0209552_1000274_pt1 | contig 16361 bp, 19 predicted proteins | sample LauGreFaBDMM15SD_2_FD_188214 | JGI IMG/M metagenome (GOLD analysis project Ga0209552, IMG submission 188214) | Freshwater lake microbial communities from Lake Michigan, USA - Fa13.BD.MM15.SD (SPAdes) (version 2) | ecosystem: Environmental > Aquatic > Freshwater > Lake | place: Lake Michigan, USA... | reverse complement strand
CTTAATATAGAAATAAAAGGATATCAAAAAAAGATTAACAAGATCCTAGATAAGAAAGCTACAGCAGCTCCAGTTGCTACCCCCGTAGCAGAACGGCCAGTTGTTGAGGCAGTTGACATATCTGCAGAAAATTTTTCGGAATCATTTCCATCTCTGTATTCATTTTTAAAATCTGGAGCAGTATATCGGTCTGGTTTGGGCGACTCAGTAGGGAAGAAAAAAGAACTAGCAAAGGACAGAATCAAGGTAGATTCTTTGCTTAGGAGTGCTAAGGTTGGGCTTCGTGACGCCAAGATATTGATTGCTGTTATGTCTGATTATAAGCCAAAGAAAATGGCTGACATCGCTGAGTTTAACAAGGCATACATTGAGGCCGAAAGCCTACTTGCCAAATTGGAAAAGCTTAATAAGGGCAATACACCAAATACTTCAAGTACAAAAGCGGAAGTAATAGCTAAAATAAATTCTAGCAATAGACTTAACCAAAGACAAAAAGAGGTTATGGTTACTGTTGTTAATTCACTAAAAGCAGAACAGCTGTTCCTTTTAGATCTTGACATAGATGAAGACGGTTACGGATTTGCTAATAATCTATTAACCTCAGAAAGCGCCTATAGCTTTATACACGAAGTAGGTCACTGGGCATACTACAACTTACTTAGCGCTAAAGATCGTATCGAATATATGGACTATATGTCCGAGAAGTTTTTGAATAATGAGTTTACTGGGCTTGTATACCCAGTAGAAGGATTAGCTACCAATGCTATGGACTCATACCAAGAGTACTTCGCTAACCAGTTTGACCAATGGTATACCAATCAAGCCGGGGCAGAGAATGTTCTTCGCACTATGTTTATAAAGTTGAAGAATATTGTAGACAATCTCATTAAGCTGTTCCAAAGCAAAGGTTACAATCCAGATTTAACTAAATACTTTAACAAGATTGTTGACACCACTAAGTTCAATATGGTGCCCGACAAGATTAACCAAATGGACAATAAGCTTATTAATGATGAGCAATTGGAATCTGAAAGTTTTGGCAACTCTAATGAATTAGCAAAAGAAGTTGTAAGCCAAGAAAAGGTGGAGGAGCTAGACATAAAGCTTGAAACAATGCTCGACAAAGCTAAGAGGGCTTGGGTTTCTATGTGGTGGAATAAAGATCAGGGCCAGATAAAGGTATTTAAAGAGCAGCAGGAGTCATTAGTTTGGCTTGAAAAAAGAAAGATCAAGGCTTTTAATAATAGGCTTAATGATCTACTTAAAGGAGCGGATAAGGAAACGATAAGAATAGCTTTTGATTTACTATCAGGTAAGGCTGAGCCAGAACAAATTTCGACACTTGAAAAGAAGAAGAATGGTTCATTGATATTTGGTCACGTTAACTTACTGCGTAACTATATTGACTCGATGACCGAAGGCATCCTGTTTAGTCCATCATTTAGCAAATTGTCACCAGACGTGCAAGATGCTATGATTAATAATATGGGCACATATCTTCGTGGCTCTTACCGGTTCTGGAAGGATAAAAAGTTCTTCCCCTCAAAAGAATTGCAGACTAAAGCTGTTCAAGAAGTATTTGATGTAAAGTACAGTAAGGAGTTTGCTCGTCTAGTTAGTCTTTTTGATACTAAAGGCCTTAGCGATAAGGTTTTATCCTTGGAGAATCTTTATAATCAAATAAAGCAAAACATAATTGAGGAGGAAAAATTACTTGAAGTAGGGCAAAAGACAAGTGAGATGAAAGCTATGGAGTCCAACCTAAGTGAGATAGGGAAGGAGCTTAGTGGTGAACGAAAGAATCTTAAAGATCAGGCTTCACTTATGAAGAAGCTAGTTGGCTCATCAGAACTTACTCCAGAAAATATCAAGGCATTTGAAGCAATGAAAGATGACTACATTGCTGAAAGTATGGCCTCTGAGTCCAACAAACTAAAGGCCGAAGCAAGGGATGAGGTTAAGGCTTATCTAGAAGAGTCTAAAAAGCTTAGGGAGAGCAATGATTTTAAATCTGGGAAACTTAGCTCATCTTCAATTAAGATACCTAGCCAAGAGTTTAAGCGAAAAAAGGAACTGTTGCCATCAATTAAGGCATTACTTGGAGAAGAGAAAGACCCTATTATCAAGTTTTCAGATACGGCAGTTGCCCTTGCGAATATCAAACATAAGGGCGATATGGTGTATAAGATATCTAGAGCATTCAAGGGAAAGGAGCTAATAAAGAACGAAGCCACAAAATCAGAGATCGCTACTGGAGAGTATAGAATTGTTACTGATAAGTTTTCTCCTTTAAATGGTAAATACATATCTAGACAAGTATTTGATGCCATAACTGATCCAGATATATATGCGGCTGATCATTGGTTTGCAAGTCTTTATTTTGACACATTGAAATTTTCAAGAAAGTCAAAAACAATATGGAATCCACCTGGATGGGGTAAGAACTTACGAGGTGGTTGGTTTACTATGATGGCGAATGGCGTTGTAAACTTTAACGTATTGCGCGACCTAAAGCGAAGGGGAGAGTTGTTGTTTAACGATATGTCAGACGAAGAGACGGAACAGTTAATCATTGAGGCAGCGAACAAAGGTCTTATGGGGCAGAGTGTTGATGCTAATTTAATTGGTGGAATAAACTTAATATACAGCAGGTCTGTAGATGGAGAGGACACTGACGTTAATACATTAACTGATTATGTTGGGAAGAAACTTCAAAAAGGCAAGGCTCAAGTTATTGGATTTGATAATTGGTTGTCTCGTAAATATGGCGCTATTGACGATTATACTAAACTTGTCATATATAGAGCCGAGAAATTAAGTTTTGCTAAAAAGCTTTATGGTAAAGAATACAAAGACCTAACTGCTGACCAGCAAAATGAAGTAATGGATGCTGCGGCTGAAACAGTCAAGAGAACCACTCCTACTTGGAGCAGGCTGCCACCAGCATACTTCAAAATAGCTAAGACCCCATTTGGTGACTTTTTAGGTTTTGATTTTGAATCAATACGTAGCTTTCTTGCAAACTTTGCTACTGGTTATTCAGATCTTCAGAAAGCGGCCACATCAAAATCTTTATCTAAAGTTCAACGAGATGAATATCTTAAGGCTGGATCTCGTAGGCTAGCCGGAACAGCAATGGTCTATGGCCTAGGTATGGCCGTTACAGAGCTTATTCAGCAGTTAATGCTTGGTGATGACGATGAACTAGCTGAGGACCTTAATTCGTTAGCTCCCGACTGGGCTGCGGGTCATAAGTTAGTATTCACTGGAATTAACAAAGACGGAATTGCAACATTCTATGACTATACACTTGAAGATCCATATGCTAAAATATTTGACTTAACGACTGGTAAGTATGGTTTAAATAGGCTTGTTGGCGATTATCTGTCTCCCAATATGGCTATAGGAACTATTTACAATATGACGCAAGGTATGGACCACTATGGTAGGCCCATATCAAACTCTTATGATCCAGCGTATATTAAGGCTGCAAAAACTTTGGGATATGGAGCAATGGAAACCTTTATACCTCCATATGTGTCTTCAAACATAAGAGATGAGGTTCGTGAATCTCAATTGAGTAAAGAACAATATAATCCTTTAGATGTAATAGGTCGAGTATCTGCTCGAGCGTTTATCAGAGACTATAAAACAAACATTGGACAGCAGATGTATTTTACAATAAAAGCGTTTGCTACTAAAAAAGAAGACTATACAGATTTATCTGGTATGTCAAGGGCAAACAGACTTAGAGAATTAGATGAAATAAAGCGTATGTACAAAGCCATAGGTAATGTGGCAGTGGCAAAAGAGAATTATGCTTTATATTCTGACGCTACAAAAAACATCGAGAGATACTTTAATACACCCGAAAAATGGTATATCTTGTATGATTATGAACTCCCCGAAGAAAAATGAAATATCTATCAACCCTACTAGTCGCTGCACTTCTTTCAGGATGCAGCGCCACCTATCATCTCAACAAAGCAGTAAAGAAGGACCCTTCAATACTGAAGCCAGTAACCATTACAGTCTGGGATACCATCATCACCCCGCCAGTGTATCTGGTTGACACGGTTGCTGTTCTGGATAATGGCGACTCTGCGGTGATTGAAAACGACACCGTAAAAATTGTCATCACCAAGTACCAAGACAAGATGATAGTGAAGACCTTAATCAAGGAAGTTCCCTACGCGGTGAGCGTACAAGCTGAGTGTCCACCGCAATTAGTTCAGCCTGAAAGCAAAACGGGCAAGGTAAAGGATTACCTACTTTTGTTCTTAGCGGCAGCACTTGCCGTTATGATGTTTTTATACCGATTCAAATAATGGCTAAGACCAAAGCACAAACAGCGTCAACATTCCAAGCAAAGCCCAAGGTCTCAAGGCCAGGCGTACATTCAAAGACCAAGAGCAGCAAGCTCAAGACCTCTAAGCTGTACTCCAAGTCCTATCGTGGGCAGGGTTAAAGAAAAAGACCCGTCTTACGAAGGCAGGCCCCTCGATCCAGCAGTAGTTGGATGGTGCGTCACAAGGCCAGTAGCCTGTGACGGAAACTGCCCCCACGCCTCTTGCAGCAGCAAGAAGTAAAATCCCTACCCATCGCAGGAAAGACAGTCGGGGCTCATAGCCTTTACGGCTATATCACCACGAAGCACAGACTCTGTTCGCATATAGTACAGCGTCTTGATTCCTTGGTTCCAAGCCTCCATATGTACCTGATTGATCCACTTAGGAGTAGCCTCAGTAGGGAACGCAAGGTTCAATGATACAGACTGGTCTATGTACTGCTGTCGGATTCCAGCTTGGTAGATTAGGTCTAACTGATTGATTTCCTTAAAGGTCTTGTAGACCTCCTTTACTAGAACTACATCCATCATAGGGTCAGCCTCATTGCTTTGCATCAGCTTACCCTTCTGGTAAATCCAGCCATCAAGCTCGCCTATGTTCTGGACAGAGCCTTCGTCGGCAAGTATCTGGTCCCAGGTCTCCTTGTTGTTGATGCCTATCTTACGCAGAACCCTCTCTAAGGTTGGGTTCTTGCGTATGAACGTACCCTTTGCAGACTGCTCGGTGAATACGTTGGCTGCCCAAGGCTCGATGCCTGCACTCACGTTACCACTAAGCTTGGAGTTGGACACCGTGGGTGCTATCGCACGCAGGTGAGTGTTACGAACACCGAAGCCACGGCACCATAGAGGCTCCCCGAACATCTTAGCCATATCACGGCTAGCACGCTCTGATTCCATCTTGATGTGGGAGAAGATACGGCGCGTCTCAATCTGCGCCTGTAGCCCCTCAAATGGGGCTCCACGTTGCTGTAGGTAGGTGTGCCATCCGAGTACGCCTAGTCCAAGTGCCCGTCCCTTTTCAGCAGAACGAACCGAATTTTCGAAGCCCCTCATATTCTTAGCTTTCTGGATGAACTCCTCTAGCACTCCGTCTAGGAAGAACGTGGAGTAGTATACGACGTCTGTGTCCTTCCACTCGTCATACTTGGCAAGGTTCAGTGAGGATAAACAGCAAACAAAGCTGTGGGACTCATCGGTGTAAAGGGTAATCTCGGAGCAGATGTTGGTCATAAAGACCTTTAGCCCGTTGTACTTGTACATCTCTGGGTTCTGCTTGTTGACGTTGCCGCGGTACATAATGTACGGCTGACCTGTGGCCTTGCGCTTCTGCAGCACCTTAGACCATCGACGGCGCGACTCATCGTCGCCGTCCTCTAGCTTCCGCATAAACTTATCGGATACAATGACTGACTGGTTTAGGTTTAGACACTGGCGGTTGACGTCGCCCTTTGGCTCGCGGATTTCAATCCACTCCCAAAAGTCCCCGTGCTCTATGCTTAGGTTCACCGATGCAGCACCCCTGCGTACGTTGCCCTGTGAGGTGGCGAGTATCGTTGAGTCGTATATCTTACAGAAAGGGACCACACCATCGGTTGTCCCATTGCTGTTGGAGATGGGTGATCCTGCAGGACGTAGCATATTGAGTCCGATGCCTACACCACCGCCGTGCTTGGCTAGTAGCATAGTCTCTAGGTTCTTCATCCCGATGTCGTGGATGCTGTCGCCAATGTCAACGCCGAAGCAGGAGATTGGAAGCCCACGATCTGTTCCCATATTGGCAAGCACTGGTGTGGCAAGGCCAAGCCAGTTGTTCCATATGTATCCGTAGAACTTGCTGGCAAGCTCGGGTCGATTTAGGCGGTGTGCCGCCGCCTTAGCGACCCGTAGGTACGCATCCTTAGGCTTCTCGTCGTTGATGAGGTATCCACGCGATATGGTCTTCACGTACTCCTCTGTGTTTCCCCACTCGGGGAAGTCAACTCCGACTTCCCACCCTAGGCTCTCTGCAAAATTCTTAGACATTGTTGATTTTTGATTCTATGTTAAACTTCATTTTATTATAACGATTTCGATATACTGCGTTTGTATCCAGTTCGTGGCCTACTACCTTCGTAGTAACGACCACCGTAGAGTGGTCTCTGTTTACTAGCCTACCAATCTCCGTAGTGGTCATTGATGAGTGCTCTCGCATAAGCTGAGTAAACACCTGGCGTGCCTCACGCACATAAGATATACGAGTCTTGTTACGTATATGAGAAATGCTGAGGCCATACTCGTTTCTGATCTCGTAAAAAATAATGGATGCGATTGTATTGTTGTTCATAAATTTAATTCTTACCAGATGTTCTCAAAGTCTTCTCCCTCGTTGGCCTTTGAGTAATCAGTAGGACGGATAGAGAAAAAGTCAGTATGAGTGTGACCGCCTGTAAGGTGGTAGAACCAATCAAGCTGTGAAGCCTTTGACTCGTCATAGTCAAAGATACCATCGTAGCCTAACTCCCGCAACTTTTCGTTGCCTCTTTTTTTAATAAACTCTTTAAGGTCCGAAGCCTTTAGGTTTTCAAGGTCTCCCATCTCAAACATCTTGTCGATAAAGTTCAGCTCCATATCAACAGCTACCCTAGCAGCCTCCTCAATCTTTTCCTTGACGCTAGCACGGATGTACGGATCTTCCTCGCACATATGGTTGAACAGGATGCATCCCATCTTGGAGTGTAGGGACTCATCCCTAACGGACCACTTCATCTGTTGACCAACTCCCTTCAGCAGATTACGCATCTGGAACGAGTAGAGAACAGCAAAGGAGGAGTAGAGAGCCATACCCTCAGCGAAGGCAGAGAAGACTGCTATAGAGCGGGCTACGTCCTGACGTGCCTTTGGGTCTATCTTAAGTATTGTATGGCTGTACTCGGCCTTAGTGTCAACTAGGTTCTCAAACCTAGCGACCGTTGCTGGCTCCTGAAGGAACGCCTCAAAGTCCTCAAGACCTAGCGTCTCGTTGAGGTAGCTGTAGGCGGTGGCGTGGATGGTCTCCTGTGATCCGAACATCATAGCCATCTGCTTGATCTCGTGCTTGGGGAACCACTTGGTAACCATACCGGTCCAGTAGTCGGCAACAGCTGTCTCCGTCTGTGCGAAGCCTAGTAGGATGTTACCCACGAGGTTCTTCTCGCTTGGGCTTAGGTTCTCCCTAAAGTCCTTGACGTCGTTCTGCATAGATATCTCTGTGTGCAGCCAAAAAGCTTGAGCCTGCTTGAGCCACCCTTCAGTATAGTATATCGGATATTCGAAAGGTTTGTAGGGGATACGTTCGTCAAACAGCATAGGATTATTGTTAAGGTTAGAAAAGAAAGGGCCACACTCGGTGGCCCAAAACGGATTGCGAAGATACTACTACTTACTCAGTCCTAGCAACTCTGTGATGTCTTTTCCTAAAGAAATGTTGTAGTAACCCACCATCTTGACAATCATATTGTTATTGGTGAAATGGGTAGTCTTTGGCATCCTTCGCTCCTCCCACTTGGGTTCTGGGAGTTCGCTCAAGCGGAACGACCAGACCCCATTAGGGGTTGAGTTGATATAAACAGGGAGCGTACCAAACATTGCCGCCCTTTCTATAAGGGCGTCATACTTTGCCTTCTCGATGAGTAGGTCATCGTAGTGAATGTTACGGCACTTAAGTTCTATGTCCGAGTTATGGACAAGAGAGTAGCAGTCGTACTTAGACATCTTATGCTCGCTGACCTCAAGGTCATCGGCAATTTTCTCCTTGATGAGGTTGAAGAGCTCCCTCTCGTACTTTACCATTCCTTGCAGAAGTTAAGTGCTTTCTCAATTACTTGATGCATATCGTAGTATTTATATTCCGCTAGTCGTCCGCCAAGATGCAACCCATCAATCACGTCTGCCTGTGCCTTGTACTGGGTGTATCTCATTCTGTTCTCAACAGTGTCTACGGGATAGTATGGCTCTGCACCACGAAAGTATTCTGACGGGTACTCTTTAGTCACAATCGTAACGTCGGAGTCTACATTGCGAACAAAGTGTCGGTGCTCAATAGAACGAGTGAACTTCGTCACGTCGTCTGTGTAGTTGATTACGGCTGTTCCTTGGTGGTTGTCGGTCTTGTAGGTCTTCTGCTCAAATCGCAGGCTACGGTAGTCAAGGTCCCCATACTCATAGTCAAACAACTCATCAATCTTGCCAGTGTATATGATGTTCTTCGCCTTAACGCTATGTTGGGCCATCTTGAACTCTACCCCAAGCTCAAGGCTAATTCCGTCAAGTAGTTGTTCAAACATAGATGTGTAACCACCCATCGGTATTCCTTGATACTTGTCGTTAAAGTAGTTATTATCAAACGTAAGACGAACTGGGAGCCTCTTAATAATTTCAGCAGGAAGATCCTTAGGGTCCCTCATCCATTGCTTTTTCGTATAGCCGTATACCAATTTTTGGTACATCAACCTTCCTATTGAGTTGATTGCAACCTCCTCAAGGTTCTTTGGATCGTCGAAACTTTTCATCTCCTCAAGCTTCTGCTTAACCTCACCTGGCGTACTTAGGCCGTAGACCTGATTGAATGTCCAAAGGTTGAACGGAAGCGAGAATAGCTCCCCGAGGTAGTTGGCTACGGGACTAAGCTTGAATGGTTCAAAGTAAGCAAATCTGTTTACATATTTCCAAACCTCCTCGTTTGAAGTGTGAAAAATATGTGGCCCGTATACGTGGACATCAATACCCTTCTGATTGGATGTGTAGCAGTTGCCCCCAATATGTGGGCGCTTGTCAATTACCAAACAGCTATAACCCTTATCGGTCAGTTCTCTAGCACAGATGCCGCCATACAGGCCAGCACCAACAATTAAGAAGTCATACATTACAGCTTGTGCCTAAACAGAATCTTCTTCCCGTTATTCATAGCAAAGCTGTCTTTGTAGTAGCATCCAATTGGATTTCCACCGTGGCCGTGTGAATGCATTTGATATGACATTTCAATGACGCGGTATCCCATAGTATTGACAATTAGGCTGAGCAGCCATTGCTGTTTTGCGTAGTGAGTAAACATAGAATCCACACGATCCCAGTACTCAAGATACTTTTCGTATACGCTCCACCAAGTCTTCTTGTTCATAATGAGAACACCAGTATTATATACCTTAATCTTACGAAGGTCTATATCGGTAAGCCCAGGAACAACAGCTCCAGTATAAGACAGTCTCATTGCCTCGTCATATAGAGTGTCGTCAGGTGATACGTTGTAACCTACAAGCACATCATTGTCTCCTAGATTCCGCAACAGTTCAATCTCACCAGAAGATAAACGACGCTGTAGGATTATGTCCCCATCGGTAAAGCAGATAACATCATCATCTGCTAGGTCAGTCATTTCTTTGCTGTTTAAAAACTCGCCGTGTTGGATGCAATTGTTTTGGTTTATGACTTTACAATCATCCTTTTTTATGTGTGATACCTTAATCTTTTTGAACCCAGACTTAATCGGCTCTTCGTCAAGATACACAAGGTAGTTCTTGTCGAAGCTACTGTTTGCCTGGATGGACTCAAGGTATGGAAGTATTTTCAGGTAGTATCCCTTATCGCTTCCGGTTGCTAAAACAAGTTTCATTATACTAAATATTTAATTCTGTTCTGATTTATCAGGTCTAAATTGTGGTCAGGGGAATCCTTCAATGTCTCGTAGAGGTTGCCACCGAGTTTTTTAGCGAGCTTCTTGTCCATCATCTCGATTGCTTGTGCCCACTCGTACTGATCGTTAACTAAAAAGCCAGTGGAACCGTTTTCAATTGCTTGATTATATGGTCTTGTGTTCGATGCTATAACAGCAGTCTTTGTAGCGGCTGCTTCGGTAATCTTCAAATCACTCTTACTCCAGTTAAATCTGTTAGCTACAAGCGGGACAAGGCTAACGTCTACATCTTTGTATAGCTTTCCGTAGTTCCAAATGTCCCTAGCGTATGAAGACTTATTGTAATTGAATATCTCGTCGTAGCCCATACCCTCTACACCGAATGTATGGATTTTAGAGAAGTCATATCCTATAAGTTGAACATCCCTGATGTGAGCCGCAGCACCAACATATCCGAAACGAACTTCTTTTGATGGATTTTTTCTTGGATTTAACCACTGCTCCTCACCCATATCTAACCCGTTGTTTACGAATTCAATTATGGCCTTCGGATTTTCATCCTTCATAATCTTACCTAGGTATTTAGATGGTGTCCAGATAACATCAGCAATCTTAATTGTCTTCTTGATGTCTGGACCGTAGTATGTCTCATACAAAGGCTTCGCTGGATTCTCTGGGTTAAGCACCCAGTAGTCGTCGTTGTCAAGTATTAAACGTATGCCGTGATTCTTTAGCATACGGCTGAATTCCTTGTGTTTATTTACCGAAGCCTTCCTAGATACGATAAGGTTATCTATTAGGTCGAGGTTCATATCCTTAAGGTCAGTCAATCCTTTTATCCAATGTATGTTAACGCCTTGATTAGCAAGGCGTTTAAGTGGAACGATGAGCCTGTGGTAGTTTACGCCACTAAGCCCATCAAGGTGCACCACGGTTATCATCGCTGCTGTTCTGCGTACTCCGTGAGTGCGGAGCGAATCATATCAAGCTCAAGACGAAATGATCTAGAGTACTTATTTGTTATCTCGCTTACCTGCTTTGGGTCTAGCAGAGGGCTTCCTTTTTGGTCGTGTAGGTCTTCGTACAGTTCCGCGCTCCCCGCTGATATCCTCGAGGTCGCTATGAAGTACACTCGGCTTAGCTGCTCTAATGTCATCATTATTTTGAATTAAATTATAGTTATAACAGATTATTTTAGCAAGGTATTCATCCTTTTTGAGTTGCGCGTCAAACGTGATTCTAAGCTCCAAGAAATGTTTAGGAGTATCATCGATAACGTATCCATTATAGCGTAGATAATCTGCAAGAAACTTAACAGCAACAACAGAATTGTCAACGTCAAATTTAGAATTATAGCGTAGGTAGATAGCGAAGCGGTCCGTAGACCATTTGTCGTGTCCTTCAAGCGCAATGGCAAGGCCATTAAAATACTTTTCTTTTTCCCTGTGGCGGAACGTCCAAAACTTGCCAGCGTAGAGCTGATTAAGTGATGGAGGCTTTGGTATTGATATCTCAATTTCATTATAATTATTTATCACTAATCAAAGATACTAGAAAGCATCGTCATACGCAACACCTTCGAAGTTAATCTTTGGTGGTGGAACATCGGCAAGTATAGACTTAAACAATGGCTTTCCCGTGAATTTATTTACGAAACCAGTGCTGAGCCTATTCATCTCAAACAAAACAGGATAGTCTAGGCTTGTGGGTTCCCCACCGGACTCGACCTCCCTAACTTTCCTAACGTGGACCTCAACGGTGCGCCTCATATCGTACTCTGGATGCTGAATTTTTCTGTGAAAAGTTAAGAAATTATCAGACTTATTTACGAATTTACCGCCACCTTCGGTGTCCTCAGCGAAAGGAGCCCTTGGCAGCCCGTCCTCTCCCTTACGTCTCTGGGCTTCGGTGATGGCGTGGGTCGAAAGCCATAGGCTCATATTGTGGGACTGAGTAAACGTAAGGAACTCAGAGGCAGCCTCGTAGTGGTAGTCGTGGGTAGTGAGCGAAGAGCCAGAAGACATCTGAATCTTTAAGCTGTTGTACGGGTCAATGAAGTACCCATCGTAATCTCCCTGACGTATTAGCTTCTCTCCGAAAACCAGTAGGTCGCTGTAGGAGTAGATGCTCTTGTTGCTGATTATCGTGAAGTGGTCATTCACCCATTGGTACGACCTCTTAAGGTCGTATCCATTCATCTCCTTGATCTGCATATTGGCTGCAAACTGGATGAGCTTCATCTTCACCGCGGCGGTACGGTTCTCTGCTGAGTATATAACCCATCTCCAGTTGTGATTCACTGCAGTAGAGACAATCATATAGAGGGAGAACGTAGACTTACCAATGTTTGATATACCGTTGATTACGGTGAGGTCTCTCTTGACTAAGAAGTGCTTGTCAAACTCACTGCACCCAGTAGTAAGACCAAGCTGTAGCTTTCCGTCTATGTAGTCCTGAATCCATCGGTAATCCTCATCATCGGAGGATATGAATGACATATCCCCGTCATTGATCATCATCTCTAGCTTGGCGGAGTTCTCTCCCTCTAAGACCTCACGGATGGGCATTGTCTTGCCCTTCTCAATGCCGTCCTTGATTGTGTTGCGTGCGGTCTCTATCGAGTCCACATCGCGCCTAAGGATCTCCCTCTCGAGTACGTGGTATGCCTCGTCCTCTTCCATTCTCCCAACAGCAATATAGCCGCCACATAGTATCGCTGCCTTGAGCAGTATCGCGTGCTTCTCTCCGTCTTCTGCTCGGCGTATCATAGAGGACACCACCGCCAACTTATTGTAGTCGGTGTAGTGGTCCTTGGGCTGTACCTTCTGCGATATAGACTTCTCGGACATCATCTGCCCGAATGTCTTGGAGCTTTCGTTGACGATAATGTCTGGGTCGTAGCTGTCAAAGCAGCCACGAGATTCGTTGATTCCGGAGGGATCTACCTCAAGACCATACTCAGTATCAAAGTACGCCTGAAGTGCTCGGAAATGGTCTCTATGGAGGCTTGGATTGGATACGTTGACTAGCGCCTTGAGTCCTTCTCCGGATGGAGATATCCAGCAAGCGAATACGTATGGATCTGTGGATAAGATGTCCTTACTTCCTTCCACATCTATGTGGTCGAAGTCAAGGACTATAAGCCCACTGTGCTGTCGTATTGATTCGTCGCGGCGTGAGTCAAACTCACCCGCCCATAGGATCACCGGAAGCTTCTTCTTCGCTTCTTTTTGGCCTTCTCTGACTTGCTGAACTAGAGGTAGATGTTTCCCACCAGTCGAGATTCTTTGGAGTGCGGCGGATATCGTTATGTACGAAGGTTTCTCCGTGTGTAGAATACTCGGAAATATGGTTATTGATTGTTCTAGTACGCTCATCTTCAACTGCAATTTTAAGTAAAATTAAATAACCTATTAGGTCCTGAATAGTATCCTCCGTAGAGTCGTTGATCCCTTTGTTCTTGATTCGCATCAGCTTGTCGTCAATACGACAGCAGATGTTCTCTACAGCGGAACCCTTTGCAAAGATATTGGAAGGCTCAAGTGCTGAGTCCCCATATGCTTCATTTTTTTCTAACAATAAATCCCTAACAGCATTTGCTGTTCTTAGTATTCTTATGGCTGAGTCGTTCATTGTCTATTATTGTGTGCAGTAGCAGTCGCTGTTGCCTTCGTTAATCTGTTGAATTGTGCGCAGACATACTGGGCACCCTGGGCAAAGGTCATAGTCCACTCGGTCCACCAGTTGTCAGTCCTACCCTTGATGTCTTCGTAGGTAACATTGTGTCCGTCAATGACAAACATCTGGTTAAGCAGATCAATCACTGCCTGCTCACGCTTTTGCTGTTTATTTAATCGTGGTGCTTTCATAGTTCTTTACTACTTCTTGTTCTATTAGTTCCAACATATAATCAAAGCTGATGCCTTCATCTTCACCTCCGAAGCGTTGGCGGTTGACTACGTCCCTAAAGAATGCCGCACTAATGTACTTGCTCATTTCTCTTTGGCGCTAGTATCCCAATGGTATTCGCACTTGCCGTCCTTAATAGGTGAGTTCATAAAGTAGGATTGATACATATCTTCGGAGGCAGTGAAGCGGTAGCAGGTTTCTTTTAGATCACATCCGTGGCCCCAGCATTTTGTTATGTCAGTCATTGTTTTTTGTTATTGAGTTCATCTTCAGTGTAGAAGTCCGTGCCTTCGTTGTCTTCTGGCTCGATGCCGTTCTTAATCATATCAATGATTAGTAACAGCTCGGTCATTGTTATCTCTATTTTCATTTCTTTTTTTGTATATTTAACATTAAATTAACATTCTATGAAGATACTTCTCTTGACTTTAGTAGCATTAACTGCTACATCTTGCGCCTCAGTAACTCCCAACAGCTTTAGTACTTCGACCCTATGTGTCGTGGGTGGCTGTACAAACTCGTCAATACATCATCACGTTTCTCTTGAGTAGACTTCTTGTCTACTCCTGATAGCCTAGGCATATTGATTACAATCCATCGGTAGAAGTCCTTGTAGTTTAGGTTAATTAGATTATCCTCGACTTCTTTAATTGCTGTCCTTTTCATCTATCTGTGTCTCTATAATTAAACTAAGTGCGTCGATGTAGCCAGACCAGTACTTGGCTTCTGCCTGCTTGCCATCGTACATACATACGTTTCGAGAGTACTGCGCCTTCTTGTACTGTTCAAGTATTAGTCTTTTATTTTTCATCCTCTTCCGTGTCTTTGTCGTGATTGGGACAGCTAGGCTTCTGGTTGTCAACGTGATCTTGGCTGTCACCAACATCATCCCAGAATATAAATTTTAAATCGCTTCCTGGGCCTTTACTACTGTCTTGATTCATATCCTACTATCTTTTTTGAGTTAATCTTTACAATCACAATCTTTTTCTCTCCCTTGTAAACCTTTCCGTAAACCCTATCCTCTAAGCTTTTGTTGGTCTTAGAGTCGTTGATCATTATCTCCCTTGCGGTATCGTACTTAGAAACAATCCACTCCTCACGCTTTATCTTTTGCTTGCCTTTGGTATATGAAATCGTTGCCTGAAGGTAGAAAATCGGAAGAGACATCTATTCGTGTTTTATGGATTAAGGACTCTGCAATCTTCTTGGGTGTTATCACCCCAGTAGGTAGGTCGTCCTGTATTTTAGCTGTTGGTATGGTTACGCAGTTGTCGCCATTTTTGTTCCATATAAACATAACGATGAACTCCCTGCTTGTAGACATAGGAACGAATCGTATGACTCCATTGTCAAGCGTAGCCTGGATGATGTAGAACGTAACGTCCTTTGATCCGTTGCTGCTTGCTAAGGAGAAGGAGGAAGAGGGGGGGACAGTAATGTCCCTCCCCCACTCCATCGAAAGCAGGTATGCTATCGAGGTCTCCAGCATTAGAATTCTAGCGTGGTGGTTGGTGTTACCCGAGAGTATCCTGAGTTACCCTGAGCCTGATCAGTCTTAGGTGGTGCAGCCGTCTTAGCAGTCTCAATGGACCCGTAAGGCTTCTTTGCATCATCACGACCTGGTCGAAGCTTAATCTGTACACGGTCAGTTTCACCTAGGAATTTTTGAGCATACTTAAGATCTTCTGATGTTAGGTATAAAGAATATCCAGCGAATTCGCCTTCATATTCGTTGTGCCAAACACTTCCAATGTAATTGATTTTCTTTTTGCTATCTGTTGACATAAAATTAAAATTAAAGTTCTCCTGTTATTATATAATTATCGAGATCTTCGCCGTTGATAAAGTAGTCCGTGTAAACGCGGACCGCTCTATCAACTAAACGCTTACCCTCAAGGTAGAAGGACTCAGAGACGGAGAAAACCCCGATATCCTTACTTCCCTTATCGACCACTATGAACTTAAAGTTCTTGTAGTCAATTCCAAACAGCACAGAGTAGATGTATACCTGTGCAGGATATCCATACTTCTTTGCGCTGTAGCTAAATGAGCCAATGTCTGATGTTGTCTTAAGATCGTAAACGGCGACACCTCTGTGGAGGATGTCCGCCTTTCCTCGGTGGGGTAGTCCAGACACGTCACCAATGGCTGGCATCTCGAACTCCCCACCATCAAGCATATCTTTAACTAAATTGTTATGCAATAGTGCGTCAACTACATACATTGACGAGTCGTACTCGCCTTTAGTAAGTAGTGTCTGTCCTTTATCTAGCTGTTCTTTTGCTTCCTTATATGCCTTAGCAGACTTAGTAGCAACATCAACAGTAACGAAAAGAGTATTAACTTTATGTGGTTCAAGAACTGCAGTGTGTATTAATTTACCAATAGAAAGAGCGGGGGTGTCTAGCTTTGCTCCGTTCAACATATTGCGGTACTCTTTTGGGCTTTGGT
>Ga0209552_1000268_pt1 | contig 16608 bp, 7 predicted proteins | sample LauGreFaBDMM15SD_2_FD_188214 | JGI IMG/M metagenome (GOLD analysis project Ga0209552, IMG submission 188214) | Freshwater lake microbial communities from Lake Michigan, USA - Fa13.BD.MM15.SD (SPAdes) (version 2) | ecosystem: Environmental > Aquatic > Freshwater > Lake | place: Lake Michigan, USA... | reverse complement strand
AGGTGAGAAGTTAGTTAAGGAGTTTCTTGAAAAGGAGACTCCTTATACTTTTGACTATACTCCCGGATCAGGTAGTGGTAATATAAAGGGGGATCTCATGATACCTCAGTATAGAAATGTATTCTGTATCGAAGTAAAAAACTATGCGGAGTCTCCCATATCGGATAAGATTCTCACAAATAAAACAAATGACTTTGTTCAGTGGTGGACTAAACTACAGAAACAAGCAAAGCCACTCAGCCCTCTGTTATTCTTTAAGTATAACAGATCAAAGCTATTCGTAAGTACGGATATAAAGCCAGCGAACGTTGAGAAGTATCTTGACATTCCGTGGCTAAACTGCTATATTATGGAAGCTAGTGAATGGATAAAGAAAGAAAATATAACATGGCTACATTTACCCAAGAAGTAAAACCAGACAGCAACATGATGATTGTTGACTGCATGAACGTTGCCTTTCGCTGGAAGCATTCAGGCGCTAGCAAGTTTGTAGAAGAGTATGTCGCTACAGTAATGTCTCTAGCTAAATCCTATAATGCTGGCACTATCATTGCCGCCGCAGACTGGGGTGGTTCCTCTTACCGCAAAACACTTTTTCCAGAGTACAAAGCTAATCGTAAAGAACTTGTCGAGAAGCAGACCGCAGAAGAAAAAGAAGCATCTAGAAAGTTTTTTGATGAATATGAACGAGTCCTCGAAACCCTCGACAAGCACCCTCGAATTCAGCTCTTTAGATACCAAGGTGTCGAAGCGGACGATATTGCAGCGTATCTCGTATCTCGGCTACATGACTATGGTTTCGATCAAGCTTGGCTTATCAGTTCTGATCGTGACTGGGATCTTCTTGTTGGTCCTAATGTATCGCGGTTTTCTACGGTTACTCGGAAAGAAGTTACTCTAGATACTTGGGATTACCCTGTGACTCCAGAGCAATACATTTCTTACAAGGTTTTGATGGGCGACTCTGGTGACAACATTCCGGGTATTCCAGGTGTGGGCCCTAAGCGTGCTGCCGCTCTCATCGAGCAATATGGTTCGGCTATGGATATTTATGATGCCTGCCCATTAGCCGGCAAGCAAAAATTTATTCAAGCAGTCAATGATAACCGAGATCAGATTCCCTTAAACTATGAACTTATGGATCTGATTAGTTTCTCCCAAGAAGCTATTGGACACAATAATGTTCAAGATATTGGTCGTAGACTAGTGTTTGGAGCTAAATGATGATTAAAGTAACAAAGCGCGATGGACGCTTAGAAGAACTAAACGTTGACAAGATTCACACGGTTCTTGAATGGGCTTGTGAGGATCTGGACAGCGTTTCGGTGAGTGCTATTGAAATGGCCTCACACATTCAGTTTTATGACGGTATCCAAACTAGGGACATTCATGAAACTATGATTAAGGCGACAGCAGACCTGATCTCGGAGGAGTCTCCTGATTATCAGTATGTAGCTGGTCGCCTAATCAACTATCAGCTTCGTAAGGAAGTTTATGGGGATTATACCCCACCTGAGTTAGTAGATCACCTTCGTAAGGTAGTCGATCTAGGGTTCTATGACCCAGCGCTTCTAAAGCGTTATTCCGAGAAAGATTGGAAGATTCTAGGTGATTATATTGATCACGAGAGGGACACTAAGCTAACCTACGCTGCTATGGAGCAGATGCGTGGCAAGTATCTAGTAAAGAATCGTGCCAGTGGCGAGATCTTCGAGACCCCTCAGATGGCTAATATGCTCATTGCAGCCACCTTGTTTGTTAGCTACAAGAAGGAGCGGCTAAAGTGGGTAAAGGAGCTTTATGATGCTCTGTCAAACTTTGATCTTAGCTTTCCTACGCCAATCATGGCTGGGGCAAGAACGCCACAGCGTCAGTTCAGCTCGTGCGTTCTTATCGAAACCGCAGACAGTTTAGATTCAATCTCTGCAACTGGCTCTGCGATTATGAAGTATGTATCACAGAAGGCAGGCATCGGAATTGGCGCAGGATCTATTCGTGCTCTCAAGTCTCCAGTTCGTACTGGTGACACAGCGCATACCGGGGTTATTCCCTTCTATAGATTCTTCCAGTCTTCTGTAAAGAGCTGTTCACAGGGCGGTGTTCGTGGTGGTGCAGCTACCCTTCACTACCCTATGTGGCATCTAGAAGTAGAAGACCTACTGGTTCTCAAGAACAACAAGGGTACTGAGGACAACCGAGTTCGTCACCTAGACTATTCTGTTCAGCTTAATAAGCTGATGTACGAGCGTCTGCTGCAAGGTGGAGTAATTACTCTATTCAGTCCTAGCGATGTTCCAGGACTCTATGATGCGTTCTTTAGCAGCAATGACGAGTTCCAGAAGCTGTATGAAGAAGCCGAAGCTAATCCTACTATTCGCAAGAAGCAGGTATCAGCACTAGAACTATTCTCTAGCCTGATGCAGGAGCGCAAGGATACTGGTCGTATCTACATCATGAATGTAGATCACGCTAATACACATAGCTCTTTCACAGTTCCTGTTCGAATGAGTAATCTGTGTCAAGAGATTACTCTGCCAACTACTCCGATTGATAATCTTTGGGACGATCAGGGTGAGATTGCGCTTTGTATTCTAGCCGCCATCAACTGGGGTAACATCCAGAAGCCTGAAGACTTTCAGCGTCCCTGTGAACTAGCAGTACGAGCACTCAATGCTCTTATTGACACACAAGAGTATCCTATTCTAGCAGCGGAACTAGCCACGCTAAACCGTAGACCACTAGGTATTGGTATCGTTAACTTTGCTTACTGGCTTGCTAGGAACGGCTCAAACTACTCTGATCCTAATCTGGACTTAGTGCATGAGTACGCAGAAGCTTGGTCATACTACATGATTAAGGCATCTGCTGATCTGGCCGCGGAGTTTGGAGCGTGTCCAAAGTCTGATGAGACTAAGTATGAATATGGTGTTCTACCAATTGATACTTATAAGAAGGCTGTAGACGAACTAGTTGCGCCGAACTACAAGATGGATTGGGACTCGTTACGTGACCAGTTGTATGAGAATGGTATCTATAACTCCACTCTTATGGCGCTAATGCCTTCTGAAACATCTTCACAGATTAGCAACTCTACAAACGGTATCGAGCCTCCTCGGAGTCTAGTATCAGTTAAACAGTCTAAGGACGGAGTTCTTAAGCAAGTTGTGCCTGATATTGGCAACGTTAAGTACGAACTTCTCTGGGATCAAAAGTCTCCAGAAGGTTACATCAAGATTATGGCGGTTCTGCAAAAGTTCATTGACCAGTCTATCTCGACAAATACGTCGTACAATCCGGCATTTTATCCAGACGATAAACTGCCCATGTCTGTCCTTATAAGTCACTTATTAATGACTTACAAGTACGGTTTAAAGACCCTGTACTATTTCAATACGAATGATGGTGCAGGAGAAGAAGTTAACATGCCATCTACAATAGTTGTAGAGGAAGAGGATTGTGATTCCTGTAAGGTGTAAAGATGACAGTATTTAACACGGACAACAAGTCCCATCTAGACAAAACAGCGTTCTTCGACGGACAACTAGACATTGCTCGTTATGACGTTATGAAGTATCCACAGTTCGACAAGCTAACAGAAAAGCAGCTAGGGTTCTTTTGGAGACCCCAAGAGGTCGAGCTAGGGAAGGATAGTGGAGACTTTAAAACACTGTCACCCCATGAAAAGCATATCTTCACTAGCAATCTAAAAAGACAGATTCTACTGGACTCAGTACAGGGTAGGGCGCCATCAGTGGCGCTTCTACCTATCTGTTCACTTCCAGAGTTAGAGAACTGGATTCAAACCTGGGCCTTCTTTGAAACGATTCACTCCAAGTCTTACACTTGGATTATCAAGAATGTTTATCCAGATCCTTCTATAGTATTCGATGAGATTATGAATATTAAGGAGATTGTGGATTGTGCTGGCGATATTAGTAAGTACTATGATGAACTTATTGAACTCAATGAGTTCATGAGTAATCCTAAGTACACGCAGTTCAATATGCAGGCAGCGCACAAAGAGGCCCTCTGGATGTGTCTCAATGCCGTGAACTTCCTAGAGGGTATTCGTTTCTACGTTTCCTTCGCTTGTTCTTGGGCTTTCGCTGAGCTTAAAAAGATGGAGGGTAATGCTAAGATCATTAAGTTCATTGCTAGGGACGAGAACATTCACTTGGGTTCGACTCAGCAGCTGTTGAAGATTCTTCCAACAGATGATCCTGAGTTCGCTGCTATTCGCACGAAGCTTCGTCCGGAAGTTATGGAACTTGTTAAGAGCGTAGTAGATCAAGAAAAGGCATGGGCCAGTTATCTGTTTAAGGATGGCTCAGTCATTGGACTTAACGAAAAGCTTCTATGCAACTACGTTGAGTGGATTGCTGACAAGCGACTAGTTGCCCTAGGATACCCACCAGTATACGGTACAAAGAGTAATCCTCTACCTTGGACACAAAAGTGGATCGCGGGTTCTGATGTTCAAGTAGCTCCACAAGAGACAGAAATTACGTCTTACATTGTGGGCGGAGTAGACAAGGATGTATCTGCTGATATGTTTAAGGAGTTTAAGCTATGATTGAGATCTATACGAAGCAAAGCTGCACATACTGTATGCAAGCTAAGATCTTACTAAAAGGACTAGGAATGGAGTTCACTGAATCCAGAATTGGTAATAACATTACTCGTGATGAATTTATTGAGAAGTTTCCAGATGCTAAGACAGTGCCTTACATCCTTGTAGATGGTAAGCCTATTGGTGGCTATGAGCAACTGAAGAAGCTTTACGCATAAAAGAAGCCCCGCTAGATTGCTCTAGCGGGGCTATTTTTATTCTATTGAGATTACAGATATATTCTGAGTCTCTACAAAATTAAAGATACCAGTACCACTTAATGTAGGTAGTGTACGTGATGTTAATCTGGCTCTTAGTCTCATATTGCCTGCTCCAGTATTATCAGTAAGAGTAGTCGATGCTGAAGCTCTATATTGTACTCTATCAAAATCTGGTGGCTCTACTTCAACTGTTCTTTCTGTATCTGGAACAGTAAGAGTCGCTAGAGTCGTCCAAGTGCTACCCCCATTAATGGATTTCTCTATTAATACTGCTATATTACTAGATCCAGTTATAGCGCCTGTGTTTGTATTACATTGGTAGCCTCTTGCATATTCATAAGATAATGTAATGGTCTTTACACCACCATTTGAAGAAAAGTCTCCTACAGTAATAGAAGCATCACTAGCCACAGAAGTACTTTGAGCAGCGTTTTTAAGTACCCCGGCGGACAATGTACCACCAAAATACGCGGAGCCATTTGTCTTAAGATAGTAAGTAGCGTTAGCTTCAGTACACGAGCTTAAGCTGGCAAAGTATGGACCATACCATTCAATAAACTGATTACTAGAACCAAAAGGTGCTCCACTAACTTTCATAAAAGATCCAGTTTGAACGATGGTTCTTCCATTAGTAACATCAACTCTATAACTATCAGAAGTATTACGGATAATACCAGCAGTAAGAGTGCCAACGTCTGCGGTAATTGCGGATAGACTAGTAACACTAATTTTAGCTGCAGTAACTGCTCCAGCTTCAATCTTATCTGCTGTAATAGCATTAGTAGCAATTTTTCCTGCTATAATTGCATTCGCCGCGATTTTATCCGAAACGATCGCATTAGCTATAATTTTATCAGCAGTAACAGCATTGGCTTCGATCTTGTCAGCAGTAATCGCATTGGCTGCTACCTTTGTAGCGGTAATAGCACCGTCTACAATAAGCTCTGCATTGTTTGCTCGAACAACTTCCCAAACAAACTCTACATAGCCAGCAGTAAGATTAGATCTCCAGCGATGTTCAATGAAATGCTCGCCATTCACTGTATTATTAAACTCTCTAGTATTTACATAGGTAACCCATTGTCCTTTTGGAATAACAGTATTGGCCATGTCAATAACAGGGAATGCATTATTATCTACGTCTGCTCTTGTAGTGTATGGGGCAGGAGTATTGTAGAACTGTCCAGGCCAATGCCATGTAGGGGCAATCCACCCGGCTGCATCAGGACTTATATATATTCTTAGACGAGTTCTAAACCAAGCACCCTTCTCCACGGGAACATTCTCGCTAGAATAGTCTCTGACACCACCACCATTTCCAACAAAAGTATAGCGATACGGCTGCGAAGAGTTAGAAGCAGTAGTTTCTACAAACTGAGCGTCATCTCCCCAACCCCACCAAAAAGGATCAAAGAAATTAGGATCTGGATCAACTGCGCTTCCATTTGTTAATGTAAGTTTTGTGGCTGTAATAGCTCCCGCACTAATTTTAGCTGCTGTGATAGCATTAGCTGCCACTTTATCGGCAGTAACTGCATTGGCTTCAATCTTGCCTGCTGTGATAGCATTAGTTGCGATTTCATTTGCAGTAATAGCATTAGCAGCAATTTCATTAGCCGTAATAGAATCAGCAGCAATTTTTCCTGCTGTAACAGCATTAGCTGCGATCTTATCAGATACAATAGCATTAGCTGCAATCTTGTCTGAGATGATAGCATTGGCTGCGATTTGACCACTAGCAATACTACTATTAATTAGCTGCTCGGCGTGGATTATTCCAGGACTTGGTAGCGAGTATGGAAGAGCCTCCGTTGCATTAGCAACTGTTTCTCCGAACATTGGACGATTCAAGAAAACCCAACTGTCTGATTGACCAGGTTTAGTATGGTATTTTCTATAGATCAATTGTACACTAACGGCACCTGCTGGAGCAGTACCCCTACTTATTAATCGTTTGTACCCAGATAGAGTGGTGCCTCCAAGTTGAGCTTCGTCATTTACATCCTCAGTAGTAAATGAAATAAAATTACCGCTAGAGTTCACCCAACCCATAAACAGACCAAATTTGCATCTGTGAGCTCCCGTAAACACAGAAAATTCATAGGTCTTGTTCACAACTACTGGAAAATAATAATTGACTGATCCTGATACTGAACTTAGGGTAGAAGGATAGAAATCTGCTAATCCTGCACCACCACTAAATGCATTATCCTGATATATAGCAAAAGTAGAGTTATCAGATAAAGTCCACTCATTACCTGCGGCTCCACCATATGTATAACTTAGAAATATACCAAAACCATTATTTCTGTATGTTACTGAATCTGGGTTATACCCTGCGATGTTCCATTTATTGGGGTTGGTACTGGGAACTGCCCCTATAAGCATGTTCCCACCTACACCGATAGCCAATTTAGCACTACTTACTGCTCCAGCTCCTATCTTACCAGATGTAACCGCAGAGTCAGCTAACTTAGCAGAAACTACCGCATTATCGACTAACTTAGCAGAAGTAACTGCGTTATCTACTAACTTACCAGAAGTAACAGCTAAATCAGCTAACTTAGCAGAAATTACCGCGTTGTCTACTAACTTATCAGATGTAACAGCTAAGTTAGCTAATTTACCAGATGTAACCGCAGAGTCAGCTAACTTAGCCGAAATTATAGCACTATTAACTATCTTACCCTCAGTCACGGCATTATCAGCTATCTGAGCGTTTAGTATTTGACCTGTAATATCAACAGCAGGTACTGCCGCAGTCCAGTTAGTTCCCTCAAAACGATATAGCTTGTCGTCTGTGGTCAAAAATACTATAGACCCTTCAAAGCGTCTAGGGTCTCCGGAGCCTGGAAGGCTTGATACGATTTCATATCCTCCCTTTGTTTTTGCAAGAGAGAATACTTTGTCTACAGTTATACCAGCCCAAGCTCCAGATCCAGTTGCTCTGATAGTAAGACTTGCAGTGTCCTCATTAGCATCAAACCCTGCAGAGACAGTATAAACTCTATTTGTATAAGTTACTGTTAAAGTTTGCGGATTCGTGACTGTAGATAAAGTAAAGTTTGTACTAATATCTGTAGTGCCACTTAAAATTACGAATGATCCTGTGGCTGGAGCATAAGAAGTAACTACACCATTCGCGTATGCAAATACTGAAACGGATTCACTAGTTAAGTATCCACTAACTGCCGCAGTACCTGGGCTTCCATTGCTTCCATTCTGAGCTAGTACTCTTACTGTAGCCCATTCTGTATTAGCAATAGTATCAGTAGCTGTAGTCGCTACAGCTGTAGCTGTAGTTACATATAGCGGATCAGTTCCTGCTGGGACTGTCTGAGTCCAGCTACCTATTGCTGCTCCTGATAGTAGGCCTGTAGCAAATGTATAAGTTGTATTCGCGTTAGGAACTGCAGGTGCTGTAGCAGCTCTTTGGTACAGAAATACTGTAGCTGAGTTAAGTCCGTTAGTTCCATTAGTTCCGTCTTGAGCTAGAACCACTGGACTTGAAAACTCATTAGCAGCAATAGTATCTGTAGCTGTAGTAGCGCTCGCTGTAGCTGCAATCACCCATAAAGGCTGCCCATTATTAGCTGGAATAGCCTGAGTCCAGCTACCTGGAGTGCCACCGCTAAGAACGCCTGTAGCAAATGTATAGGTAAAAGTACCTGAAGGTGCTGCAGGCTGTGTAGCAGCTCTTTGGTATAGGTATACTATAGCATTACTGCTTCCAACAGCACCATCAACTCCCTTCTTAACTTTTGCCAAAGTATATGTAAGATCATAGTTAGTTCCGTCTACTGTGGCTCTTAGTACAGCTGACGCAGAATCAGTCAAAGGATCAGTTACAGTATATGCCCCCGTAGACGCATTTATGCTAATCCATGTAGGACTACTAGGAGTTCTAGATACTACGGAGTATGTAGCAGCTAGTACCTCATCACTTCTTTTAACGACCATAAAGCCACCGGAGGAGCTATAAACTCCTCCGGTGCCGTCCGCTAAAGTGGGAACTACTGAAGATGGAACTGTGAGGCTAGCAGCAGTTACGCTAGCGAAAGCAGCTGTTCCTTTTGCCCCAGAGTCCTCCGAAGGTTCGAAAGATGAATAATAAACTGACGTCATGATCTTAATACCTTATATCTAATCCAGTAGTATTTTTCAACTCTACCGGTTTCTACGTTCGCTAGATTATCGACATATGATCTAGCTGGAACTGGGGTTGTTGCTAACAATGTAGCAGTACGAATTCTTATAGAAAGTGCTGTACCTGCTGTAAATGTGATGGCTGCTCCTCCCTTAGTCGAAGATAGTTTAAAAGTAGTTGTTGTTGGAGTAGCCACTACATAATAAACCTCGGTACCGTCAATACCATTAGCACTAGTTTCAGGGTATACTGGCATACCCACTACTAGTTCATGAGTAGTACTTGAGGTCAGGGTATCTCCTGCTATAATAGTAACAGTAGTAAATAACTTGCTACTTAGTCCTGCATAGATCTCGGTAACTACAGTAGCCGCACTATTTAGTGCTGCGGTATCATTTGTCCAGAATAGCTCTACTCCGTTATATAACTCATCTGAGGTATCCGCACTTGTTACTACAAGACCTGTTGGACTTCCTGGAACGCTTGTTACTGGAGAAGATCCCGCAGTTATATTAGCACTAGAACTACCACCTGATAGATTGCTAGCCCCATAGAAACTATCATCATACTCCTTGGCAACCACGTCAACCAAACCATCAGCCTGATATGTTAGGCTCTCGATTCTAAAACGCTTTCCAGGAGCATCCCAGCTACTTCCGTATCTTGGATAAACCACCTGAATAATTGATCCAGCTAATAGTAGAATACCGTGGTATCTCATCGTGAAACTGATCGTTAGACCAAATCTACTCTTATTGAGAAGTCCATCGGCTAGAATTCTAGTATTATAATAATTTGTACTTCCAGGAACACTTAGGTTTCCCTTTTTAGGAACGTTACGATCAATACGTAAATATTCGGAATTAAAGAAACTTACGTTACGAGCCTCGAACTTATTCGCAGGATCGGCAAACGCGGCTGTTACAGAGTTGAAAGCGCTTCTTACGCCTTCATCTGAGAGCTGAATTTTACCAATAATATCATCCGAAGTTACAATTCTGATAGTATCTGTAGAAGAGCTACCCGAGGTGACTGCTACTGGTTCCTCGATATTCAGAAAGTACTGTCCAGAGGTATAGCGAAGAATCCCATTATAGTGCTCTAGTAATCCATTTGTATTGTCAAACAATGGAACGCTAGTATCAATCTGAAGGTTTGTTTGGTATTTGGTTACATAACGTTGCTCATGTCCGTCCCAACCGCATAGCTTCCAGTAGTTAATATCATCGGAGTCGTAAATAGAATATCCTGAAATCTTGCGTCCATCTCTCTCGTCGAATACTGGATTACCCGCAGTTGTCGGTAGAGTTAAAGTAGCGGGTCCAGTTCCTGAAGCTCTTGTAAGTGCTACTGAAGAAACATAAGTTAGCCCATTAACGCTTCCAGAAGTATGAGTTGGCTCTACAGTTTTAATGCCAGCCGTATCAACAGTATATACTCTACCATCATAATATAGAATTGTACCCGCATCCCAGTTCTTCCATGAGTTCCAAAGGTTTGTTAGTTTACCAATAACATCAGTAAATGTAACTACTCTAGTAGCAAACTTACCAGCAGTATTAGGTGCTAGAGCGACCTTACCTTGCCATAGAATATTACCAGCAGCAGGATAACGATATACGTCACCCACAATAGCTCCAGTAGTACTGGTTCCTACAGAAACAGTAGATCTTGTATCGCACTTCTGCGCTGTAGAAATTACAGCAGGTAAATTCACGTCCTTACCGATATCTAGCCCTCTTCCGTAAGTCTTAGAAGTGAGATAGTCGGTAGTTTGAATAGCTGGATTTATGCTTACTCTCTTATCCGCATAACGTGGAGAGATAGTTACAGTGTCGCTAGCTTTAGGAATGAAAGTCCATAGTGTATCAATAGTTGCAATTCTAGTGCTGCCCTGATACGCAATAATTTCCGCTGTTTGAACAAAGCTTCTTCCAGTGCTTGAGATAATCCTTACTACTTCAATAGTGTCACCTACATAAGTGTCATTTGAAGATGAAGCTGCTGCTGGTAGCCTAATAGTATTGGTGGAAGCTAGTAAAGCTCCAACAGGTGGTGTTTGTCCCGTATAAACAGAAGCGGGATATAGTGTAGTTAACGTTGTTGAGGTAACTGTTCCAGAGAACGCACTCTGAGCAAGTAAGGAACTGTCGGTTAGATTGTCCAAGTTAGCATCAACAACTCTAAAGATAGGACTGTTGTGAGCAGGATCACCTTCTACGGTCATATCCGTATTAGAAGCAAAGCTAAATCCGAGATTTGACCCTACTGTTGTTGTAGCTAATGTACCTGCTGAGATATTATTTGCTATAGTTCCCGTAAACTCTTTATGATTATACGTAACCATAGTCCAGCGTTGGCTGGCTCCATTCTGCATATAAAACTTTGTAATGGTTGGTACACCATTTACATAGCCCAGTGTTGGAGTAACACTAAAACGGAATCTAGTGTTTGAAGTGCCATCTGGATTGAAGAATGTCCACTTATCTATAATCTGCACGTTGGAGTTTATGAGCGCGTCGGTATCAGATCTATAAAGTGATACTGTAGAACCTAGAGGGAAATTGGCAGCATCCTGTCCAGTTGTTTTGCGATCCTTTAGGTAGCTTCCATCGTAATTATAGCAATCAATGACTTTGCCTCTTACTACCATCTTAAGTTCTGGTAGTGAGGTATCTCCCTCTGCAATCTTGAATTTACCAACTACATATGCAGTATCTAGAAGTCTATGGTTAGGTCCCCAATACTCGGTTGTATCAGATCCAGTCCAGTAATCATTCTGCACTTTGAATTGCTTATTTTTAGCAATGTCTACAAGTTGCGACGCTGCTTTTTGTCCTGGCTTACCAGAGAAGAAGTCAAGAGTAAATTGTAATGGAGAAGATAGCGTTAAACTTTGTCCGTCAATAATTCCGGTACCAGGTGTATACTGCTGAGCTGCAGGTAGCTCGGCTGGAATATCGTATTGAATATACCTACCTTCTGAAATATAGTTTTCTCTGACAAATAGAGAGTCAAACTCTAGTCCAGCAGCAAACATGTTTATACTTGCTAGATCATAACGTAATCCACTAGATCCACCTAAAACATCCCCGCGATCTGAGCGACCTCTGCAGAAGATTTCGATTGCTTCTGAGGCATCTGGCGTTCTAGCGACTTCATCCGATCTAGCATCAAAGTCTGCTTTGTCTGTGCAGATAAGGCTTTGCCCATCTACATAAATATCGTAGAGTCCTCCGATTTCACCTTCTGAGATAGCCGAAATGGCATACACAGTGGAGCTATCAGTATTGAGTGTATCGGCAAATACTCCAATACCTTCTGTGACTCTTACTCCATAAATAATCGGAATACTCTTTGCGGCTAACTGAAAATCAAGATCTGTAAACCGGTCTTCTGTGACTGTTTTCTTTGTAATCTTAGTTTTAGCTCCAATACCTAGAAAGCCCTTCTTTGACTTAATGTCATCAATAGCTTCATAGCTAACGGAATACTTCGCTAAAAGATTAAGCGAGGTTTCTGCGTGCATAAAGCCTTTGTCATACGCATAAATAGGCTTCAGCGTGGAGAAGGGCTGAGGCACACCATTCTCATCTAGTGCTCTGTGGGAGTCATCTGATGTTACTCGACCACGAACCTGAGAGAAGTCGCCCCAGTGACTAGTAAGACCCCAGGACACTTTAATAGCCTGTTCGGTATCCTCGAAGCTTACATTCTGAATGATACCCTTGAATAGGTTAATAGGAGTGCCAAGAATCTGGTTTGTATCAGCATCAAAGTATGCTCTGTAGATAAAGACTTCGCGATTGATAAACGATGCGTAATTAGTATCATTCTTGTTAAGAAGAATACTAATGACTTCTTCACTTGACAGAGACAAAACTGCCGTTACTGTTCCAGTTGGTAAATTATCGTCAATTTTTGAAACTCTAAGAGTGTTGCTGCTTCTAAAAGCTGTAATATTTACTGGATAGCTAGTACCTGAAATAAGTAGGGAGACTTTGTCACCTTCGCGGAAGCCTTCCTCAAGAACGTCATCAAGAGTTACAGGAGCCTGAAACGCAATGTCCCAGACTCCTGTGGATACTACTGAAATTGTAACCGATGAAGTTAGCTTTCCACCAAGCGCGTTACCATCAACAACGACAGTTGTTTGGCTAGCTGTTGCCTTAGTTTGCTCCTGTACGCTTCCAACATCTAGAATCTTATTAGCTAAGTATGTCTGTGTACCATTTGCTACTCCGGATAAGCTTGTGCTACCATCATCGAAAGATACGTCAATACTAGCATCAGTTAGATAAGTATAGCGTTCTTTTGAAGTAGATACCAGACCCGTAATACTGTCTGGCTTCGAAGGTCTTTCGAACTTAATTAGATGTGCATACTTAATAGGCGCATTATTGACCAGTGCATTCTTAAGATTTATGTTAACTAATCTTTCTTCTATCATGGTAATAATTCCTCTACTGAAACGCTAAACTGATAAAGATTATCAGTGTTTAAATCGTATTCCAAGGTATCTCCTTTTTGAATAACTCTAAATCTAGGATCTATAAATCTGATTACTGAACCTGATGAAACCGACCTAGCCAGAGGAGGCATCACGTGGATTCTTCTCTGTGAGGTTGTAGGCGGTGTAGTTCCGCTTCTATAGTCACTGTTTGTTTCAACTCTTGTAATCTTGTAAGACTTTACATGATTAGTGTTAGCTGAATCTACTATGTTTATAAAGTCTCCAGGACTAGGACTTCCAGCAGTACCTACTAACATACTTGAACCAGAAATCAGCAGGGTAGTTGATCCCGCTGAAGTGGCTTCTGCTGCCGTAATAGAATTAGCGGCTGCGTAAGTAGCGAATAATGAATTCTGGGGCACTCTATGCTGAGGCAGAATAACGAAGAACGGTCTTAGCCTTCCTTCTCTAGACTCTAGAAATGTAGAGACTGGTTCGAACTCTGTGCGAGTTAAAGGATTATAATTAATATCAAATTCCCAGGTATGATAACCGGGAGAGGCTGTTACGCCTCTCCCTGAAATCGTACGGGACATTTGTACTTGCCTGCTCGATCTAAACTTGACACTGGCAAAACCAGGCCCTGCCGATCCAGTAGCACTAGAGACACCAGCAGCATCAATTTTATTATTAGGATCTGGCAATATGTCAGAAAAGTTAGTAAATACAGGCATTCATTTGTCTCCGATGCTGCCGGCAGCTAGCCGGCAGCACTTCTTTTACAATCTGTTTACATTAGGACGTGTATAAACATTCACGTTAACATCTTCAAGGAAGCCCTGTCCTGAGGCATTAGCAGCTTGTCTAAGCATCTTAATGATGTTTCCCTTCTGGGACACTAGAATATTCTCTACGCCAGAAGCATCTAGGGCTTGGATGTTGATAGTAGCATTAACAGGAGCGGATCCCATTACATCATTGGCTGGAGTTACGTTGATTGGAGTTTCGGGAGTGATTACTTCAGGTCCCTTTTCTCCAACTACGAAGCCACGATTGCCATAACCTCTCATTAGTTCCCCACCGTAGGCAGAGCCGATAGTGCGGAAGTTTGAGGCATTTGTGCCCATACCTTGTGAGCCTCTTAGGAATCCAACTTCTCCACCAGCATTAGCACTTGGGCCTCTTGCTAGGTCGACCGTATCGCTACGCTTGCCTATTGAGAGGGTTGAGGGTGGCTGCACTTTTCCAGCACTATTAGCACTTTCATACTGGGTTCCCGCGATAATAGCAATCTGAGCAGCGCCCATAGCCCCCATAACACCTGCAACAATAGGACCAGCTATTGGTCCTAGTTGTCCGAGTGCCATCGCAATAGCTGCCGCAGTACTAACTACTGCTTGAGCCATCATAAGCTTCTTCTGTATGTTAAATGACTTACGAGCTATACTATCTTTTTTCTTATTCAATGCGTCTACTTTTGCTACACTCTCAGCAGACTTACCATCTCTTTTCTGTTCCGCAGCTATTTCCTTATCTACGGCAGCAATTCTAGCATTACTAATAGAGGATAAAATAGACATTACTGAACTTAAAGTTTGTGATAGTGCTCCTGCAACGGCGGCCACTTTGTCTGTAGTAGTCGCACTAGCGTCTCCTATAGTCTTGAAAGCGTCCACTGCAGCGAAAGAAATTTGAGACATACCACTGAATATAGCTGCTGCAGCCTCTCCATTAGGACCCAATTTCTTAAAGTTTTCTAGTAAAACAGTAGAGAATTGCGAAATTTTAGCCTTAGCTACTTCTAGTCCTTGCAGTTGTATGTTTTTATCTACAGCATCAGATGCGGCTTTTGATGCAGCACCTAAAGCAGGTATATTTGCTTCAATTTGACCAGCTAAACTAACGGCTCTCTGTCCTTCAGCTACGGACTCGGGGCTCTTATTTTCCTTTATGAGAGCTTCCCCAGCAGCTCTCATATTTCTAGCCTGTTGGGCGGCTTGAGCTTGTAATAATTGATATTCTAACTCTATAGTCTGTTTACGAATTCCAGCGGATTCTTTTGCTTGTTTTAAGGCAAATTCAGATGCACGTATTTCCTGATTTGGTAAATTAACACCCAGAGCAGAAGCTATAGTTGCCTGAGGCATATTGCTAATATCAAACTGTATTTTTTGAAGTGCTTGTTGTGTTTCTAAATTCTTTAACTGACTTTGTACAATTTGTTGTCTTAAATTAAGTTCAGCATTTAAATCCGCAAGTCCTGCTTTTTCTAGTAGTTGAATAGTAGTATTAATTTCTAAAAGCTTGACTCTTTCGGTATTGATTTCGGTGGTTTTTTTCTTTTCCGCTTCCATGTTATCAATACTTTCTTGAATACCTTTTTTCTTCTTAGGATCAGCTGTTGCTAGCATAGAATTAGCTTGAGCTATATCAACAATTAATTTATCGGTAGTCGATTTAAATGTTTTGTCCAGCTCTAGTTTCGCAGATGCTGCTTGACTTAGTATAGAATCAACTTCTGCACTACGATTATTTGGTATAGAAGTATTATTTCTACTTAAAATATCATTAAGCTTAATATTAGCTAATTCAACTTCTTGTTTCGCCTTTAGTATCTCTATCTCTCTAGCAGAACTTCTATTTACAGCTTCCTGTGCAGCAACAGCTTCCTTGGCTGCTTTCTGTTTTGCAGTTAAATTAGCTTCAGTTGCTGCTGCAATTTCATATCCTAATGCTTGAGATTGTAGATTCGCGGTTCTTAAAGCGTCAGATGATGCTTTTATTTCCAAAGTCTTTCTAGCAATATCCTTAGCTAATTGTTCAGAGGCAGTTGGTATAGGATTAGGTATGACAGCTCCTGGTTTAAGTACCATAGCTGTAGCAGGAGGTGCATTATTGAGTGCAGCAGCATATTGACCTAGTTTTTCTAGACTAATTTCTTTTTCCAGACTTAGCTTTTCTCTTAGATCAGTTAGCTCTTGTTGTGCGGTTTCTATAGCTAAACGTTTTTGTGTAATCATACCATCTATAATAGATTTTTGTACACTTAAACCAGCAACATTTAATTTATTAATCTTTTCTTGAGAATCTAGCTGCGCTTTCATTCCAGCAGCACCTGCATTTAGGAAAGAACTATACTTGGATAACCTAGCTAGCTCTAATCCTGCTTGTGCCTTAG
>Ga0209552_1000262_pt1 | contig 16786 bp, 20 predicted proteins | sample LauGreFaBDMM15SD_2_FD_188214 | JGI IMG/M metagenome (GOLD analysis project Ga0209552, IMG submission 188214) | Freshwater lake microbial communities from Lake Michigan, USA - Fa13.BD.MM15.SD (SPAdes) (version 2) | ecosystem: Environmental > Aquatic > Freshwater > Lake | place: Lake Michigan, USA... | reverse complement strand
TCCACCGCTGTAGACGCGCCTCTTGCCCTTGCATCCTCTATGACGGACAACGGAACCTGGATTCCCATGGCTTCCAGTCGAGCAAGCAGCTCGTCATCAACAGCCTGGCTCATCGCAGCGTTTTGCTGCTCCGGAGGCATTCCCTTGATGTTTGCAACTCTATCAGAGGCAGTCAGACCGAGTTCGTTGGCCATGGATTCGTACATCGACTGTTCGGCAACCGGAACCTGTTTGCCAGCGGCATTGAGCATTGACCTGGCCTTTTGGTCGCTCGCAGCCATGTTGTTGTTTCCAATGAAGCTACCACCTGTTGACCCAGCCAAGCCTAACAGCTTCCCAGATTCGTTGCTTCCAGCAATTGCTGCAACCCTTGACGCAACACCCTGAACATACGCATCTTCGTGCGTGAGCGGAACGACTGCGGTAGATTCGGTTCCTGGCCCAAGATCTTTGATGTACTGCTCGAAATTCATCTGGTCGCCCACTTCTCCCATGTAGTCGTCGGCGTTAGGGTTTACCGTCGCTACGTCTGGGAGTTTTGCTTTCCTGCCCGATCTGTCAAATCCTGGTTTTGGCTCTCCAAACTTACGAGTTCCGTAAGCGTCAACCGCAGCGATCAAGTCTGGTTTAGCATTCGGATTGCTCTCAATATTGAGCATCTCTTTGGCCAAATCAACGCCAGGAACCATGTCCTGCGAGTTTGGAATCTGATCCAGATTCTCTGTCCGTGTCCCATTGGGATTCTTAAGCAATGTCGGCAGCTCAAACTCTCTGATGCTACCACCAATCCCACGAACATTTGACAGATCGCTGCCATACTGGCCAGTTTCTTTGGCGTAGGCGGCAATATCTTCGTCGGAAATCCCTGTTTTAACGGTCTCAGTAAACGCTTGGGTTTCCAGTTTTCCGGTCTGTGGGTTGTACATTTTCGAGGCACTGTGGATGCCAGTCGGATCAAGAATGTCGTTGACCGCTGCGACTTCGGCGGCATGCTCAAGTTTGATTTTCTTGGCTGCTTTGACGGACGCTTCGTCTCCCAATGCCATTAGCCGGTCATGCTCGGCAAGCATCTTGTTTTGCTTTTGCAACGTCGCTGCTTGCTGGAAGAGCGAGTTTGCCCTTTTGCTGAGAGCTGCGTCAACTTTTGGATTTGCAGATGGCAATTCGTTTATCTGATTAAACAGGGCGTCTGACAGGAGTGTGTTGCCATCAAACCTTGTTTTATCCTTATCGTTCTTTGCATTCAGAATATCGTCGCCGCTAATCCTGCCAGTGCCTTCTCCGCGAGAACTTCGGACTATGTCGCTTTCTCTCCAGATTTTAGCCTGAATCGCTTTAATGACGTTAGCCTGCTGTTCCGGAGGAATGTTGTCAAGTTCGTCAAACTTAGGGAGATTGACGCTGTCTGCTACTTTCACATTTGCTTCAGTTGGAACAGGCCTTTTCCTGCCCATAGTGATGCCAAAGCCAGCGGCATCAAGTGCAGCTGCCTGTTCGGCTGCTTTTCTCTCTCTGCGTAGATTTTTAGCTAATTCGAATACCTGAGCCCTTGTCATAGCAGGGGGACTGGAAACAGTTTCTGCTGCAACTTCAACTTGCGGGGCTTGGCTCGGAGTGACCGTTGGAGCGACGGTCTCCTCGGCAGACTTCTTCCTGCGACCTCGAGCTTTCTTGGCAAGTGCTGTCTTCTCGCGAACTGCCGGTACGTTTGCTGTCTGAGACGCAAACCCAAGTGCCTTCATCTCAGAGACGATGTCCTGAGGTTGCTCGCGTGGCATTCTGACCGCAGAACCCGTTTCGGTTGTGGGAGAAACACGAATCTTTGCTCTCCAGCCTTTACCAGCCTGATTCTGCGACGGTACAGGCCCAAAGGTCGTTCCCGTGTCTGATGGGCCGTTCTTTGGCGGGTCTGGTGGCGACTGGCGACTGGATGCGTCGCTGAATGGATCGCCTTTCCGCTTTTTGAATCTTGGCCCAGACGGCTTCTTTGGCCCATTGGGCTGCTTGGGAGCAGGGCCAGAGCCATACGATGGCGGATCTCCAGGCTTGTTCTGGGTGGCTCGCCAGCCTTTCTGGAGGTCGTTCAGGGCATCAAGTGGCACGTAGTTACGGTGGCTGTCCGTATTGGGGCCGTATCCTTTGCCGATGGTATGACGTGAGCGTGGGTCAATCAGCGAGCCAGTGAACCTTGGGGACTTGGCTGTCCCCATGGTGCGATCAAGGCCTTCGACGTTGATTCCGTTGTCTTTGAGGTACTTAACCGTGGCATCCAAGCCGCTATACTGGCCTTGAACTTTGGCTCGCTGCTTGTTTTCAAACGTGCCGAAATCGACTGCCGTGTGATCCTTGATCACGTTGCCGGAGTGAATGTACTTTGTCTTTCCTGCCGAGTAGTTGGCCACATAGAGGTCGCCAGTATCCTGATCCGAGATCAGGTCGTACTTGCGAACCTTGCCTTTGGCGTCCCTGTGACTTCCGACCAGATTGACGTAGCTTTGCTTGCTTTCGCTGTGATTGCGTGGCAAGTCAAAGTTCTCAGTCTTTTTCTTGCCACGCCACGCTTTAGGAGTGATGCGGCTGAAAGCTCTCGATGCGGCGCGTGCGAAACCCATGGCTCACTCCTTAGATCGTGGATGCTTATTACTGGTACTGCCTAAAATTCGGCGACGCCCCAGAGCCTCCTTGGTAATACCTGTTCAAATAATCCCTTGCACCCCTCCACAGATATCCATAAGATCCAGAAGGGTTTACGTATTGATTATTCCCTTCATTGGGAGCAGATGAAGGCTCTTGGGTTGGAGCGGGAGCCGTAACAACAGGCGATGGGGCAGCAGCAGCTTGCTGTCCGGTTGGCTGGACAGGAGTTCCGCCTTGATTAGCCGCTGTGGCTACAGCATCGTTGCCATCCGCAACACCCTGTTGCATTTCTGCGCTTCGCCTTGCTCTCCACTGGGCAACGTCTGAGCCGCGAACACCTCTGGCACGGGCATTCCGGTTGGCAATCGTTGTCTGTCGAGCCGTGCGTCCATCTGTTGCAGCGACGCCGGAAGGCGTATATGGGATCATTGGTTGACCACCAGTGCCTACCCGAAATGCATCGGGCGACAAGCCTTGCGCCTCTCCTTCAAATGGAGTCATTCCACGGTTAGCACCTGGAATGACGCCTTCTTGTCCGTACCTTTGCGGATCACTAACAACTTGACCGTTGAGCGTCTGAGTAGCTCCAGGAATATTCATAGCTAGGCCAGCATTTTGCGATCCTTGTGCTGGCTGGCCTGCCATGGCATTGCGAGCCATGGATGTGTCTTGACGTGGCTGAGTCTGGCCACCTCGATCAACAAAATATCCGCCACCTGGGCCAACATTTCGCACATCAAACTGGCTTGGGTTCTGCGGATCGCGTCCTTGCGGCTGGAAGAACGGATTTGGAGGGGTTGGGGCTAACGGAGTTGCTGCCGATTGAGCCATTCTCCACTTGGAATCTGCTGTCTGCTGCCTCAAATCTGACGCTCTTGCTGCTTGAGCGGATTGAGGGGGAGACATCATTCCCATTCCAGGCTGACGCCCAGAAGCAGATCCGGTAAAAGCCTGTTCTTGAGGAACTGCATCTTGAGCCGGAGCCATATTCAACTTAGGGACAGCTGAGGGATTAAGCGGGGCAGTTGGTTGTGGTCTAGGACTCATTCCCGCAGCTTGCCCATATGGAGTCTGAGCGAACCGATCCACCATTCCTCTGGACGGCAGTGGAGATGCTGTAATTCCAGGAACTGAAGGTGGGCCTGGGATTCTAATATTTGGACGAGTCGCTACAGCTGGAGGCTGGCCCTGCGGCTGCGTTTGAACATTAGCTCCAGGATAATTTGTCGCCGGTGGCCCATATCCAGGGCTAGCCGATGGCAGTGGATTTGGAGCCACTGGCCGTGGAGGCATTGCTGGAGCCATCGGAGGTGCAACCGGCTGCATGACGCTTTGGACGCCCTGCGGATTATTATTCATTGCCGCAGCAGAATTTGGACGCCATTTCGACCGATTTCCGCCCATCGTGACAGGCATAGCCATGCTTCACCTCCGTACTCTAATTGTCCTGGTCAATACTGATAATTGTATCAGCATTTTCCTTTCTTGTATTCCTTCTTCTGCATTGACTTAGACTCCTTCTTCTCGTGAGCCTTTGTCTCTTTTTTCTCGGCCATCTTTGGTGCGGCTTTTTTAGCCATAGTCTGGTTCCTTAAGCAAGAATCGGTGGTAGATTTGACGGATCGGCCACAGTGGCACTGACGCAGTAGGCATCCCACCCTCTGCCTTCTACGTTTCTCTCAGTAATCCAGCAGTAGCCATTCCAGCCCCACTGGGTTCCCCATGAGTTCTGCATCAAAATGGCCCATTTTCCGCTGGGCAATCGCTTCATTCCCACTCCGCCTGTTACAGCGTGATTGTGCATTCCAGCTCGGTTGCCTGGGACTCCATCTTTGTCGAGGACGTTAAAGTTGGCGTTGACCGGCACAGAAAAGTTAAACGGCATTCTGAGCTGGGCAGCGATACACAAGTCGTTGAATGTGTTGAGTCTGTAGCCGATCTCAACCTTGAACCGCTTGGCGTCAGATCTTGCGCTAGCAGGAATTCTTGCAGGATTAATTGTTGCGTATGGAACCAGCGGCTCAGAGCAAGTCCCCTTGTTTTCAAGGTAGACCAGAGCTTCCGCAATATTCGACCCAACGTCCCAACCATTGCATAGATCAGCATAGACAAGCCAAGGACTAAGAGCGACATAAGCAGCACCAGAAACGTACCGAGCGATTTCCAGACTGCTTGCCGCTGCATGGCCATTGCAAGCCCCTTTTCCATTCTGGTCTTTAATCTTGACCGGATACTTTGAATCACCCCTTAGGTCGAATTCTTGCCATTCGCTTTCGGGAATGTCTGGGAGTTGCTTGCCAGTGGCCAGCATGAGCGTAGATTCATGGCTTCCCAGGTATCTCAGCTCGCCGTCAGGTGTCACCCAGCCAAGCAGATTGCTCACTTGATCACCTCCACCAGCTGGATGATGTCAGCCTTGGTCTTGGGACTGACAGACTTGACGATCTTTCCTGCCTGATCCTGAAGTATGACGGTCGGTAAACCGATCTGACCAACGGTTGTTCGAAACCCTAGTCGATCTATGTCCACTTCCTCGGCGGTGTACGAGCGATACTGTATCCCACGACTTTCCAGTAATTTGCGGATCTCTGGGTCGGTTCGCCATGCTTGTTGCTCCGGTTTGGATTCATCCACAACAACCGAAAACCATTTAATGCCACTGACCGGCTCAGGCTTGGTTTCGTCCTCGTCTGGTACTGGTGGCGGAACAGGCCGAACACCACCTTGTTCGACAGCGATAACGGAACCGCTGGACTTGCCTACAAAGTAGGTGAATCCAGCGTGTGAAAACACCACCCGTTCCTCGGCTGCTGGCGGAACCAGAGTCGAGGGAACAGGTTGTTGTGCGAGTAGAACTGCGATCAGAAGTCCGATCACAGGCCAACCTCCCATTGAACAGATTTGAGCTGTGACTGAATCGACTCTTCACGCTGATTAAGTGCCAGTTTGACACTAGATTCGTCGATAGACACCAGTTCGCCGTTGGCCAGCTTGGAGAGCAATTCGCGGATCACCTCCACGATAATCGGAGTCAACAGGCGGATGATGATCTTGCTGATCATTTGCTTGCTTCCACTTCATAAATGTAAATTGCTTTGGGGCTGAATAAGCCGCGAGGTCTGGCCAAGAGGAATCTTGGTGGTCGTGGCTTGCCGTTGATTGGTCGGGGAGGCAGGAATTGAACCTTGACCTCTTTTTGCTCGACTGTGGTGGTCGTTGTGGTCACTGTCTGCTTTGGACACTGGCCAGACTGACAGGATTGAGCTGTGTAGATCATGAACTCTGCGAACAAGGATCACCTTACCTCTCTTGGGTTTAGGGTATGTTCCCGAAACAGATTTCGGGAACATTTGTCAACCATTTTCCCGACATCAGGAAAATGGTAACCGTCTCGCCTGTCATCTCGACGGTGAGACGGTAGGCGGCGGGAGACTGCTCACTTCTTCGGGTCTCTCAAAGACCTGCGGTAAGCTGCGATTGCGTAGATGATTGCCGCCAATGCGTACATGGTCTGAGGGATTGACGGATCGACAGAACTGCCTTGAACCGCTTTATCTGTGACGACCTGGGCCACAGGTACGATCCATCCGTAGTCAGGGTTGATAACATCCTCGATACGCAATGGCTTAACCCTTTGGTACTGGTGGCGTTTGGCCAGAGTTCAGGTAGATAAGCGTTTGGGCGATCCCGAACGCCAAAGCCATCCCTAAAGGGCTGGTGGTTGCAACGATGGAGTCAAGGTGTTGGCTCAGAACGCCAAGCGCCGTCACAGTTCCTGCAAGAGCCATGCGAATGATGATCGCTCTGGCTTGCTGGGCGTTGATTTGTCCAATCCAGTCGTTCATATCGGAGTCCTTCAGATTGGCCTTGGTTTGGGTGGCACTGGGATAACGCTGGGATTCCAGGTGTAGTTTGGGTCATCTAGATAGTCCTGAAACACTGGAGCTGGGGCATTCACAAGCTGGGTGATTAACTGAGCGTGCCGTCTGGAATCTATTGCATACCGCTCAATCGCCTTTTGGCGTGCAGCTCGTTTTGCCAGTTCTTCTGGCGTGATCTTGGGTTTGCCCCTGAGCCAGTCGAGTAATTCACGTCCGGTCATTTATTGATCCCTCTTGGAACAGTGAAACAGTGGCCCAAGACAACGCCAACACCGAGTGCAAAGCTGAGACTGTGCTGATTGACTTCCCAGATTGCTTCAGACCATGTCACGCCGCCAGACTGCCACTTGATCAGATCAACAATCAGCAGCACGATTGCAACTGTGATGAGTACGACAAAGTTCTTGGCGGCAGTGCTGAAGGTCATCAGATTGGCCCGTTAGCTGTTCCGTTACCGTTGTTTACAGGCCAGAGTGGTGGCAGGGATGCGAAGAATTCGCCCACGGTTGGGACGGCTTGCGTACCCGCCTGAACAGCCTGAACCATGTTGTAAAACAAGCTCCAGATGGAGTCACGATAAGCTAACGCTGCTTCACCCTCTGACTTGTATGCCGTGATGTTGGAGAGCGTCCAGCTTGTGGCCGAGAGGATCGAGTCGTATTGCTTGACCGAAACTGCCTGATCAAGAAATGAGCCGATACCGTTGCCGATTTCCGTGAGCCTTTGAATTACATAAGCCTGTTGTTCTTCGGCTGTCAGATCAACGACCGTCCATGTGTCAGATACCGATGTACCGTCAAAGGCAAAACTCTGGGAAAGTCGCTGTGTTGCAGGGTTATAGCTTGGAATTGGCGACGATGTGTACGGGTAATATCCGTATGTGGCTAAACTTGCATCATCCAAAGCGTTGAAGTTGCTGACAGTCGTGAATGACTGTGGTAGCCACTGAGGGCCGGAGATTTGACCGTTTGGACTGACTTGGCAGTATTGCACTTGTTTGCTCCTTATGCGTTAGGGAATACGGTTGTTGGTGGCGTGAATGCTGCGGTATAGCGAGCAAATTTTGAGACTCGAAATTCGTCTATGTAGCCGTTTAAATACAACCCTGTGTAAGGCGTGCCTCTGCCCCCAATGGCGATCTGCGTGGAAGGCGTGTTTGTTGTTCCTGAAGCAGTTGTTGCACTTCCCGCCTGTACTCCATTCCAATAAGCCGAAACGGAACTGCCAGATCGTACAAAAGCAAAATGATACCACACTCCAGTTGTTGGCGTTGATGGCAGATTATAGGTTCCTTGGTAGTCGGTAGCCCCTACCGATATTGTGGTTTCAAACCTATATGTTCCAACGCTGTTAAAAATGTAGAATTGAAAAGCCGATGCAGCAGCAGATGCGCCACGTGCAAAGAATAATCCAGCGTAGTTACCGTTTGTGGGAAGTGCTAAGAAATAGACAAAGCCTTCGACCGTAAAGTCGCTTGGGAACGCAAAGGCAGACGCATTGCCAGTAACTGCTAGGTAATCTCCAGTTCCATCAAAGTACCCGCCAGCCCCACCATACTTGCTTTGCGTTGTGCTGATCTGAGCGTTGCCTACCGCAGTCACCGTCAGTGCATTTGAAGAGTTATCTGTAAATGTCGTGCTTCCATTTGCCCCATCCATGTGCAGGAGCAGAGAGACGTTGCTGAAATAGCGGTCATTTCCGGTGGCGTATTCTGGTAGTGCCGCAGCGGGTGGCGTGAAAGCCGAAGTGTACCGAGCGTATTTGGTGATGCGGAGGTCGTCGATGTAGCCGTTGTAAGTGTAGACGCTGGACTGGGTATCTACAAACCCGCTGATTCGCATTGCATTGTCAGTTAGATTGGTTGAAGAAGTGACGCTTGTTTGCGAGACGCCATCCACGTAAAGCGTGACCGTTGTACCGTTTCTGACTAATGCAACATGCTGCCACTGATTGGCAATTCGGCCTGTTGTGGTTGATAAAATTGTGGCATTATTTAGATAAACCAGAAACCCGCCATCGTTTTCACGAAGCATAAGACCATTTGTGCCTGTTGCCGCTGTGCGAAAATCAATCATCCCACGTAGACTTGTGCCGGATGTGAGGGAATAAAACCACCCTTCAATTGTGTAATTGCCTGTGCCGAGCGCGAACACAGAATTGGCTGGTATGGTTAAACTGTCTCCAGTGCCGTCAAAGTATCCTGATGCAGCACCGAACTTGCTCTGGGTCGTTGATATTTGGGCATTAGCAGCAGCAGTTACCGTCAAAGCCGATGGCCCAGAATCCACAAAATTCGTTGATGCGTTCGCCCCATCCATGTGCAGCAGGAGCGATGTGTAATTGTAGTAAGGGTCGGCCACCGTAGAGGATGCGGTTGTTGGCAATGCTGCTGTGGGAGGCGTGAAATTGGATACGTAGCGAGCGAATCGGGAAATCCTGAAGTCGTCTATGTAGCCGTTAAAATATGTAGACCCCAGACTTGACTCTTGAGCTATAAAACATGTGTTGCCTGTTAGATTCGTTGTGTCTGTCACACTCCCGGCACTAACACCGTTTTTGTATAAGGTTATTACGCTCCCTTTTCTAACGAGAGCCACATGATACCACTGGTTTAAGCTCAAAGCGACACTGTCTGTGATTAAAAACGCGCCTCTGTAATAAAGAAGTTTGGCACTTGGATCAATGCCCAAGAAAATTGATGACGCATCCACTCCTCGATTAGAAAACAGGCACTTGTAATTGCCCGGATTAGAAGATGCCCAAACCCACATTTCAACTGTAAAATCGCCTGTGCCAAATTGAAACTGACTTCCAGACGGGGCATTAATGTAGTCCCCAGCACCATCAAAGTACCCGCTTGCTCCGTATTTGCTTTGGGTCGTGCTAATCTGTGCGTTGCCCGATGCAGTCACCGTCAGTGCATTTAAACTGGAATCGGTAAACGTGGTCGATCCATTCGTTCCATCCATACTGAGCATCAGCGAAACGGCTGAATAGTAAGGGTCGCCACCATCTATGACGATACCTCCACCTCCACCACCGACAGACTTTTTGCTATTGCGGATAATGTTGGCTAGCATTAGAAGTTTTGACCTCCAACATAACCCTGCCAATTCGTTCCACCATCTGAGGTAAAGAATGCAAAGCTATCCACCTTACCGGATGTCGATGTGATCGTTGGAGCAGTTCCACCCGCCCATTTAATCGACGAAGGCCAAGTAACTGAACGTGGTGTTCCGTCAGCGGTGAAGATCAGGGTGAATGAGCCACCGGAGCCGCTTGCAGGAGGGTTGCTGATCGTCAGGGTGGTGATGGCAGCATTTAAACTGACCGTGAAGATATTGGACGTTTCAAGGTTTAATGTGAGCGTGCCACTGGATATCGTTGGGCTGGAGACAGATTCGGAATAGTCACGAAGTTTGGCCCTGAACAGCTCGTTATCCTGAAGGTTTTGCGTGCCTGTAAAGCTGTTTGCGCCAGCAGTGATGTAACCGGATGGGTTGCTTGTGCTGTAACCATCTGAAATGCCGTATCCTGAGAGCGTGGTTGGCTTGCCTGTAATATTGCTGAACGTCAGGCAGGATGTGGTTGCATAATTGCCCAATAGCTGATAAGTCGTGGATGCGTTGGCCGTGGTCAGATAAACCGTTAAGTTTGGCGTGCCTGTCAGGTCGGCATAATTACCCGATGTCGCCACGTTGGCCAGAGTTGGCTTGCCCGTAATATTCGCATACGTGAAATTGGCCGACGATAATTTGGCGTCCAGTGCCGTTTGCAAGCCTGTGACGTTGGCAATCGAGTGTGTATGTCCCAAGACTGCGTAAGTAGCGTTGGCACTGGATATTGTCAGGTATGGCGTCAGATTGGCCGAGGTTAAACCATCGGTAATGCCATATCCAGCGAGCGTTGTGGGCTTTCCTGTAAGATTGGCATAGGTAAAGTTTGCGGATGGCAGCTTTAAATTGACGAGAGGCTCAAGGTCGGTTAGACGCACATCAAGGCTGTTTATATTAATAGCCAATGATGAATCCATTGCCATGAGTTCGCTTATCTGAGTATATGTTGCGTATCTGGTATCCGCATAAGAGCGGATGAGCAAGCTGTTATCGGTGAAACTGTAAGTTGGGGCGAAAAATTCAGCCTTTGTTTTGCTGATCTGAATCGAGGTGTTAAAATAAGGCCCAGTGCTTGCATTTGCAGTGTAATTGTATTGAAGCAGCAATTTTCCTTCGTTAGTGTCTGGATTCAATGGGTCTGTAAAAAGCCTCATAAACGGGTAATAAACATCTATCTGACCGTTTGCACGAGTGTTGCTAATAGACCATTGCATGTCAGCAAAGACTTGGCCTGTTGATGAGCCGGAAAGCAAGGTCATATGCCGAGATCCGTTGGCGTTCTGAACTTTAAGAGTAAACGGATTCGCTGCTGAGGTGCCTGTAAACGACAGGTTGGAATAAGCTGTCGAGGAAGTCAAAGGCGTGTAAGTTAAAGCTGATGTGACATCGTTGGAAGTCAAACTGACGTTCCCCGTGCGATTATTGAACGCCGTAACGCCGCCCGGCTGGGCCGACAGCACTCCGTTGCCCGTGATCGTCAGATTATCCCCAACGATGATTCCACCGAGCGTGGCGTTTGTGGCGGGAACCAGCGTCTGCCCGATAATTGTTACCGGAGCAGGATTTACAGCCACCTTGTCGCCGCCGGCTTGCTTGATTACGATGATGTCAGACACGACTGTAGACCTCCACTTCTCCGGCCACGATGGTTCGTTCGTATTGATCTTTGTCAGTCATGACCAAATACCAACTAGACCCACATCCAGTCGTAAGGTTAGACGTTTGCGAATCAGTCCATTTGACAGCAATTGAGCCATTTGATGCGCTTAAGACTTGTATTGTCGCTGTTTCGTTGCTTGACGTGCTTTCGATGACCGACTCAAACGCATAGCCTGTGACGTTGGTCGGTACAAACGTGGTTGTCCCGTTTGCGACGACATTCGTGCCGATCTGATAGGGCATGGTCACATCATCACCAGCGATAAACTTGACTTTGATCTTGGCTGGAAGCTGTTCGTAATTGCTCATCAGACAACTGCTCCGATCCAGGCCCCGTTGATGGTCACGCCTTTATTGTTTGTGACCAGCACCGTAAGCGACTTGACGCCGGTTGATCCAAACGAGACAGTCACAGAATCCGTGGAGCCGCCAGAAACGATGGTCACGCCAGTTCCGGCAGTCCATGCAAATGACAGATTTGGAGCGTGGCATTCTGCACTGAACGTGTACTGGCTTGTTGTCAGGTAAGGGCCGTCTGGGGCGTTGACGATGCAGTTGGGCAAGATCAGCCCGTTCATGATCATGGATGCGGCAGGGTTGCCTCGTCTCATTCTCATCGTTTTAGCTCCAGCATGCCCTGAACTGTCGCCGGACGCTTTGACCTGACCTCTTCGTAGGCCAGACGCTCTGCTTCGCGGCGAGGGATGTTACCCAGATACTCGATGATCGCGGAACGCTCTTCAAAGTGGTCGCGTTCACTCGGATTCAGCTTGAGCATCGCCTTCCCCTTCCTGAGGCTGTTCAGGTGGCATAGGTGGCGCAAGTGGAGCCTGTGCAGCGGCCAGCATGGCGTTTTCCTGCTGAATCAGCTGCATGGTTTGCTGAACCTTGGCAAACGCTTCATCGATAGGAATATTCAGGTCGTCGGCGATCATCTCGGCGCGACTCTTGAGATTAAAGTTGAGCTGGAACGAATCGTGAGCGTCACGTTCTGGGCCAGGACGATTCTTGGTCATGACTGGCCAGATCATCCGGAAAGACGTGTCGAAGTCAGCCAGAGCAGCCTGAATCTCAGCTATCTGGTTCTCGACGTAGAACGCTCCCGCTTCATCCTGAGGCTGGGCATTCATGAGCTGGGCGAGGCAAACCGTGAGGCATTTCTTGGCAATCCGACGCTCGAAATACTCAAACTGACGCTGGCGAGCTTCGGCCCGTTCGATCAGGGGTAATTGCTCGGACATGATCGCCACGCCAGAGGTTCCGCCCTGCTGTTCCATGCGGATGGTTGAGGCAGGCACGCCCAGCATTTCGACGATGTGATCGATGTAAGCCGTCAGGTCGTTCCAGTCGTAGGTGGTAAACGACAGGTCGGGGGCAAGAAAGTCGGCGATCGCATCCTTGCCGTTCATCATCATGTTGTCGGTGGTTTCCAGGCGGGTGTACTGGCCTGGCTTCTGGTCTCTGGGTAGATTCCAGTCCGCTTTGACGTTCTTGAGGATGCCCTTGGGTCGCCAGTGGGTGATCTGGTCGGCAATATCCGACAACCGGCGATTGACGTGCAGATTCAGGTGAGCTAGTTGCTGACCAACCCCTGAAACCCAGAATGAATTGCGGGGCAACTCGAAGTGGACAAACTCAAACGGGACAGTTCCCAGATAGTTGGGCTGGGGGTAGCCAAACTCTTCCTTCATGCCCTGAGCTGTGGTGGTCGCAACATTTTGAGTGCTTTGCACCATGGGAGTCGGCGAGGAATATTTGCAGACATCCTCAGCCGTAAAAACCCGAGCGACCCGCTTTGGGCCGAAGTTGGAGAGCGTGGCGACGCACCATGGTTCCAGAGATTCGTCAGACGTAAAGACTGGGACAAACTCGGACGAGTCCCAGAGCCGCATCTTGACGGGAACCCGATAGGCATCGATTCCATCGTTTGGCAGAAACTCGATTGCAGCAACATCGTTAATGTAGGTGGTACGATCGGCCATCTGCATGATGGAGTCAAAGTTGTTGGCCTTGTAGACCGAGTTGAGCATCTCGGTGGCAACAGGGTAGCCGTAGATCTCTCGGGTCGGCCCTTTGCGGTAAAGGTGGGTCGAGAGAACGTCGGCTGTCCGCCGCATAATCATCGAAAACCGGACGGCAGACTCTCTGGCTCTATCGCTGCCCAGCCACTCCGCGATATAAGGGGCGAAGTTGCCGTCATAGCAGTCGCGGCAGATTCCGGCGATCGACAGGCGGGACTGGTCGTTCTGGAACCCTGACTCGATAGCATCTTTCAGCTCATCGCGAGTGTCGGCAACCAGGACACGAGCCACCGCACCGATATTTCGGGTTGGGTTGACAATCGGGGCGAATAGGTTGCCTAGAGTCAGCATGGACTGGAGTCCTAAGTGTTTTGGTCAATACCAGTATTGCCGATTTTTGCATACTCGTCAATCGACATATGCAAAGGACTGGGCCAGGCAGTCGGCCAGGTCGGGGGAATGTCCAAGCATGTTGACGACTTCGTCCTTGTCGGTAATACCAAGGGCATCGGTAGGCCCGAGGACGTAGCGGATGGCCATGAGTTCGCGTTTGAGCGATGGCATGAGCTGCTGGGGGATGGAAAATGGCCGGAACCAAGTGCCATTGGGGTCAAACCGGCTCCGGCACATCCAGTAGGCGTAGGAACGCATGTTGCGGAACTGTTTGTTGGCAGGGCGACCGCCCATGAAGGGAGTTGGGTTGTGGATACCGATCGAACGGAGCCGGAATGCAAAGTCAGCCCCGATACCAGCGGAGTCGAACGTGATCCGGTGATCGGAAACGTCCCACTGACGCTTGAACTCGAAGGCTTTCCAGGCAGTTTGCTCGAGAGAGGCGGTGTTGGATTCCCAGTAGGTGATGATCCCGTTATCGTCGCGGACGATGACCACAGAGCGGTCTCCTCCTCCGCCCGTGCCAAGGTCGATGGCGATCCGTTTAGGCCCACCTTGGACGTGTGGAGTGCGTTCGCAGGGGAACATCCAGTCGAGCGGTATCAGGGAGGCGGAATCTGCCTCGGGGAACTCGGCTTTGATGTGGGGTTTCCACCAGAGCGAGCCTTCGCCCCATTCCCGCTTCATCTTTTCGAGCCAGCCCTTGGATGCCATACCTCGGGCGGAGTGTTCGACGGAGATGTCGGGGGAGTCGGTGGACGGGATCTTGATCAGGCTGACCTTCTTGTCGGGCATGGACATCTGCCGCATGCACCGCTCGTAGAAAACGCCGTCCGGACGGAGCGGGTTTCCGATGAGGAGAGTTCTGTGAGGTGCGAGTGAGTCGAGAGCCTCGTAGATCTCGCGATCGACACCGGACGCCTCATCGACGATGAATGCCAGATTGCCAGCGTGGTGACCAGAGAGGCGTTCTTTCTTCTTGGTGGAGTAAGCCAGCACCCACCAGTCCTCGGCGATCTCGATCTTCATTGGCTGTTTGTAAACTCTTGCTTTCGGGAAGAGTTTGTAGGGGCATTCATGAAAGGCCTTGAGTATGTACGACCAACAGACTTCCTTGAGCTGGGTCTCGGATGGAGCCGTGACGATGACCTTGCTGTTCTTGTGGTACATCAAGTACCAGAGAACGAGAGCGGCCACGGAAAAGGACTTGCCAACGGAGTTTCCTGCCATACAGAGGGTTGTCTCTGAGGTGCGGAAACTCTCGGCAAGGTCTGCCTGTTTACTCCAGAAAGGAGGTCTACCGAGGACGACTTTATTGAACCGCGAGATGGAGTTACGGCAGGGGTCGTATTCGTTGAGCAGCCAAGGCGGGGTCGGCTTGGAGATCATGAAGTCGGCGGAGACTTTCAAGAGGCGTCCCTATCTATGAAGTGACACAGGGCTGCATCCAGGCATGCGATTTGGGCATCTTCTAGAAACGGGAAGGTTTCCCCTATTGACCCTGACACGTCTCCACCATCCCATATGAGATACGCGCTGTATGGCAGTTCCAGTTCTTCTTCGCAGGTGACTTCAAGAGTGGTGTCTCCTAATACCAACCTCCATACTTCCATTGTTTTGCCATCGTGTTCCTGATCGCTCTCTTTAGTCCAAGTTAGAAAAGGCCCTAGCTTGGCAAGTTTGGCTTCCAGGAGACGGACGTAATCTACGACTATCTTGTTGTACGTATCCTGAATTGTCGGCTCTTTAGGTTTAATCCTTTCCATTACAGCAATATGTACTTTAGCTAGTTCATCTATCGTGTAAAGTTCTTCTATCGGGCAAAGCTCTTCTGTCTCTTGGCATTCTTTGTCTGTCATGATATGTCCTCTTGAGATAAACGCTCGTCCATCCATTCGATACAAGCGGCTTTAGCCACTTTGATGCAGTTGAAGTACCCGTGTGCTATAGGGAGATCGGCGTGACATTCTGGGTTTACACGCTGAACAAATATTGAGTACTTTTTTTCGTCGCTACAAAGATACACAGATGCCCGCCAATCGCCTTTGGTAAGTCTCCAGGATCTGCCATCAATCGTACACCAGTTCTGGGCAATCATTCTTCTGGCTCCTGAGGTGAGATATCGTTGTATTCAGGTCTTCAATTTCAGCTTCTAATTTGCGTACGTACCTTACCATGCACAGGTTAGCGATATTTTGCACCGCTGAGAAATCCGATCTATTGTGTTCCATTTCGTAGAACTCGTTTTTAGCCATTTCGGTCATTTTCTCTTCGAGCATTTCTTCGTCTGTCATGATTCTTCTTCCTGGGTGATATCGATGTATTCGATGGATGGCATGGGTGTATCCGAGACGATCGGCCCCTGATCCGGCCCATCTGCCAGTGAGTAGGCGATGTTCTTTTCCAGGGAGGAGAGGAGGTCGAACTTCTCCCGCTGGAGTTCTGCGTAATCGACAGCGATGGCGTTCTTGATGTTGGAGTTGGACATCTCCAGCTGCACCCGTGTGGCGGTCATAACGTCCTTGGGCGAGAAAATGTTGTCGGCATTCTCTACGATGCGAGCTATAGTCTGTGCAGACTTGATCTTCTGTTCATGAGTGACAGGCCAATCTTCCCTGATGGCCTTGCGGAGCATGGAGAGTATCTCCCTGGCCGGAATGCCATCGACGTTCCCTTGACCCATGTCTTCCCCTTTCCCTCTAAGGACTTGAGATTCTTTTGAAAGTACCCTATTGCAGAACAGGAAGTTCACGTTTACCATAGGTATGGGTTGGCCGGATGCATGGGGTACACCCAGTGGCCACCAGTATTGACCCGCACACTTAGTGTAAAAGTTTCCCAGGTAATTTACAAGCCAAAGCCAAAGCCTTGTTGTTGTTCTTGATGCTGAACAAACTCAGGAAAACGACAACAAGCGGTTTCCAGAAAACGGTCAATAAAAAAAATCGCCACCACCCGCTACAGGTCAGTGAGCCGATTACGGGAAATCGTGAATATCCAGAAGGGGGTGTGGCAGGGTGCCATCGCCTCCCACTTGATGATGGTCAAGCGGGAAGCGGGTCGGCGTCCAACGTGGTCG
>Ga0209552_1000244_pt1 | contig 17434 bp, 17 predicted proteins | sample LauGreFaBDMM15SD_2_FD_188214 | JGI IMG/M metagenome (GOLD analysis project Ga0209552, IMG submission 188214) | Freshwater lake microbial communities from Lake Michigan, USA - Fa13.BD.MM15.SD (SPAdes) (version 2) | ecosystem: Environmental > Aquatic > Freshwater > Lake | place: Lake Michigan, USA... | reverse complement strand
ACCTTTAGGAAGATGGTCTTCTGTTACACAAAATCATGATCTTTTGGAGATTAAATATAAATTGAAAAAAGATCGAGAATTATTACGAAAAAATAAAATCGATCCATTCGAGTTGAATAAAAAACCAAAAAAAAAAAATTAGATGAAAAATAAAAAAATGAAATCCTATCGCTTGATGAGAATTTATTTTACTCATCCTAAAGAATTGTATCCTATTCACGCCTGGGAATACGCCAATTTAAAAATCCTTCAACGTTATCAAATTAAAATAGCCTACACGCTAGATTCAAAATTTAACATAATCCTTTATGGATACGATGGTACCATGAAATGGAAATCCAATGATTGGAAAGATTTGGAAAACATTCAAAAAGTAATCAATACAATGCCCATGGTCAGTATCCATTACTCGTCGAAAATTAAACCACTCGATTATTTTTGCGGATTACCGTCGATTCCATCCACACAACACTGTTTCCAGGATGAAACACATAGAACTTGCTGTCTTTTGGGTGGAAAAGCAAGACAATATGCGGATCAAAGTGGAAATCCTATTGGTCAAGCGTCGGAAAAGGCTTTTTTTAAATATTTTGGATTTTATCCCGATAGTAATACGCTTACTCCTTGGTGTACGTGTATTGGATCCCAAGTCTGTACATTTTACCATCAAAAATTCAAGGATGGTACCCATGTAAAGTGTATTTATAGTCTAAAAGATGGTCTTGTTTTGAATCGAATCGAAGAAAAATATTCCACCCTCCGTCATCCAACACCTGGAGTGTTTTTTACATAAATTGATAAAAGAATTATCTGCGTAAAAGTTCAAATCGAATCATATCCGCGGTACCACTACGAGGGATCGTCCACGCATATCTTCCATCTTCACCGTAAGCTTCCTCGGATAAAATAAAGACATGTTCTCCTCGTAGGGACACACCTTTTTCATCAATGTTACAATCTCTCGCTATGGTCGGCATCAGATTACACTTGCACCACCCATCGGAGCAATAGTATTGACAGGTGAGATTATATGTCTGAGCGTCTTCTTTCTGTTTGATATTCTTGTTGAGTTCTCCTGCTTTTTTTTGCATCTCCTTGGTCCATTCCATAGTCTCCGGCATGGCTGGGAACACGGTATGTAGTCGGCACTTTTCCGATTGTATCTCTTGACGCAGAAATTCGTAACTGTGCTTGATCAAGGAGTGACAATCCGTACAGCCGTGCTGGTCACAGTAATAGTAATGACCCTTAAAGTCGGAAGGTCGAGGTGTGCGACAAGAAATACAGTGAGAGAGGCAATCCGAACAATATAGCGAATCCACCTGGTGCGCACGGACACCTTGACAACCAATACACCGATGTTTCTGGCAGAAATTACTTTCCGCCTGCCTATCCCGAAAGCTTCCCTCTAACGAAAGATCACACTGAGGATAGCGACACCGATGAGTTTCACAATAACGAGAATTGTGATCGGTGGAGGGAAGATCGCATCCAATGACCCCGCACCGAACACCACAGTCCAAGCAATATTTGAAAATATTGCAGGGTCCCAGAACGGCAAGTTTCGTATGGCACTTGTTACAACCGTGATAAAGACAAAAGGAGGTACCTGGCCAATTATTGGTATAACGTTCACGAGGACAATCAGGGCCGTCGCACTTGTGGGAATCACAATATCTTGGATGTGTATTCATCTTGACGTTTCGGCAGTACAAATAGTCACACCTGTGTTCCCAACAAAAATTGGAATCCCTACACGCCTTTTTTTCCTTGCAGTGAGGAACGACGCAAGAGTAATCGGGCTGATATATTTTTTTATCTACTTTTTTGATTTCATGTGCGGCACTAGTTGGGCGCAACATATCATCGGTTGAACCTGTGGGTCCGATAGAACGTCTTGATCCTCCATGTCTGGGGCAATATTCCTGTAGTCTCGCGGTGGGTAGCTTACAAAAAAGATCCTGGCAGGTATGAGGCGCACAATAGGTCGATTTCTTGTATTTGGTCTTTTTTTCGAGACAACCCTTGACGGTACAAATCTGTTTGGTAGACATTTCTGGTGGAAAAAAATATAATAAAAAAATTAGTGGGTGCTAACTACATAATTTTGAATAAAAAAAAAAATTTTTAATTCAATTTTTTACACATTTACACTAAATCCTCCATTAGGTCTCCAAACACATCGTACGGTCGATAACTCCGGTCCATAAGGTAATCGATCCAACAACCAAGTTGAATGGGGTAGTAGAACGGTTCCATAATTCGTTTACAAGTAAAAGTAGAAAAAAAAATCAATAACCATTTATAACCCCAATGTATGACGAGTGACTAATTTTTTCTCTAATCGTTCATCGGAAAGTTTACTATCTATTTTTAATTGCTCCATCCATCGTTGATATTGTTGGATATTGGGTATTTCTTGAGTAAAAACTTGCCCACGTCTTGTGGGTTGGGGAGAATATTTTTCCAATCTTTCCTTGATAAACTTGTGAGCTGGAATAGTAATCCAATTCATGATACTCGAGACCACATTCGGACACTGAACTGCGGGTATCTCTTGTAATACGAGTTGCTCCTCTTGGATTGCTTTTACCAATACTTCCACACAAGTAAAATAATCTGGATAGGAAATTTTAGAATCTCCCAAAATGTTGGATCCCCATTCACAATGCCATAATGTAAAATCTTTGTTTCGAATCTCAAAAGTTTCCCTATATGTTGGTGCGTTGGACATTATACTGTTAAAATATTGTTTAAAAAAATTGGCACTCTTCGAAGCGCCTAATAATTTAGGAGGAGATTCTACTTTTAGAAGCAAACTGATAAATAGTTTGATTAAACTTACGGGAACAATATTTTTTTGCCAAACCATCATTTGAAACTCTTGCCATTCCATAGTATCACTGGCTTTTATTAATAAATATAATAGGGTCCACATCCAGCAATATTGATTTTGTCCATCGGATCCCAAAAGAATAGAATTGGCCATAAATTTGACACGTTGTTTTTTAAAGGTGGAAGAAAGATACAAATTTGGATAGCTAATGTCACCTCCAGTGATTTCAAATGAATAAAAATCAAGAATTGAACTTGTGGATTGAAAATAATAATCGACTGTAAAAATGACGGAACGTGGAATCGTAAACGAATCTTGTAAAAGCTGTGTAAATAATTCAATATAATCAGACTCAATGACGGTACCTGTATTTTTCATCATACTATCATACATGTATATTACATTATTGGTCAAATAGACTCCACAATAATGTCCAAAACCGATTGTATCATCTTGATAGGATAGAATAATAAATGTAAGATTGGATAATTCTGATTTTTTGGTAAAAGGTACAAAGGAACCGGATTTGAAAATTTTTTTTTCTATAGATTCAGTGCCATCAAAATGTTTGGTCAATTCAATAAAATAAATCTTATTGTCTCTTGATTTTTTAAAAATTTGATCGGCCACCAATGTAAATATACTCTCGTCAAGATTCTGACAATCTTTCCAAACTTTGGTAATCATTTTTGTCGCACTATCCGGATACAAACTACTGATATGACGAGTGCTATAGATGGAATACAAATCGGCAAAATCTAAAAATTTTTCATCGGTGGGGATAAATTGTTGCTGCTGTTGTAATGGAATGGGTAAATATTCTGGCATATTTTTTCTTGAAGTTTTAATTTTATAGAATTAAATATTCAATTTTCAAATATCTGCAAAGTTCATAATGTTAAAAGCGACTCTACACTATTTGTCATCACATTATCCGTGTTTCCTAGTTTGGAACTAATCAAATACTGTAAATAGCGAAATTCAAACAATATTTGTGTATCCAGTCCATTATATACTATTCCAAATACAGTCGATTGAGAAAGTCCCTGACGTTGTAACGACATTGGAGATGATAAATATTTTTCAATCTCAAGTCGAGTTTGTGGTGGTAACAGATGAATAACCCTCATTCTTTCTAAAACAGGCATGGCCATTAATAAACTATGAGTACTATGACGAATAATAAATGGGAATCTTTTTCTTTTATTGCGGGTAATCCAAGAGTAATGAATCAGACTTGCCATTTTAGTTTCCAACTCGGAATATTGACCTTTTAAGGAGTTTTCAAAAATTTCCTGAAAAGAGCCCAAAAGTGTTTTTATAAAACCTAATTCTTGGGGAGCATAATGGGTAATCAATTCCTCTACATTCAACAGCGCATTTGTTAATTTTACTATAATGTCTGTACAATTGTCAAGATTTGTTTTAATCGTTGTTTGTACATTACAGAATACATTATCCAACATATTTTCTTTGTTCAGATTCTCTAGAGGAGTAAAAAAATAAACATTTTCATTTGGAAGGGGTAAAATTAAAGCTTGTTTATAGTTAAAATCAAAAGGTTTGGACGTGACTCTGCCTCGACTGGATTTATAAAACTCACACGTGGTAATTTTTTGTATTTGTACCCTCTCCAAAACTTTTTTTTTCCAAACCTGAATGGCTTTTTTAAGATATTTGAAAATTATTGTAACAGGATCTTTGTCTGAATAGAAATCAGCGTCATTGACAACCAAAACAATACCAAATTCAGCATCATTATAAATATCAGCAAAAGAACATCGTTCGCGGGTACAATGTAAGCTTTTAGATTTTAAAGGTAGTAGAAAGGTTTTAGATCCCATGGTAATCTGTAAATCGTTTTTTGGAATCGTACAATCTTTTTTTGGGATTCCTGTACAATTATCAAGTGTCACTTGTATATAGGGTTCCGTGTATAATTGTTTATCAAAACGTACTCGATACGCCATGAATGAATTATCAATGGGATCATAATCTACAAAATTAAATGACGGAGTCTGTATTTCAAAACCAATATCTTGGATCATTATTTTTATTTTCAAAAAATAAAAAATATTTCTAGGAGCCTTCAAAACACATTTATCTACAATTATGAAAGATTGTGAGTTTTTTATTGTAAAATTCAATAACACATGTAAAATCATATTTTATATTCTCCCACTTTGATAATATCTTGGTAAAGCGATTTGTATTCATTGCTGGATTTATCGAATGTGGAAAGCTTGATTAATTTTTCCAAAACGGTGCCCTTGTAATAAATATCCTCTAAAAATATATTATTTAATTCCTCATTATGAATGATATAGTTGTACAATCTATTTTTTTCTTCCAGTGTAGTATATTTTATAGTATTCTTAATTGGATATAAAAAAGGTTTCAATATAAATATTGGATAATTGGAAACAATTTCATTCATTTTATATTCTGCTTCCTGCATCAGAGAATGAAGACACGCATCTCTCAAAATAGTATGACCCTCATGATGATGATGATACCATATTAAACTATATCCCAAATAAAGATTGGATAAAATATCCGCCATATTCCCTGAAATCATTTGCTTTTGTTTAATTTTGCCCCCCATGAGAGCAATAAAATTGGCAAGTATACTGAATTTGAGGGTCGCTCGTTCTAATCTAGATTTAGGATCCTCTTGAGTCTGGAACGACGGTAGAGGATTCAATAAATGAGTGTAATTTTGTAGTATATTTTTTACCATCTTGTTAAAATTGCGTTTAAATTCTAATTGGTCATTGTCCTGTATATTTTGAAAAATGGGAAAAATATAGGGATGACTTTTATTCAATCCTTGTCCAAATATAATCAATCCTCTCGTCAAGGTATTCGAGCCTTCCACCGTGATTCCTACCGGAGACGCGTTGTAAAATTTTGTAAAAAAATTATTTTCTCCCAAACATATTCCACTTCCTGAATAAATATCCATCCCGTGATTCAAAATATTCCTTGCTCTTTCGGTTGTTTGTTGTTTCATAATGGCGGTGATGACAGAGGGTGTAGAACCGCTATCCAAAATATGATTGGTTAATTTTACAGAAGTGTGGATGATCCAGGTGTTCAAGTACATGTCTATAAATTTTTCTCTTACTGCTTCCATATCCCCAATATTCATATTAAACTGTTTTCTGCTTTGAATGTAATATTGAATCGCTTGTGTAATAAATTTAGAGGAACCGTTTGCGGTGGCGGGTAGACTAACACCTCTTCCTACCGCCAAACACTCCATGAGCATTTTCCATCCTTGCCCGATTTTTTCTCTACCCCCTATTACTTGCTCTGGGTCTATAAAAATGGTTCCTTTTATTGTACCGTTGGGAAATCCCGCGTTATTGGGGTTGTGGTAGGTTTGTAAAAGCAGACCAGTCTGAGAATTTTCTACCAGCGCGAGAGTAATTCCATTTTTTCCCAATAAATTTTGGGGATCGTTTAATTTGAACGCGATGCCAATCAAGTTGGATATGGGAGCCAAGGTAATGTAGCGTTTATTAAGTGTGATTTTTATTTTTATTTCGTTATTCACCATTTCCACGATTCCCTCGTCGATTTCACCAACCGCGTCGCTGCCATTATTAGGACCCGTAAGTCCAAAACAGGGTATAAATTCACCACTAGACAGCTTGGGTAAAAAGTATTGTTTCTGAGATTCTGTTCCATAATGTTGTAACAATTCAGCAGGACCCAACGAATTAGGAACCATGGTCGCTACCCCCAACGAGGGATTATAGGAAGAAATTTTGGATAAAAGCTGAGATTGTAATTCAATCGGCATACGATTTCCACCATAATGTTGATCAATAATCAAACTTAAAAATCCACGTTTTCCGAGTTCCTTCATAATGGTATGGGAATTTTTATTCGGATAGATGTTTTGATCCCCTGTCATTTCTAAAAGAGAATGTACATTATCCTTTGTTTTTTGGGATAATTCATGTTTTTGAATCGGTGAAAATAATGTTTTATAATCCATCTTTCCTTGAAATATATATCTATCGATACTTGTACCACCTGATTTGAGTGCGATGATTTCGGTTTCTGAAATCCTTGGTATAATTTTTTTGACGTGATTGAATATTCGCTTGTACATTTTTGTAAATAACCTTTTAAAAATAAAAATTATTGCTTTTTTATTTTCAATGTAGGAAAAATAAAAAAAATTCAACGCGGAGACGGGATGGTAGGACACATCTTGATCTGGAAAGGGAAAGAAATCAGACAACAGAAAAGCAAGACCAAACACGAAATAAACCATCCCAAGGAACGTGATCCCAACGCCATTAGTAGGACAAAAAACGCCCCGATAAAGAAAAACATTGGGACCGGACCCAATTTAGGATTTCGCCAATCGTCGTTCCCACAAAATTGGTCATTCATAAGGAACCATAGACAATCTTCCAAAAGAAGGATGAGTACATAAAACGAGAGGATAAAACACTCGGCGGATAGACTCCATGGTGCAAACACAAAAGGGAGGTGGGCAAGCAAGAGTATAAAAACCCATAAGGAGAGATGGTATCCTGTAAACTGAAACCCTTTTACATTTTTCCTCCAGGTGGGAAGATTTCTAGCCCAACCCTGGGTACCTTCCACCTGAATTTCCAGATAGGCAAGGAAAAAAGAAACAATTAGGGCAAGAAAAAACGCATAAATCGTTCTGGAAACTGTTAAAAAATTCATATCCAGGTAGCTTTTTAATAAAAAAAAAATTAGATTATTTGTAACGCGAATCGCGAATCACGTGTTGGAACCTGGTAGGCACACAAGGCCTGTAGTCTACCAACTTGTTTCTTTCGACTTCCCAGCTGGAAGCGGAATATACAAAACCGGAGATTATAGAGGCAATGAAGCAAAAAATAGTATCTAAAAAACTTGCTGTACAAGTGTTCATAGTCACGGATTTTATGAATATTATTATCAAGCGTAAAAAGCGCCCCCTGGGAATTTTTTAAACAGATCTCACAGAGGTATTTATTGGTATCTAAATCGGACGGACACGAAATAAAAAAACCATCCTTGCGTTGAGCATTCCATCGAATCAAGATGGCTATAAAATGACTAAACCCACTTTCTATACACACGGGATGATTTTTGAAATCTTTTTGAATAGCCGCGTAGATGGAGTGGATCCGGGTATTGTTGGTCTCCATTTTTTTAAAGGAATGTTATTTTTTAGATCGGACGCAAATTATAGCATCTTAGGTCTGCAATTCCGATTGGACGAATATACCTCCATGATATTCAGATTTGGGGACTCGGAAAGAATCCATCGGGATGAAATCTCGTAATACTTTGTTTTCTTCACTCACAAAGGTAATATTGATTCCTCTCCAAAGATCGTAAAGCTCCCCATCCCATGTCCAGGAATTTTCTTTGCGGAGGAGATAATCCCGACCTTCATAATGGACAGTAGCGCTACGAATCGGTACTCGGATATTTCGAAACGTAATCGTCCAATAATAGTGGGTTTTATTGAGGAGATCTACCGCGGTCTGTTGGGCTGGATTTTGTTGATTACAAGAATAAGAGGTGCAGATGAGATATTCGATTTTTTCATGGGGCGTGACCGGACATGGTACTTGAGTCCATGAAAGATGGGTAGGGTTTCCACGTGCGACGGGTTGGAAAGGCGAATAAATGTCAAAATCCAAAAAATCTTGGATACAAATCTCGTCCGGGCATCGATCAAACACCATGGCAAGGAAATCTACGGGCTGTTGGATCGGTCCCCACCACTCGGTGAGATCCTCGTTCCATTCAAAAAAATTCTCCACGCTGGTAACGCGTAAGCACATACCACACAATTCGGCTTCGGAAGCCCTCATATTGAAATCAGAGATCCCAACACCAAATCGGATTCGGCCGTCCATAAACATGGGTACGGACCCAGAGGTCGATCGTGAAACGGTTTCAAAAGACTGCATTTTGCAGTAACCAATCTGTTGACGGAAAGAATTATACGTGGCGTTGGTCATGGCGTGGGATAATGGGACACCAGAGCACAAGAGGAGCACAAAAATACGGATCATAGAAAACATTTTTTTAATTTGGTGATTGTTGTACTTTTAAATTATGTTTTAAATTTTTTGAAACCCCTAATAAAATGACCAAAACACGTTCCAAGACGACAACCTAAACCAAAAAATCCCCTACCAATGTATTGAAAACTCTCAAGACCACGATCGATAGCAAACCACAACAACGCCAGAAACGCTCCGCGGCCCAAAAAATCATGGAACCCCTATTATCGAGCGGTGATTTTAAAATCAAAAAAATCGCGCCCAACGGGGCTTGTCTTTTTGCGTCGCTGGCGTATTTTTTAGCTCTCAAAACTCCAGGGGACCTAAGAAAAGAAGCCGTAAAAATGGTGAGCGACAACTGGGATTTGTTTGCGCACGCGCAGGAGGAAGGCTTTACGAGCAAGGAAGACTATATTGCAAAGATGAGTAAACGAGGAACCTATGGTGATGAACCCGAATTGTTGGTGTTGGCGCAGCGATATAATCTTTGTATCCTCATTGTGAATAGTGATAATCACGGATTGTCCATGGTGAATCCGTCCGGTAAAAAAATGATTTCACTCTATTTATCGGGGCGTGACCAAATTCCTCATTATGATGTTTTGGTTGTTGCCTTGATGAAAAACGTCGCATCATCCAAATCTACATCACCGCCTCCATCATAAAACTGATTCAACGTTAAAAATAATTTATTTTATAAAAACAAATAATGATCAATGCACCGGTTTTGGGAATAATTTTGGTTTTTTGTATTCTCTATGGAGTCGCTCAATGTATAGTATATTGTACCAAAAGATATAGGGATTCTCAAATGTGTTCCAACTCCCAGCCTCAGAATATTTGAGAGAAAATTTTATTTTTATAAAATAAAATGACCTCCAGTCCTATTCCTTCTAATGTGGTGAATAAAAAATTATACGCCTCCATCAAGAACGAAATTCATCAAGATTTGGCAAAAAAAGGTACCCGTTGGGGGATCTACGCGTCCTCGCTCCTGGTCAAGACTTACAAAGCCAGAGGGGGTAAATATACCGATGACGCAGAGTATCGAGCAAAAAAGGAGGGCAAAAAACCTCCACAAGGATTAGATCGATGGTATAAAGAAATTTGGATCAATATATGTGAATCGAATCCTCCCCAAAAAATTGTCAAGTGTGGTCGCGCGCAATTGAAACAAGATTCCAAACAAGACTATCCTGTATGTAGACCCTATAAAAGAGTCACCAAAGAGACTCCGACCACGTATGGAGAAATCGACAAGAAAGAGATTCAAAAAATTTGTCGCACAAAACGAGCCGATCCACTCCTAGTCTTGCCCAAATTTGATCGACAAGGTGGGAAGCGGACCTAGATACGATTTTGAAAGACAAAATTAATTTTTTATTAAATCTTCAATAAAAATGTCTTTTATAGATTCCTATGTTAATGGTTGTATTCCACCCCTGGTGAATACATACGCGTCCACATCCTCCTCCAATTGCTGTGTTCCATCGCTACTCACGTTTACCTATAACTATTATACTTCAAACATAATGGATAATAATCTTGAAAACAATTCCACTTCCCCAAAACCGGGTACAACCGCGACCCGTATTTGTAAATTACAATCTCCTGATTTATTTTTACAAGGTATAGATTTAGTTGGATTTGGTTTAAACAATATAGTGGCGCCTGATCCAACCATAACAACACAGCTTTTTATTTCTAATAATACAATCACCGCGTCCGATAAAAATGGAAATACTTTAGGTACAATAATTTGGGATTTTATATTTGCGAATCCTCTACGAAAAGGTAATGAACCAGAAGTTAAATTCAGACTTCCTCAACTATCGAGCAACATGAGTTCGGCGTGTGGGATTTTTTCATCCTACTCGGGGGGAAGAGTCGTTGTAAATGTTGATAATAACACGTTTGATCGTACCATTCTCGTGTATCGAGGATGATTTAATTCAAGACGAATCAATAAAAGATATTTTTATTATTGTATAAATAAAAAATGTCTTTTATAAATTCTCATGTCAGAGAATAATTCTTATCAACCGATGTTTTCTACCCAAAACAATGAAAAGCTTGTATTTTTTGGTCGATCGATTAGGAATATAAATCTTCTTCTTCTTCTTGTGCGCTCGAAGCTTGATTCGTAACGCTTCCTGTGTTGGAAAATGTAAAGTTGGACAGATTATTGACTCCAATCGTTGCCGCCTGTTGTTGCTTGACCGCAAAGGAAGAATACTGTTGGAGATCTCGATCGCTGACAGATCGTCTAGCGTTTCGAACCGCGTCCTCAAAGTGTTTGGGAAGAATCTCCGTCACGCTCTCCCATTCGGAGGTGACGCCTTCTTCAGTACAAGAATCCGCTAGTTCTCTATTCAACCTTTCCTTCTCAATATCGTCGCGGATCGCGAGTTTGGCGGCCCTCTGACAGATTTCGGTGAGATCCGCACCCGTAAATTTGTCCGTCTTTTCAGCCAAGAATCGTAAATCCACGTCTTTGGACACGGGGGAATTCTTGAGTGTGGCTTTCAAGACCGAAAGTCGTGATTCCAGATCCGGCATCGGGATATAAATCAATTGATCCAAACGTCCTGGGCGCATAAGCGCTGGATCTATAATGTCGGGACGGTTGGTCGCTCCAATAATAAAGACATTTTTTTTCGCGCCGATCCCATCCATCTCCGTGAGCAATTGGTTCATCACACGATCCCCAGCACCGGATGCGTCTCCCATCGAGTTTCCACGCGCTTGGGCGATCGAATCAAGCTCGTCAAAAAACAAGACACAGGGAGCAGCCGCACGTGCCTTTTCAAACACCTCGCGAACATTAGCTTCCGACTCTCCAAACCACATGGTAAGTAATTCGGGACCCTTGACCGAAATAAAATTGGCCTGGCACTCATTCGCCACGGCCTTGGCCATCAAGGTCTTACCACATCCTGGAGGACCATAGAAAAGAACTCCGCGCGAAGGGGACATGCCATATTTCTCAAACTTTTCAGGGTGTTCCACGGGGTATTGGACCAGCTCCTGGAGTTCCTTCTTGACATCCTCCAGACCACCAATATCACTCCATGTCACGGTGGGGACCTCGACCACGGTTTCACGAAGCGAGGAAGGATTCGAGATTCCTAGGGCGTATTTAAAGTGATCCATATTGACAGACATGGAATCAAGGACTTGGGCGTCGATGGTTTCATTTTCCATATCAATCACGTCCATCTTTTCGCGGATACACTGCATGGCGGCTTCCATACAAAGCGCGGCAATATCCGCACCTACAAATCCATGAGTGTTTTTGGCAATGGCCTCGGGTTCGACATCATCGTCCAGTTTCATGTTGCGAGTATGGATACGGAAAACCTCCAAACGACCATTTTCATCCGGGACACCAATATCAATCTCTCGATCAAAGCGTCCAAATCTGCGGAGAGCGGCGTCAATCGAGTTGGGCCGATTGGTGGCACCAATCACGACGACATTGGATCTCTTTTTCATACCATCCATGAGTGTTAGGAGCTGGGCCACGATCCTTTTTTCGACTTCACCATTGGTCTTGTCTCGTTTCGGGGCGATCGAATCAATCTCATCGATAAAAATAATGGCGGGGGCGTTCTTTTCCGCTTCCTCAAACGCGCTTCGGAGGTTGGATTCGGATTCTCCGGCCATCTTGGACATGATCTCGGGGCCATTAATCACAAAGAAAAACGCACCTGTTTCATTAGCAACCGCCTTGGCTAACAAGGTCTTGCCCGATCCTGGAGGACCAAAGAGGAGGACGCCACGAGGAGGTTTCACACCCAAAGTCTTGAATAGAGAGGGATGACGGAGAGGGAGCTCAATCATTTCACGGATCTGGGCCATCTGACGGCGGCACCCTCCAATATCATCGTACCCTACCTCATCGAGACGCTCTTCTTCCTCGCGTTTGATGGGATCGCCTTGACAGAAAATCACCGTCTCGGGGGAAACAATACCATAGGGCTCTGGTTCGGTGTGAACAACCTTGAATTCCACGGGACGCATAGATTGGCGTACAAGAAATAAATCACCCTTGGCAACAGGACGGTAGGCCTCTAAAAAATAGGGTTTAAGATACACCTCAAAGAGATTCCCGCTCAACCCTTCAATGGTATCATCCATAGGCAAGACATGGATTCGCTCTGCGTAGGGAACATCTCCACACGAGGTGACCGTGACCAGATCGCCCAAACGAACACGAAGATTCTTACGAACAACCTTGTTCATACGGACATTGGAATTTTCAGTATTTTCTTCCAAGAGCGCGACACAAACGGTAGATTTGCCTTTCTTTCCCTTAATAAGAACGGTATCACCACGAAATATACCCAACTCCTCCATCTTGGCCTCGCTAAGACCAATCACTGAATTGTCATCATTGAGAGCATCGTCTACGATCAAGCGGTTGGGAGACTTTTTTTTTTCAACAGGTTCTGTCATTATTGATATTGATAATGACAAAAAACAAAATAAAAGAGGATCAATTTTGGAGGATTAAGAAAAAAAATAACGTTATAAAATGGAATTCCAACTGGCCAAACTCCCTGTATTTAGGATACTTTATAATGATGCTGAAAAAGGTACATCATTTGACTTTTTTGAAAAAGAATATAATGACAATCGCCTCCAAAATTATGATCCCCCAGGAAATATTTTGCTCGAGCCTCAGGACATTCAGGAGCTCGTCGAAAAAGCCCGTCACATTATTTCGCAAAAAAAGCCTATATGGAAAGAAAGCGCGCCCGTAGTTCAATTAAATAATGGCTACATGTGTAGACTCCATTTGATGTTTTTATAGCCACATCCACGCAAAATCCAACAAAAAAATGATTTTTAATTTAGGAAAAAATCATTTTAGAAATTAAAAAAACAACTACCATGGAGTGTATTATTTGTCTTGAAACTATTACGCAGCCGTCCGCGTCTACCCCGTGTTGTAAAAAAATCTTGTATCACTCGGAATGCGGACAAAAATGGTTGGACAATATTTTTTTAAACCCTACCTGTCCTTGGTGTAAGAGTCAGGTAGAAGATTCCGAAAATAATGTTCCACTGCGTTCTTATCAAAAATTAAAACATTTGGTTATGAAAAACAAGTGGTGTGGTGGTCGTTTCAATTTAATAATCGACAAAGAAAACGAGTGGAAAGACGAAAAGGGATATTTTGAAATCTTTCATTATCAAGAGGACCAAGACCCGGAATCCCCTCCAAAAAAAAACGTGTTTCATATTATTTTCAAAAACAAGGTTCATCTAGTCTATTGGTTTAGTCAAAAAAATTGTCTATTTTCTTACGCCTCCTACAAGAATATATTAAGTAATCAAGAATTAGGGATGGAAAAGTATCAAGGGAATGATTTGGTCGCCGAGGTGTATTTTGAAATGCGCGCGTAATTCATTTTTTTTACATTTATCAAAAATGACAAAAACAACGGTAGGATGTCGAATACCCGTCTCTTATTTCATCACCAAAGGAAAAGGTCAGAACGACTATGGAAGCACTGGGATTCCCTATGAAGGAGGATCGTATGATAAGGCACTCACGGTCGCGGGGATTTCCAACTTTAATATTATCACCTATTCGAGCATGATTCCTCCGAACTGTCACCGAATCGATAAAAAATTAGGACTCGATAAAATCAGTCTTGGCTGTGTGTTGGAAACTATCAAGGCCGAAATGAATGGAACCAAGGGGCAAGAGGTGATTGCCGCTCTCCTGATTACCAAAATTATGGACCCGGTGGGAAAAGAACTGGTCACCTTTGTATTGGAATACGGCGACAATCATAATTTAAGCACCAAGGCCTTGGAACTCATGTTTCATCAATTGAAAAATATGATTCAAAATCGTGGATTTGGAACTCTGGATTTTCGTCAATTAAAAATAGGGGCCAAGATAAAAACATCCAAAGGATACATTATTCAACCTCAAGAATTCATCCACGAATCCTTAAAAATCACCAAAAATTTTGGATCGGTGGTGGTGGTGATTGCGTTTACGGAATTTACCTGGTTGGATGTTTGAAATTCCATTTATAGTCGTCAGACACGATTTAGCCGTCGCTGAAGGATTGTTTTTGTTTGATTATTATTTTTAGAAAGTTGTGGAATGGTTCTAGGCGGCTCCGCGCGTTGTTTCTCAACAGTTTGCTTCAAAATTGGAAAATCCTCACGTAATTGTTCTATGGTGTCATATTTTTTATAATGAAAGTGTTGTAAATCCTCTGCGCAAATCTCATTGACTCGATCTAAAATGGCTTGGGATGTAATATAGTATCTAAAATCATCGTGATGGAAACTATTTATTTTTTTCGTATCATGAATAATGTCTTCTTTACGAAATCCCATCGTTTCTAAACTGGAGCGAAAATCTTGTTCCAGGTTTTCAAATTTTAATAAATGATCGATCCGGTAGTTGTTATCCATATCAATCATTTGTTGATATTGTGACATGAACGTATGACAATATTCAAAATCGGAAATCCTGCTTTCGGGAGTGAAAATGTACTCTTTAAAAGAAATATTACGTCGCGCGATTTTATTCAAAAAATTCCATCCAGAAACCAAACGTTCATAGGGATTTCTTACGACGCAAAATTTTTTGTAATCATTCCATTTTTGGACATCTAACCCCATCATCTTATTTAGATAATCGCTGGTAATAGCGTATTGAATAACTCCGTATTTTTTATTATGGGGGGAACCTTTATATGAAGCACCACAAAAATTCTCATGATCCAGTCTTTTTTGCAAATAATACTTGAAATCATAATGTTGTTCCAAATTCTTCCATATATAATCCCCCGCGGTTTTAGGATTATGGATAAAAATCGATTTTTTTTCGTGATTGATGGATGCCATTCTACATATAAAAAATTTTTTTTTTATTGTTTTTCCAACTTTATCAATTATTTACCCCAAGCAATTGACAAACTTGAAAATAGTTCATTCCATTTGTTAACGTAATCGCTTTTCTAATAATGTTGGGATCTACATTTTCTACCGAATGAATCTGTGTCACATCCAATATCCATATATCTCCTTTTTCAGCGACAAATTCAAAGTATGAATCCAGATCGTTCCGATCATATACGGAACCGTTGGTTTGATTTTCAATTTTATTTTCTTTCACCTTTTCATATTTTTTTTTGTAAAATACAGTCTTGGCGTTGCCTGTTTCTATATAATAATTAATGGAGAACCGAATCCCTGAATCCGTATGGGGATGTACATAAGGAGAATTGATTTTCATCATCGCTGCGCCAAATTTATTTTGCTTTCCCGTTGGCAAAATTTTGGATAGTAATTCCAATTCTTTTGGTTTTTTAAGATTATAATAAGAAATACCGTAGAAAACATTATGATGAGTTTCACCATATTGAATACGAAGACCATCTACATAATGTTCCAAATCATGTTCATCAACAGATAGATTTCCTAATTTAATCGCGGGTGCTAGCGTCATTTAGATATATATATATATATATTTTTTTGACTAATTAAATCCGTAATTTGAAATCGCGGTAAACCCCCACTCATCGTTAGTAATTTTTGTATCTCTATTGTAAAAATACAAATAATTGTTTCCATTACCTTGTGAAATTAATTTTAATTTCTTAGTGTGGGTGTTTATACCCATAATATTATAACAATTAAAACCATTATAGTTTTCATTTCCAAGATGTAAAAATAGTTGCTCTAAATCTTCACAAGGATTTTCCCGTGCGCACGCAAAAGTATGTAGAAGAGCAACCTTTGATTGGACTCCTTTGGTATATAAAAATTTGGGTTGGAGGAAAAAATTCGCAAAAAAAGTAATCTTCTTTTTATTTTCTTTATTACGGCCCTCGTCATATACCACTACAGAATAGGTGACTTTGGGATTGCTTTTAAAATAGTGGTAAAATTCATCCGCGTTGGAAAAATACAGATAAATCTTCCAATTCTTTTTGGCATAGTTGGAATAAAATTCAAACGCGTCCTCGGCGTGTTCCATGGAAAAGGGAACAAAATCGCGAGTCATGATTGTGTCACAGGGTTGTAATTTACGAGAATATAGATTATATTGAAATAATGGTTTCATTCCTGGTGTTTTCGTGGTGTTAAAAATACCACTTATTTCTCCGGTATTGTTTGGATCATTACAAAATCTACGCAAGCACTCATCAATCAGAAGAGGGGTCAATCTCCGTTTCCTCCACTTTTTGTGTAGACAGATTTCTTCAATGATCCCCAGACTTTCGGTGCTTTGACTCCCAGAAAAATAAACACGTGTACTTGTTTTCAACACAAATCCAATGATCTCTCTTGTTTTTTTATCCCGAATTCCCAACATTATATTTTTCAAACTTGCGTATTTAAATAACGCTTCTACATATTCCAAATCAAAATAAAATAATGGAAACATGTGGTTATTGATTAACGTATAGACATCTTGAGGTGTCATATCTTGTTGCGACCACTCAAGATCATCGGGCAAAACTAGTGGAGACGTAAATTTCTGGTATAATTCTTGGATATTTTGGAG
>Ga0209552_1000243_pt1 | contig 17453 bp, 17 predicted proteins | sample LauGreFaBDMM15SD_2_FD_188214 | JGI IMG/M metagenome (GOLD analysis project Ga0209552, IMG submission 188214) | Freshwater lake microbial communities from Lake Michigan, USA - Fa13.BD.MM15.SD (SPAdes) (version 2) | ecosystem: Environmental > Aquatic > Freshwater > Lake | place: Lake Michigan, USA... | reverse complement strand
ATACTACAAACACAATTTGACACAACGACCTTTATCATGTATACTTAACCTTGTTAAGTCAGAAACTTAACTATCAATCTTTTTGAAACTAAACGGAAACCATAAACTATCATGGATATTATTACCAAAACCGCTAGAGACGCCGCACGTTTGCTCAACGCTATTCGTGCGCAATACATCATCGTGTTACCTACGGGTGAGCAGATCATTCAAGGTGATCTCAAACTGCACGTACCCGATGACAAACCACAACGCAAGGTGCGTGCGCAATCACGTCATCCTCATGGGTTCTTGAATAACTACATTCTGCCTTTCATTCAGCACTTGGGGATAGGTGACGTGGCTGTGATACCTGTGCCCAGTGGCGCAGATATGGATGAGATCCAAGGCTCGGGTGCTTCCGCTTCAGCTAGGCTGTGGGGTAACGGCAACTACAAAACTATGCGTAATGACAAGACAGGGTGCCTCGAAATCCTGCGCATGGCTTGAAAACTGGTGGCCTTTCATGAACACAACCAAACTTAAATTGGCTCGCAAACTTTGGTGCGTGGAGTTTGTCCCCCCGCACGTTCAACGACACAACATCCGTGCATGGGTTCGTTCGGTTCGTTACCTCGGTAACAACTGGATTTCTGTGCGCAAGGTAGAGCGTCTCACCACCCCTTCAACTTAATTTTTTCCTACTGGTAGGAAACATCTTTAACGAAACTGTTATGAAACACAAATCACTATCATCATCTGCAATGTTGCTTGACATGAACATCTCTGTATACACAGGGCGCAAGCAAGACAAGGTCACAGCCGAAGAGGTCAACCTTGCAAAGAACACCCGATCCAGTAAAGCTGCTTCGGTTTACAAGTCACTGTTTGTAGGTGACGCTGATCTGGAGGCAATCAATTCACACGCTGGCAAGGTGCGTACGTGGTTGTACTCAGTTACCCTGCCGTGGTCTGACTCAGGCACACGGCTTGTACCCACCAAAGCTTTCTTTGACATCTCCCATGATCTGGGTGAACACGAGAAAGAATTTGATCGGCTGGTTCAGCAGTTTGTGACCAACTACGGGGTCAAGATTTCTTCTCAGGCGTTCAAGCTTGGTAAGTTGTTTGACCCTGTCGAGTATCCAACTGTGGAAGCCATCGAGCATAAGTTTGGCCTGCGGTATCATTTCACCCCTGTGCCTGAAGCGGGTGACTTCCGTGTGGACATCCCTGCGGAAGCGGCTGAGCAACTCAAAGCCAAGTTCGAAGCGGCCACAACTACCCGTATGCGAGAGGCCATGCAAGAGCCTTGGGATAGGTTGTACGAAGAGGTGCAACACATCCGAGATAAGATGATTACCAAGGAAGACGGCAAGCCACAGAAGCTGTACCAATCCATGCTCGACAACGCATTGGGTTTGTGTAGTACCTTGAAGTCATTGAACATCTTAGATGACATTGACTTGGAAGCGGCACGCCGTGCCCTTGAACTATCTCTGACTAACGTGGACATCAAATCCCTGCGTGAGTCACCCGAGATGCGCAATTCTATCATTACCAAGATGGATGAACTGAAAGATAAATTCTCATTGGACATTTAATATGAAATACCAACAACCACCTGATGACCCCAAAATGCGCGCAGAGATCGATGATCTGTACGAAGCCCTGTTTAAAACCATTGCACAAAGCGGGGGCATGCGTACTGACGTTGTGCTTAACGTGCTACTGCGCATGACGTGCGCTATTGCTGTGGAGCATGGCGCAGATAAAGAAACCGTGATGGGTGCGACCGAAGCTTGCTTCGACGCCACACTTGCGGCCAAAGACCTATTCGATAAACACGAATCAACCCTTCAATAACCAACTAAGAAAACATTATGCAAACTACTATGTCATACAACGAAACCGTTGACTTCATCTGTGCTGTAGGCACGGAGGTAACCCCGATCGTGGAAGGCCACATCGGTTCTGGTAAATCATCTTTGATACATGCCATCGGCAAGCGATTCCCCAACCACCGCAAGGTGTACATGGACATGACTGTGATGCACGAGGGCGACTTCCGTGTACCTGCGGTCAACCATGAGAGCAAGACCACCGAGTTCTATTACAACGAATCGTTCGGTTTGGGTGACGACGTGCCTGTGATTCTGATGCTGGATGAGTTCGGCAAGGGTTCACGTTCTGCGCAAGATGCGGCACTGCCACTGCCTGTTGAGAGACGGCAAGGCCACAGGTATTTGCACAAAGAATCTTTTGTGTTCATGACCACCAATCTAGGTGGCGAGGGTGTGGGCGATATGCTCAAGCCCCATCACCGCAATCGTTTGACCTCTGTACGTATGGCCAAGCAGACGGGTGACGAGTGGGTTGAGAACTATGCACGACTGAACAACATTGCACCCGAGGTCATCATGTGGGTAGGTGAGCGCCCCGATGCCCTGCACTCGTACGAGATGTACGATAACCCTGATGACAACCCGTTGATCTATCACCCCAAGGCACAGCGGTCTGCGTTCGTGACACACAGATCATTGGAGCAAGCATCCAAGATCATCAACAAGCGTCACCTGTTTACACCCAATGCGTTGGAGACAGCGTTGATCGGTACGATCGGTGCGCCTGCTGCCCTTGATATGCAGTCATGGATCGCCATGGGTGACTCATTGCCCAAGCGTGCCGAGATCATCAGCAACCCTGACACCGCCCGTTTGCCTGACCAAATACCAAGCCGGTTGATGCTTGCGTACCAAGCCTTGAATTGGGTAACTGAGGATACGCTTGACTCATGGATGACGTACATGGCTCGTATGCAACGTGAGGTGCAGGCATTGTTCTGTACCAGCATCATCAAGAAAGAAAGCAAGCAGTTTGTTCTTGACAACGATCAGTTCACCAAGTTCGCTATCGCTAAGCAATACTTGTTTGCGTGAGGCCACTATGCAACTAACACCTTCACAACGCCTTGAGCGTGCTCACGTATCCCTGTTACGTGACAAAGAATATACGTGGCTGGTAGGCATCATCCCTATGGGCAAGAACGAAGTAGTGGATGACCCTAACATCACAGCACGTACCGATTGCCTCAATACTGAATATGGTATGCAGTTCATTGAGAAGCTGACTGATGCTGAACTTATGGGGCTTGTGCTCCACGAGAAGATGCACTGTGCTTTCAAACACCTGCGTACGTGGTCGTACTTACATGACGAAGATCATGAGCTTGCAAACATGGCGTGTGACTACGTCATCAACTTACCCATTCAAGATAGATACTACAAAGATCAATTTGTAAAACTACCTGACGGTGGGTGTGTTGACGAGAAGTACCGTGACATGGATGCGGGGCAGGTGTTCAAGCTACTCAAGCAGGACAACAAGCAAGGCAAGAAGCCCAAGGGCTTTGACCAGCACGATTGGGACGGAGCCGCCAAGCTGACAGATGAACAGGCTGACGAGTTGAGCAAGGCAGTTGACCAAGCGTTACGACAAGGCAACATCTTTGCAAGCAAGGCGGGTGCGAACGTTGACCGCAACATACTTGAGATGCTCAAGCCCAAGGTGGATTGGCGTGAGGTACTGCGTGACTTTGTTACCAACTGCAAGCCGGGCTACGACTACACATCGTACAGACGCATTGATCGCAGGTTCATGAGCCAAGATGTCATGGCGCCCACATCGTACAGCGACAGTGTGTTTCGTATTGCCCTTGGTGCAGATACATCAGGCTCGATAGATAACAAGGTGCTGGCTACATTCCTTGCAGAAGTTCAAGGCGTTTGTGAATCGGTTAAACCCGAACTTGTGGACTTGATGTATTGGGGGCACAATGTAGCTGCACACGAAATTTACGAAGCCGATTCGATCGATACCCTGCATCAAAGCACAAAGCCCAAGGGCGGGGGTGGTACAGAACCGAGTTGCGTCACACGCTATATGCGTGAGCAGCGCATTGTGCCGGACTGTATTGTGATGTTGACCGATGGCGAAGTGTTTGGTGACTGGGGCGATGACTGGCCAGCCCCTGTGCTTTGGTGCATCAACAATAAACGTATCGTCGCACCGCATGGAGTCACGGTGCACATATAAGGAAGTAATGGAACGGAACCCAAAATGTATGTACCGGATTGTGAAGATGCCCAAGTCAGGGCGTTGGAAGGTCACGGTATTTCTAGGCGCAGAAGCTAAGCTGAATGCGTCTTATACAAACGAAGCGTTGCCTGAATGGGTACGCAAAGATATAGCATTGCTAAGCATGGTGCACCACATGGATGACATACCTTCCATTGGGCATCGGCTAGGCGAGGTGTATTGGTTAATACCAAAGGATAAAGATGAAAGCTGTACTGGAATTTAACTACCCCGAAGATGAACGCAAACTTCTGTATGCGATCAAGGGTAAGGATATGTACGTAACCCTCGTGAGTATCAGGGTACTTTTAGCAAAACGGATAACACACAAAGCGGATATGGCCGACACACTGGAAGGTGTGCGCAACGCCATTGATGATATTTTTTATGACTTAGGGGAATAACATGAACGACGATGACGACATCCAAGAATACGTAAACCCAAACAAACAACGCAACGATGTGCTCGAAGAAGTGGCGAGGGCGGTGTACGACTTCAAAGCTTTTGAGAAAGACACTATGGCAAGCTTCGCGGCTTACATCAGGGGGATGAAACGATAATGCCAAGACCAAAACCACCCGAGCCAATAACATTTAGAAACATCCGTATGTCTGACAGGCAGTGGATTATTTTTAACGAACTTGGTGGCGCTGAATGGTTGCGGGAGTTTCTTGAAAAGAAAGCGCCAATGCCCAAGCAGTACTACGACAAACTCTTACAGGAAAAACAAAATGATTGAATCCGTAAAGCAACTGGAACTATTCCCCACTGCCAATGATATGCAAGTAGGGGGCGATCACTACATGGACAAGGCCATACAACCTTGGGACTACATCGTCAGCAATGACCTCGGTTTTCTTGAAGGCAACATCATCAAGTACGTCACACGCTGGAATTACAAGGGTGGGGTAGAGGACTTGCGTAAGGCACAACATTACCTAGCTAAACTGATCGAGGTGGCAGATGGCACAGACCCCCGAAGTTAAAGTCAAAGCCCGTGTACGTGCCATCCTTGATGCACTGGGTATCTACTACTTCATGCCCCCTGCCAACGGGTACGGCAGGCAAGGCATCCCCGACATCATCTGCTGTATGGCTGGCAGGTTCGTAGCTATCGAGTGCAAGGCAGGCAAGGGTCAACTGACTGAACTACAAAAGCGTGAGCTAGACAAAATCATGAACGCCGATGGCCTGACCTATGTTGCACGAGAAGATAACTTGGTGGAACTCAAAGCCATGCTACAAGAAGAGATAGCACCGACACACAAACGTGTGGTCATCAAACGAATCCCTGCGCCCCCCGGCACGGTATACAAATCAGCAAATGACATCATCATCGAAGAGGGTCTTGATGTACTGGCTAGAAGAAACTCATGAAACTAATCACAATCGACTTTGAAACTTACTACGATCAGAAGTACAGTCTGACTAAGATCAGCACCGAAGAGTACGTACGTGACAACAGATACGAAACCATTGGCTTTGCGTACAAGATAAACGATGAACGCTGTGTCTGGGTGACGGGCACTAACGAGCATATCCAAAAGGTACTGGACACTTTGCCTTGGGATGACTCGCTTGTGCTGGCACACAACACCATGTTCGATGGTGCGATCCTGTCGTGGCGATACGGCATCAAGCCCAAGGGTTGGTTAGATACCATGAGCATGGGGCGTGCCCTGCATGGCGTAGATCAAAGCGTGTCCCTTGCATCAATGGCTTTGCGCTATGGTGTGGGTGAGAAGGGTACGGAGGTTATGAACGCTGTGGGTGTAGGGCGTGAGTTCTTTAGCCCTGATGCCCTTGCCAAGTACGGTGCGTACTGCCGTAATGATGTGGAGTTAACGTACAACATCTTTCAGCACATGATGCTCTCGGGTTTTCCCAAGGGCGAACTCAAGCTGATTGATCTGACGCTGAGTATGTTCATTCATCCTGTGCTACGCCTAGATACCGAAGCCCTGAAAGCGCACCTTGTCGACACGGTGGCTCAGAAGAAAGCGCATCTGGTCAGTGCACTGCAAGCTGTGGGCAAGCAAGACCTTGCGGTCAAGCACATTCTTGGTGACGAGGAAACGCAGGCAGAGGTACGCAAAACCCTGATGAGTAACGTACAGTTTGCCACCATGCTCAAGGGCTTGGATGTGGAAGCCCCCACCAAGATCAGCCCCACCACGGGCAAGCTAACCCTAGCCTTGGCTAAGAATGACGAGGCGTTCAAAGAGTTGCTTGAGCACGAAGACCCACGGGTGCAAGCCCTGTGTGCGGCACGCATCGGCACCAAGTCAACGCTTGAGGAAACCCGTACGCAACGGTTTATCGACATCAGCAAGCGTGGGGCGTTCCCTGTACCCCTTAGATACTATGCTGCCCACACCGGAAGGTGGGGCGGTACAGATTCAGTTAACTTGCAGAACCTACCTAGCCGTGGGCCGAACGCAGGCAAGCTGAAAAAAGCGATCCTCGCACCCGAGGGTTATGTGTTTATTGATGCTGACTCAGCCCAGATCGAAGCCCGTACGTTGGCTTGGGAGTCGGGTCAGGATGATTTAGTAAAGGCATTTGCAAATGGAGAAGACGTATACAAGATCATGGCTTCGGCTATCTACAGCAAGACGGTTGAAGAGATTACAAGTAGCGAAAGGTTCGTGGGCAAGACAACTATCCTCGGCGCGGGATATGGCATGGGGGCGCCCAAGTTCAAGGCTCAACTCAAAACGTTTGGTGCAGACATTGAAGATGATGCGTCAAAGCGGGTCATTGATACCTATCGCAACACATACCCTATGATCCCATTACTTTGGCGTGAATCGCAAGAAGCCTTACGTTGCATGATGCGTGGCATGACCATGAAGCTGGGTAAAGATGGCTTACTTACTGTGAATGATAAAGGCATCCTTCTCCCGAACGGGTTACATATTTATTACAACGGTTTGGCTGAAGTCATTGAGAATGACAAGCGACAGTTTACGTATCAAACCCGCAACGGCCCCAATAAAATATATGGTGGAAAAGTTGTTGAAAACTTCACGCAGGCCATTGCGCGGTGTATCATTGGCGATCAAATGCTAAAAATTGCCAAGCGATACAAGGTCGTGCTTACCGTGCACGATGCTATTGGTATTGTTGCTAGGCAAGAAGAAGCCGATGAAGCACGTGCTTATGTGGAGTCCTGCATGCGTTGGGTTCCGTCATGGGCTGAAGGTTTACCAGTCAACTGCGAAAGCGGTATGGGATTGAGTTACGGAGATTGTTGATGGCAAAGATTCCTGCATGGTCATTCAGTAGCCTGAAGACGTTTACCACCTGCCCCAAGAAGTTCTACCACACCAAGGTACTCAAGGACATCAAGGAACCCGAGGGTGAGCAAGCCCTCTACGGCAAGCTGGTACATGAAGCTGCTGAGTTGTACATACGGGATGGCAAAGAAATCCCTGAGAAGTTTGCCTTCATCAAGCCTTCGCTCGATAGCCTGCTCAAGATACAGGGCGAGAAGTTATGTGAATTTAAAATGGCGCTGACTGACAAGCTAGAGCCATGTGACTTCTTTGACCCTGACTGTTGGTTCCGTGGTGTGGCTGATCTGCTCATCATTGACCGCGAGAAGGGCGAAGCCCGTGTGATTGACTACAAATTAGGCAAGTCCCGCTACGCTGACCTAGGCCAGTTGGAACTCATGGCACTTGCTGTATTTAAGTTATTCCCAGAGATCAAGAAAGTCAAGGGTGGCCTGTTGTTTCTGGCAGAAGATAAGTTCGTGCCATCTGTCTATGAAGTAGAGCAACAACACAGATACTGGGGCAACTGGATGCCCAAAGTCATGATGTTGGAAGGTGCCTACAGCGCGGATGTTTGGAATGCAAAACCCAACGGTTTGTGTAAAAATTACTGCTGGGTGTCATCCTGCGCCCATTGTGGAAGGAAATGATATGCCCTACGTAACCAAACCCAGACCCTACAAGAAAGAATACCAACAACAGTTGGACAGAAATGAATTACCTACTAGAAGAAAACGTGAACAAGCCCGTGACCTATACGACAAAGAAGGCATTGATCGTAAGGGAAAAGATATTGACCACAAGCGCCCTTTATCTAAAGGTGGAAGCACGGCCAAGAGCAACCTGCAACTCAAAGCACCCAGTGCCAACCGTTCGTTCAGCCGCAACAGCGACCACACCGTGAAGGTAAACAAACCCAAGAAAAAATAATACGTGCCGCGTTAGGTGTGAGTGGCGGGCACGGGGGGCTTTTTTGAGTTGAACCCTTTAAACCGCATCAGTCAGAGTCTTTATTTTTCGTTTAGATGATCTGACCGAATGACACCCGTAAGGTGTTACTTAATGATCGAAGTGGATGTCACTTTCGGTCTGTTATGCATTGGAGCATGTATGGAAATCATTGACGGAAAAGCACTAAAACTGAAATTAAAGAACCCGTACAGGGTCTTGAGCGTGATACCCAAGAGCGCATTGCTCGAAGATGGCCCCATCAGTACAGTGATGGTGCACTGGGGTTTGGAAGAAGCGCAGGTATTAAAGAACCTGAAGGTCAAGAACGTACCTTCTCCTATCGTTGCCAAGTACAACTGGCCGGGTATCTATCAACCGTTCACACACCAGAAACAAACAGCCGCGTTTCTTACTCTGCACAGGCGTGCCTTTTGTTTCTCTGAACCCGGCACAGGCAAGACGCTATCGGTCACATGGGCGTGTGATTACTTGATGAACGCTAAGCACATCAAACGCGTGCTCGTTATTTGCCCCCTCTCAATCATGCAATCAGCATGGCAGAACGATATTTTTAAAGGGGCTATGCACAGAAAGGTTGGCATTGCCTACGGCAGTAAAGAGAAACGTCAGCAGATCATTAACTCAGACGCAGAGTTTGTCATCATTAACTACGACGGTGTGCCCATTGTGGAAGACGACATCATCAAGGCAGGCTTTGACATGATAGTGATCGATGAAGCCAACGCATACAAGACTGCAACCACCACACGCTGGCGTACCCTGAACAGGATCGTCAAGCCCAACATGTGGCTATGGATGTTGACAGGAACCCCTGCCTCACAGTCGCCCCTTGATGCGTATGGTCTGGCTAAGCTAGTTAACCCCTCGGCTACACCCCGCAGCTTTTCTATGTACCGCGATCAGGTGATGAACAAGATCACTCAGTTCAAGTGGGCACCCAAACGAGAAGCAGAGCAGGTGGTCAACACACTACTTCAACCAGCGATTAGATTTACCAAAGAGCAATGCCTTGACCTGCCAGACTTGCTGTATGCAGAGCGTGAGGTTCCCATGACCGCACAACAGATACGCTACTACGAGAAGCTACGCAAGGTGATGGCTATGCAGGCGGCAGGTGAAGAAGTTACGGCAATCAATGCCGCCGCTAAGCTAAACAAACTGTTGCAGATTTCCTGTGGCGCAGTCTATTCCGACAGTGGCGAGATCGTGACTTTTGATGCCAGCAGTCGCACGGCAGTGCTCAAAGAAGTCATTGACGAATCCAGCCATAAGGTATTGGTGTTTGCCCCATACCGCCATGCCATTGAGATTCTGTTTGAGGAGCTACGCAAGGATGGCTACACAGTGGATGTGATACACGGGGGTGTACCCGCAGGTAGGCGCACAGAGATATTCCGCAAGTTTCAAGATGAGCCAGACCCACGGGTGCTTGTCATACAGCCTCAAGCTGCATCACACGGTGTCACCTTGCATGCGGCAAACACGATTGTATGGTGGGCACCCATTACATCATACGAGACATACGCGCAAGCCAATGCACGTATCCACAGGGCAGGGCAAGTCAACAAATGTTTGGTTGTTAAGCTCCAAGGAAGTCCAGTAGAGGCCAAGCTGTACAAAGCTTTAGAAACAAAAGAGTTAGCGCAGTTCAATTTGATGGAACTTTATAAAGAGGAATTTAACTTAAACAAATAAATTTATGGAGGTACTTGACAAAGTAAAGATAGGGTGTATCATTAACCAAAAACGAAACGGAAAGCAACATGGATATAACAGCAGATAAATTAGTACGCGTATACATTAAGATGCGCGATGCTCGTGCCGCCCTCAAAGCGAAGTACGAAGCAGAAGACCTTGCAATCAAAGAGCAAATGGGTTTAGTCGAATCAAACTTGCTTGAGACTTGCAAAGCAACGGGAGCCGAGAGTATCAAGACGGCCCACGGCACAGCGATACGTACAGTGCAAACACGCTACTGGACAGGCGACTGGGCTGCAATGCACAAATTCATACGTGACCATGACGCACTTGACTTAGTTGAGAGGCGCATATCGCAGTTGAATATGAAAGAGTTCCTACGGGAAAATCCTGATGTACTTCCAACGGGATTGAACGTGGATCACAAATATACTGTAACTGTCAGGAGAAGCTAAATTGGAAACTGCCCTTACGTTGGCGCAGGTGGCAAAGCTATTGCAAGTCGCACCGTCAACTGTTCACGCGCTTATCAAGGAAGAAAATCCTGAGAAGCGTATACCTTTTGTTCGCGTTGGTAAGAACTATCGATTCTTCGCTAGTGACCTTGCCAAATTTTTTAACATTGACTTAGAAATCATTAACACTTTCATCAAAAAGGAAACCCCGAATGTCTGATCTCGCATTATTTTCCCAAGGTGGTAACACCCTTCCCGCCCACTTGCGTAACCTTGAACTGGATGCAACAACCAAAGCCTTGATGGGTGGCGGTGGTACAGGCAAACGTATCTCCATTCGTGGCGGTGTATTCCGCATGATTGTTGGCGGTAAAGAAGTTGCACAGAATGACGAACGCGCCATGAACGTGGTAGTCGTGCGCTCTGCCGAGAAAACATCCCGTCAGTACTATGCAGGCACATACGTGGAAGGCCAGAACTCTGCACCTTCTTGCTCATCTAACGATGGTGTAACACCTGACAAGGGCGTCAAAGACCCACAGAGCACTAACTGTGCTTCATGCCAGCAGAACATCAAAGGTTCTGGTCAAGGTGATAGCCGTGCTTGCCGTTTCAACCAACGCATTGCGGTGGCTTTGGAAAACAATCTGTCAGGTGATGTGTATCAGTTGTCATTGCCCGGTCAGTCAATCTTCGGCACAGGCGATAACGGCAAGATGCCATTGCAACAGTACGCTAAGTTCTTGGGTGGTCATGGTATCCCCGTCACAGCCGTTGTGACTGAGATGCGTTTTGATACATCCAGTGCAACACCTAAGTTGACCTTCCGCGCAGTGCGCCCCTTGTCTGTGGAAGAGTTGGCTGAGAGCAAGTCACAAGGTGACTCAGCAGATGCATTGGCCGCAGTGACACAGACCGTGGCACAAGTAGATGGTGATGCACCCAAGCCTTCTCCCTTTAAAGAGCCTGTGGCTGAAGCTAAACCTGCCGCTGACGAACCCGTCAAACGCGCCGTAAAGAAAACGGAATCCAAAGACGTAGCTTCTGTGCTTGACGCATGGGCAGACGACAGCGACGAGTAAACCAATCGGGGGGAAAGCCGTCTTATACTTTTTGAAAGCTTGTAGACGGGCGGTTAGTACCCCCACCTAACGAAAGACAGCGATGATTGGTTACACATTAGCCACAGTGCTAAAGAACAAACAAGCTGATGGAAAGTTAGCCGGTGTAAAAATCGGTAGGGCTTGCATCAAGAAAAACATATCGGTGAAGAAGGTTGCCGAGATTGCAGGGGTTACGAAGATAACCGTTTATGCGTGGTTTGCGGGTGACTATTCACCACGCCCCGAAACCGCCAAGAAAATACAAAACTATATTGACCGCCATTAACCCGAAGTATCTCTATGACATTGACCGAATTCCTGAATGCGGTGTTGCCGGATACTGGCAAATACTGCGCGGTCGGCATCAAGCAGGAGAAGTTACGTACACGGTTTGCATCTGACATTCCCTCTCTCATCACGGAAATACAGGACATCTATGGTGCTGACGCTGACACGTACTATGCGATGTTTTCGTTTGACCCCGAGATTATTCCACCCCGTAGGTTAGCTGCCAACGCACAAAGAGCCAAAGCATTTTGGCTTGATCTGGACTGTGGCCCCACCAAAGATTACGCATCACGTGATCTGGCAATGGCGGCACTGGGGCAGTTCTGCGCTGACTTAAATTTACCTCAACCCATCTGCATCAACTCTGGTAACGGAGTGCATGCGTACTGGGTACTGCCTGAGAGTATCGACAAGAACACATGGCTACCTGTAGCCAAGCGTTTGAAAAATGTTTGCACCGAGCGTAGTTTATTTGCTGATCCTGCTTGCACAACTGACATGGCGCGTATCCTTCGCGTGCCAGAGACACACAACTTTAAAAACCCTGATGCCCCGCTTCCCGTGGAGTACATGGGTGGTGACGGTAAGGTTGACCTGTTTGATTTCGCAGCCGCCCTAGGTGCGCCCGAGCCAAGCCAGTCTACTGACACGTTGCCCTTTGAAGTACCTGACTACATTAAAAACTCTGGTTCCGATGCGACCAGCAAAGCCCTGATGGGGCAGAACAATTCGTATCGCTTTGAAAAGATTATTGCCTTGAAGGTTGAGGGATGTGCCCAACTCAATCACATCATGGAGCACCAGAAGCAGGTGCCAGAACCTTTATGGCGTGGTGGCTTATCCATTGCAAACTTTTGCGTAGATCGTGATACCGCCATCCACGAGATGTCGAATCAGCATGAAGGCTACAACAGTTACGACACTGACAAAAAGGCAAGCGACACCAAAGGCCCTTATACCTGCGCAACGTTTGATGACCTCAGACCCGGTGGTTGCAAAGACTGTAAGCACAAGGGCAAGTTTGGCTCGCCTATTGTGTTGGGTAAAGAGATCATTGAAGCAACTGAAGCAGACAACACCATCACAACGGTGGACTCTAGTTCAAAAGACGTGCGGGTATACAACATACCTGCGTATCCCTTTCCTTTCTTTCGTGGCAAGTACGGTGGCATCTACCGCCGAGGCGACCCCAACAAATCGGAAGAAGAGGGTAACGACAAGTTGGTTTATGAAAACGACTTCTATGTGGTCAAGCGTATGCACGACCCTGTGGCGGGTGAGGTTCTATGGATGCGCTTGCATTTGCCAAAAGATGGTGTGCGGGAGTTCTCAGTGCCTCTGGTTAGTGTGTTGTCAAAGGATCGCTTTCGTGATGCCATTGCAATGCAGGGTATGGCGGTGCTAGGTAAGACCGTCGATGAGTTAATGTTTTATGTTTCACGTTGGGTAAAGGAGTTACAAATTATGGGACAAGCCGAAAAAGTACGTAGCCAATTTGGATGGACAGAAGAGAAGACGTTCATCCTTGGCGACCGCGAGATCACAAAGACTGGGGTTAAATACAGCCCTCCTGCAAGTTCAATCTTGCACGCCTGTTCATTGCTGACAAAGAAGGGCGAGTTGGATGAGTGGAAGTCAGTTGTTAACTTCTACAACAACAATGGTATGGAAGCGCAAGCCTTTGCATTCATGCTTGGGTTTGGCAGTGTGCTGATGCCCTTCACTCAGGTGCGCGGGGGTATTGTTAACTTGATGAGTCCGGGTTCTGGCACGGGTAAGTCAACTGTGCAGATGGCCATCAACAGTATCTGGGGGCAACCGTTTGACCTACTGCTACAGAATGACGATACATACAACGCCAAGATTCACCGCTTCGGTGTGCTGAACAATCTGCCTGCGACGATTGATGAAGTGACCAATATGCGTGATGAGATGGTGTCACAGTTGGCATACGCTATCACTCAGGGTCGTGGCAAGAACCGCATGGAGTCCCAGACTAACGCTGAGCGTATGAACAATACCTTCTGGCGTTTGCTTGCGATCACTTCATCCAACAGCAGTTTGTACGACAAGTTGTTTTCCCTGAAGGAGTTTCCTGAAGGCGAGATGATGCGTATCATTGAGTTGAAGATTCGCCGTGATGACGCGTACTCAAAAGAATTTACTGATGCACTGTTTGGCAAACTGGCCAACAACTACGGCCATGCCGGTGAAATCTTCTTGAAGTATGTGGTCAACAACTTGCCCGAAGTTTTAGATACCATGCGTGACGTTCAGTTGCGTTTGGATACAGCGGCAGGTCTGGGTCAGCGTGAACGCTTCTGGTCATCCATTGGCGCACTGGGTATCACAGGTGGTTTGATTGCTAATCAACTGGGGCTGATTGACTTTGACGTCAAGCGCATCTTTAACTGGCTTGTGATTATGCTCAAGGCTAACAAGGGTGACATCCAAGCGGCACCGACAGACGGCGCTACAGCAGTGGGTTCTTTTGTTATGGCCAACATCAACAACATCCTGTTGGTTAGGGATAACCCTGCTGAGAATGGTTTGCCCACTGCACCAATACGGGAGCCAAGGGGTGAGTTGCTAATCCGGTACGAGCTAGATACCAAGAAGCTATTCATTGTGCAAAAGAAGTTTAAAGAATGGTGCGCCAAGAATCAGGTCAGCTATCACGACACGATCAATGCCCTGCGTAACACGGGTGTGGCTGTAGATTCTGTAAAGAAGCGTATGGCAAAGGGTACGCTGATGGCGGCACCTCCCGTCAATGCCTTGCTGATTGACGACACCATGAGCCATGTGTTTGACGTAGAAGCGGTACTGGCCATGCCAATTGAAGATGGTGAAGATAGAAAAGCCGCTTGAGATTGAAGGGGTACAGGTACAGATTGAATGGCTTAAGTTCCGTATTGGCACTTCATTCTTTTTGCCCTGTATCGCTCATGATCGCATGACTGCAAGCATAGTCAAGCGTGCCGAAAGCCGAGGCTTTAGGGTCAAGACCCTTGCCCGTATAGAAAATGGCATGTGGGGTATTCGTGTTTGGAGAATTGCATGATAGGATAAAGCCGCACCCTAAAAAGTGCAGTTGCTTTTCTCCTCTTTACCCCCGGCTCATCACCGGGGGTTTTTTATTGGCTATCTCGAATCATCTTTTCAAGTTGCCGAACGTGGGCAACTGTTTGCATTTCGTAGCTTTCTAATTCATCAATAGCTTCCCTACGTTCTTTACCCGTCATACCAAGCATTTCATCGGAAGCGTTTGCGTACATATTACGCATTTTGCGGAACTCAGAAAGTTGTCTTAATGTATCGTTAATCATTGGGGCTGCTTGAATTAAAGCCGCATTTTTTTCCATGTATTCTGATGCTTTTTCAGGGTTGGTTTCTTTCAGCATTTTGAACGTATCATCTGCTTGACCAACTTTCTCTCGCAAATCATAAAACTCATTCTTCGCGCGGCCACCTGTGGTGTCATATAAGAACAAACTTGCAAACGGCATCTGATACAAGGGGCGATCAGGGCGTGTTGGGTTTAGGATAGCGTCGGTCATCAGCAGTGTGGTTGAGCCAGCCATACCAAACATGCCACGCAAGAAATTATCAATCTTGATGGGTGATACATTGGTCTGCTCACCCAATGCTTTAGCAAGTTCAGAGGTACTAGAAGTGTATCGTTTGCCGGGTTCCAAGCGTTTCATTGAAGCTGACTCCAACTCACGTTGCAAGAAGAACGAATAGTTGGTCAAGTTCTCGACGATCGGCTTAACAAAAGATGGTGTCACGTTGGGTGAGCCGTATGCAGACATCGCCCCCTTCATTACGCTACCTAATGCTTGAGACACACTTTGCTCTTCGTCTGTACCGTAGCGACGATAGTATTCAACTACACGCTCTGGAATTGACTTAAAGATAAAGCCCAGTTCTTTTGGCACGCCAATCTTGTAGCCGTTGGGCAAAAGCCAGTTGTTATCGCGCACTTCTTCAGGTGCGTTTTTGTAACCTTCATCATCGCCCATCGCTAGTGCATACACGAAACCCATTGCAGTCATGATGGCTACACGGCTCAAGAACAACTTGCGGGCAGCGGCACGGTTAATTGACGATGATGAATCCAAACCTGTGGCTGATCTATACAGCACATCCATACCTTGTGCGTACGCATTAAAGAATGGAATTACACGTGCGGCAGTGCGCATTGTGGAGCTTGAACCACGGCGTGTGAAGTTAATTAACTCACGTGCACGGGTCTGAGCAAGGACTTCATCGCCCTTGGTATCACGCATGGTTTCTTCGTACACAGCCAGACGCGCAGACAAGTCAGAAGCTTTGGTAAATTGCTCAAGACGGTGGAATATCTTCCCACCAATGCCACGTTTAGCTACACCAATTTCTTTTTCAATATCGTTGACAGGTTGATATATGTTGAAATCGTAGTCACCCACAATGCCAAGTTCTTCCATGCGTTTGACCATTGGTGACTTGCGACCTGTGACTTCCCCAAAGAAAGTACGGGGTAAGTTGTAGATAGTCTTCATTGCTACAACCAAGGGGCGCTCTACGCCTGAATAGAAAGCAGCACGTTGCGCGTCTTCAACCACCTGTTTAATTGCAAACGGGGGCATCGCAGTAATTGACAATCGCAAGAAGCGTGAGGTTGCACCGAGAACTTTGATTAACCCGTTCGTAACCTCTGGCGCCTGCTGGAATGCAAGTAGGTCGTATTCGTTTTGCACTTCAAATAGCACGGGCTTTCCGTCACGGTACAGACTCACAACCAGATTGGGGTTCTTGGCTTTTTCTTTGGTTGGCACTTCCTGTGCAAAGCCACCCGCTTCCATCGTCTCAAGCAGTTTGACCGCTGCGTGATTTTTCATGGAGTCTTCTACCATCGAACTCAAACGGTTGGCATAGCTGTTTAACACGTTCTTGACGGGACGTCCCAATGAACCTTCCATGTTTGGAAGTTTTCTCAACACACCCAAGCCCTTGCCGCGATACACCATGTTAGGTGCGGCTTCCTCAAACACACGGCTGAACGGTACGTATGCAGTGTTGTCTTTCCAAAACTGCCCTTGTTCTTTTGTCAAACGCCCAGTAGCAATCATCAAATCAACAGCCTGCGTACGGGTTGCATTTAGATCATCTTGGATTTCTCTGACACCAGCAGATTTTTGATACGCATCTTCCAACGCTGCAATCTGCTTTAAATCCATGTGCATGGTAATCTTCTTCTTGCGCTCAGCATCGGCTTCTTTGTTTTTGCCTTGCTGTTCTAGAAGTAACGCAGATGCTTCCAAAGGTTTGTTGTGCTCCTCGTTGATGTTGTGTAAGCGGTGGCCTTCTAATATGGTGGATATTTCGCTCTTTGCTTCATCGTAAGTCAGGTCGTTGGCACGGGCATACTCACCCACCTTTTGCAGTGCTGTCACCATTGACTTGCCTTGCTTGTAGGATTCCACCAAACCATCTTTGGTCAAACGAATACCACCTGCACGGAAGAAGTCCATCACAATCTTGGCGCTATCTTCAGCTT
>Ga0209552_1000242_pt1 | contig 17500 bp, 38 predicted proteins | sample LauGreFaBDMM15SD_2_FD_188214 | JGI IMG/M metagenome (GOLD analysis project Ga0209552, IMG submission 188214) | Freshwater lake microbial communities from Lake Michigan, USA - Fa13.BD.MM15.SD (SPAdes) (version 2) | ecosystem: Environmental > Aquatic > Freshwater > Lake | place: Lake Michigan, USA... | reverse complement strand
GCTGTGAAGCTAGGCATGGCATCCAACGGAGACGGCAAGGATGTTCACCACAAGAACAACAATCCCAAGGATAACCGCGCCAGCAACCTTGCCTCGACTTCCATAAGCAAGAATCGCGGATTTCCACGCACAGCAAAGAACAAGCCCAAAGGACGACTCAAATAAATTATGCCCTCTCCATCAAAACAATTCGGCTTGCCATTCAAGCTCAAAAAAGACTACGGAAGCCGACCAGATGGATCGTCTAAAAGCAAAGGCTTCCTTGGCGAAATAAAGCTACCAGATGGAGGCGTAGCTACGGAATACTCAACTCAAAGCGGAGCAATAAAAGTTGATGGCAAACAGATTGATTTTCCAACACTTGTTCCATCATTGAGCAAAAAAGAAGTTCTTTTGATGCAGAACGAAATCATTCCTAATAAGAAGCCAATCCCAGAAGCGATTATGCAGAAAGCTATCGAACACGCCAAAATGAGATTGGCTAAAAAACTCAGCCCATTCAAATGACCCCACTACCCAAACCAACCATCCAGCAAGCCGTAGCCGTCCTCTCCGACCGTGACGAGTTCAAAGCAATTATCCAGTTCATCCAAGACGAGCGCGAGAGATTTTTTGCAGACCTTCGCCAGTGTGCGGAAACCAATGAGGTGATGAAGATTGTCGGCAGCGTTTCGACATTGGATGAGCTTCTATCTCTGTTGAAAAAAGAAGGTTGACATTTCAACACGCTCTGCTTTTATTGCTTCGCCGTTTCGTTTTCGGCGTGTTTGTGTGTTCAGAGAGCCGTAGGGGTTAATCCTCTACGGTTCTTCTGTTTGAGTTTGTTGCGGGGTTAGTTTTTTTTGGAATATGTTTTTCGCGTCATTTTTAGTTAGGATTTCATTTGGCTTCCCGTGAAACCCACAAGCGCATTTAGTCAAAGGAAAATAACTCATTCCAAGTAATGAGTCACAATCAGGACACAAGCAGTATTTTTTGTCTTCTGGAACTTCAAGAAAAGCATCAGAAGATGTGGGAAAAGGCATAAATTTCAAAAGAATGTAAAAAATAAATTTCATATATGTGTTTGTTGCGGGGTTAGTTTCCCTTTTTTCTCATTCAATTCAAGAAGAATCAGTTCGCTTCGCTCAAAAAGATTCCCTCCGAGAGGATGAAGCCAAACCGATCTCTTAGGGCTGCGTTGCCGCAATCCTATGTGCCTTGGTTCACCATGCAGAACCCCTGCTTCCAGAGACCTGATTCGGTTTTACGCTCTTCCCCCCGCTTCGGATTGTTGCCGTTACGGATGCTAGATGACAGATCGGAGTCAGAGCTAGCCGCGAGCCTAATGGTGATGAAGTCTTGCGACCCCTTTGCCCGTTCTCCTGGCTGACTCGTTCCAAGAGAAACTAGCCTAAATCAAAAAGGCTAGCACGAGGAGGTAGGAAAACCCGTGCTAGCCTTTTAACACCTTGCAATTTTTGCTCAGGCGGTGGAGAACTTTAACGATGAGTCCTACCTCTCGTCGGCAGAAATCTACCCATGTTTTTCTGACAACGCAAGAAAAAGTTTCAATGAATTCACCCCCCCTTAACATCACTATTGACAACTGCAACAAATTCGCGTTAGTGTGCTGCAAATCGCACCGCCGAGCGTAAATGGCGTTTCCAATATGAGCAATCCAGAAGCTACCGCTGAAGCTATCGAATCAGTGTCCAATATGTCATTTGAAGAGCTTGTAGCTCAGAGAACGGCAAGACGAAATCCAGAACCTGAATCCGAGGAGCAACCCGAAGAAGAAGTAACCGAAACCGAAGAGGAAGAGATTCCTACCGAAGAAGAGGAAACTGAAACCGAGGACGATACCGAAGAGGAGGAAGAGGAAAGTGAAGTTGATCTACTGTCGTTGACCACGGAGCAGATTCAATCTTTAGCCAAAAAGGGTAAGAGCCGACTGCTTCAACGCATTGGCGAGCTAACCGCTCAGAAGAAAGCCCTGGAGGAAAAGATTCAGTCTCAACCGGAAATCAAGGAAGTCCCTCAAGAACAAAACCCATTCCGCGAAATACAGTCATTTGATGACCTAAAGGCGAAATACAAGGAGCTTGAGAAAACCCTCGATTCAACTGATGAACTACTGGAGGAATACGAAGATTATCGTTCTGAGGACATAATCCTAGTTGGAGACCGCGAATTCACCAAGCAGCAAATCCGCAAAGCTAACCGAAACGCTCGCGAGGCGTTGACCAAATACATTCCCGCTCAACAGGCGCATCTCCAGCAGATCGCTCAGATGGATCAGTTGAAAGGTCAATACATCGCTGCGGCTGAAGAAGAAGTTCCCGACATTAAAGACGAGTCCACAACTGTCGGGAAACAATTCAAGGATTTAATGTCTGACCCGCTTATCGAAAAGCTACGCAAACAAGTTCCAGAGATTGGCTACCAAATAGAATATATCCTGGCTCATGCGTCAAACTCCATCAATGGAGGAACAAGGATTAAAAAGCAACCTGCGGTGGGGACAAAACTGAAAATCAGTCCATCTCCGTCCCCATTTGGTGCGGGTGCTGCAAAATCCTCAACATCCTCCAAAACAAAAGTAACTGACGCATACACCCGCTTTGAAAAGAGTGGAAGTCCAGAAGAATGGGTTGCTGCTAGAATCGCTAAATACAAGTAAATTTAACCAACTAAGAAAATGCCTATCTCAAATACTTATCAGCCAAACGCCCCCGCCGCCAAGTCCGGTCAGGGTTCCGCCGTCTCCAACCGTGAGGATCTAAGCAACGAGCTTTCCATCCTCGCTCCAGAAGAGACTCCTATCCTTTCGCTCTGCGGCAAGGGTAAAGCATCTGCAACCTACTCCGAGTGGACTGTTGACTCCCTCGCCGCACCCGCTACCACGGGTATCAGCGAAGGTTCTGACGTTACCTCGTTCTCCGACAAGTTCGCGGATCGCGCCCGTCTTGGAAACTACATCCAACTCATGCGCCGTGACTATATTGTGTCCAATCTTCAGCAAGCCGTCACCAGTGTCGGTCCTGCTAACGTGGCACAAGCAGAAGCTAAGTCCATGCGTGAAATCAAGCGCGACATTGAAGCAACCATCGCCTCCGATAACGAGATGACGGTTGAAAACGGTGCTGGCACTCCTTACGGAATGCGCGGTCTTGGTAAGTGGATTCAGTCCACCGCCCAAGCAACCAACCCAGTTCCTACGGCTTACCGCACTCCTTCTGGTTCGATCATTGCATCGACCCTCAGTGAGTCCTCGTTCAACACGATGATCGGTTCCATCTTCGCCAAGAACGGTGAGATGAACAGCCTGACCCTTGTTGCTAACGTGGCACTTCGCCAGCTTATCAGCAACTTCACCCGTGCAACCCCTGCTTCGGCTGGTGTTACCTACCACGTCAACCAAGACGCTACGAGCAAGCAAATCACCCTTTCGGTGAATCTGTATGACTCCGACTTCGGCCTTGTGAAGATCGTGAACGGCAACCCTAGCTGTATGCCAACTGGTTCAACCAATGTCGGCTACGTCCTCAATCCTAAGTATCTGGGCTTCAACACCCTGATCCCTATGGGTGCTACTCGCCTTGAGAACCAAGGTGGTGGTGAGCGCGGCTTCATTGACGTTGCGGGAACCCTGTGCGTTAAGCATCCCCAAGCCCACGGCAAAATCGCCTACTCCTAATCGTAACTAAAAAAGAAATAAAATTATGCCTCAACTAACTAATAATGAATCGCGTGGGTTTACCCACTACTTCCGCATGACTGCCACTGACCTTGTTGCTGCTGGCACTTCAGCAAAGACAATCGGTGTAGTTCCTCGCGGCGGTATCGTCACCAATGCTGCTGTAACTGTTATTAGTGCCATCGCGGGTGCTACTGACATCACTCTGACACTTGGCGTTACCGGAACTGCTGCTGGACTTATTGCATCGACTGACCTTGATGCTCTTACCCAAACGGCTTACAACACGGGATCGCTAGTCGATACCGAGCCTGGTTACGTCAACAACACCACGTCTGCTGTCAACATTATCGCCACCCTTGGCGGAACTGTTTCAAGCATCACTGGTGGTGAGATCGTGTTTGGTCTGACCATCCTCGATCCATTCGCAATCACCCCATAAACCCAAATCGGGGAGGGAGGTTAAAATCTCCCTCCCCTTTCTTTCTTTATGCTGGTTGACGAAGAGATCAATGCTGCCCTTGTCCGTGAGTTATGCTCAGGACGCAAGTTCATCGAGAGCTTGGAGAATCGCAGGGAGATTGAAGCCGCTGCTGAAGCAAAGAAAATGCGTGAAGTGAAGTCCATTGCGGGAAAGCCCGTTGGCTCTATTCCGCAACGTGAGTATATGCTACTCGCACAAAAATACGGAAGCGAATGCTGGGATAACCGCGAGTTCGTCCGTGACTTTTTCAAATCACAATCACACCTGAAAGCAGGTAATATTTAATGCAAACAAGAACCTACGCTGAACTGCTATCTTTAATCCAGTCATTGAGCGGAGTTGTCTTTGCCACCCTTGAGCTTGGTAGGATTAAAGCTCTGATTAATCGCCGTGCTTTAAGGGCGTATCGTTCAACTAACTACTGGCCTCGATTCCTCAAGATTGGGGAAGAGCGTGTTGTTGCTAATGATGTTGTCCCCTATACTGAGTCGGGTAAGAGTTCCATTGACACTTACTTGCGTATCCATGTGCAAGCTCCTTATGTGACTACTTCCGTTCAGGAGTATGACATTATGGTGACGGCGGATGGTGCTACATTGGTGGCTGGCAATACTGCTCCTACGGCTGCATACGTTACCTACAAAGCACAGCTTGCCGATACTTACGGTGACGGATCAGGTGAATCCACCTCGATTCCTGCTGAATGGTATCAATACATGGCGCATGGCACGTATGCGGATTACCTCCGCGCTGAAGGACAACAGGAAAAAGCGGCACTAGCAGACCAAGAAGCGGATATGCTGCTTCAAGAGGAAATGATTCGCATTGACGAGCAACATACATTACAGCTTGTTGCAAACAGGATATTCACAAACGCTAATATGCAGATGCGCTACTAATGAATTACTCACTTGGAAATACGCTTAGTAGAGGAGGGTCTTTGAATGCCGATGGGCTTTCCCTTAACCTCCAATTCGCCGCCGACAAGAGCCTCACGGCTCGCAAAGGTCCTACCCCTACGTTCACGCGAGCATCTACGGCTACCTTTGTTGGGAGTGATGGACTGATCCAATCTGCTGCTATTAACCAAGCACGTTTCGACCACGACCCTGTTACTCTTGCGAGTCTTGGGCTTCTCATGGAGGAGAGTAGGACTAACCTTTGTTTGCAAAGCAACGCTTTCTCCACTTCTCCTTGGGGTATCATCAATACCGCTTGTGCCGTTTCTCAAAACCAAACTGGACCAGACGGAGTTACCAACTCAGCTTGGACATTTACTGATGATAGTGCAGTAAACTCTGAGGGCAGATATTTAACCGCTAGCTTAACAAGCGGTGTTGCTTATTCATTTTCTATCTTTGTTAAGAAAACCACTGGGACTCCTACGACTTACCCAGCTATCTGGCTTGCAAGAAGCGGGACATTTGGAGGATGCGTTATAAATACAACGGCAGGAACGGCAACGCCAATTACAGCCCTTGGGGTTGGAACAATTATATCCACCACAGCTAGTGTAGTTGATTTTGGTAATTTCTGGAGAGTGACTTCTTTCATAACGCCGACCGTGACTGGATCATGGGAAATTAGTGTTTCACCATCAGGTAACGGAAGTGGAACTGGAGTCATGGATGGCACAACAACTGGTTCTGCGGTATTCTGGGGCGCACAAGTAGAAGTAGGGAGCTTCCCCACGTCCTACATCCCGACCACCACAGCGTCCGTGGTTCGCAGCGCGGATCTTTGCACGATTACTGGGGCAGATTTCACCACGGTTTACAACGAATCCGAACATACTCTGTTTGCGGAGGCTTCTGGGATGAGTCATGCAGGATTCCCTTCCTATCTGAGTTTCGACAACACGACTGCGGCTGAACAATCAACATTAGCGGGATACCCTTCATCAAATAGAGTTGGCTGTATTGAGTCTGACGGAGGAGCTACTTCAGCGGCTGTACTCCTAAGTGTAACATTAAGCCAAAACAATAAAATGGCAGCGGCAATGAAGTTGAATTCTTTTCAGGTTTCGCTTAACGGCGCATTGGGTACGGAAGATACTAGCGGAACAATGGCAACTGCAACATCTTTTAAAATTGGCAGGAATTGGCAATCAGTGGTTCTCAGTGGAACATACAAACAGGTCAAAGTATTCAAGAAACGCCTTTCCAACGCAAAGCTCCAAACACTCACGACATGACCGACTACCTGCTAAAATTCCCAAGCAAGTCCATCGCAGAACAGTTCGGCATCGCCAGCGGTTACGCAGTGGACAACGAGGGTGTCATCGAGACAACCCTAGCAACCCACGAATACGCATTACACGAGATCGGTGAGCATAACGGAACTGACTTCTGGGTTCTCTTCCGTGACCTTGTGGGCATCCCGATTCCCGAAGGTGCTGACCAGTTCATCTTTTGGGCATCCGACTTTACAGTGGACGACGAAGAAGGTAATCCTCTACCCGTCCCAAGACCAATCTCAGAAGAAGTCCCCAGTATCTTCTGGGCGTGATACAACCAAAATAACAATATGAAAACTACCGCACTAGGCATCGTCACTATTATCGCAACCCTCTCCAACGTAGCTCTCCAGCTTCTTTCTGGTGGCAGTCCAGACTTCGCCGCAGCTTTTGCTGCTGTCGTCGCTGGAGCAGGACTAATCCAAGCATCTGACGCAAAATGAAAACGCTAATTATCCTCCTTGCCGCAACCCTCTGCTCTTGCTCGACAACTGACTTGGCGCAGACTCAATCACTTCTGGACGCTGCTAACGCTGCGCTCAAAACCTACAAGGTAACTCCAACGAAGTGAATAGAGAGATTTTCCATAGCGTAATCGGCACTCTTGCTCCAATCTTGGGTGTGGTAACGTCCCTTCAAGAGCAAATCGAATACGGACTTCGCATCAGCGGTCTCGTCGTCGGCTTGGTTGTTGGACTACTCAGCCTATGGCAAATACTCAAAAAGCTGTGAAAGAACTCGTATCGGAAATTATCCGCATTGCCAAGGCAGAGGTTGGCACTCGTGAAGTCGGCAATACAAATTGCGGCATTCGCGTGAACGAATACAAAGCTGCAACTTGGTTGAATCCTAAGAAGGGATGGCCTTGGTGCGCGGCCTTCGTATGCTGGGTAATCCGTGAGGCTCTAGCATCCTCCGGCACGAAGCAAACCAAGACGTTCAAGCGTCCACAAACTGCTGGTGCATGGGACTTTGAGAACTGGTCTATCGAGCAAGACTCAACAACTTGGATGCGGAAAGACGCTGGCGGCGACATTATGCCTGGAGACATTGTGATGTTCACCTTCTCTCATATCGGCATCGCTGTTTCCGAGCCTGATGAAAAAGGCAATGTCAAGACAGTAGAGGGGAACACCGATAAAGCAGGATCACGCGAGGGCGGTGGTGTTTATCTCAAGACTCGTAACATCTCCAAAATTCGTTCACGCATTCGTTTCAATCTAAAAGCTAAGATAGTATGAGAATCGCACCTCCCTCAGTAATTAACATAGGGGGGAAGGTCATAACCATCCGTATCGACCCTGAGCTAGAATCATGGGGAGAGTATCACGCCGACAAGGGAGAAATCGTCCTTGCGTCAAGAACACTAGAAAGGCAGTCAACTTTGCGCGAAACCCTGCGTCACGAAATACTTCACGCTTCTCTTGACATTGCTGGATTATCTTACCTTACTGTTTACCAAGAAGAGGCAATCGTGCGCTGCATTGATAATATCTTCCATCCCGTATGGGACAGGGTTAGAAAACAACTGAGTCCATCAGATTGAGCAAACAATCGCGCAAAAAGCGGGGATTCCGTCTGATTTGAGCAACATTACACGCAAATGAAACCACTAAAAAGCAAGTCTAAGATTATTGTCCTCCTTTCCGACTTACATATCGGTTCTGTTGTGGGACTATGGCCTTCTGATTTCGTATCCAACGAAGGATTCCCCATTGGTCAAAACGCCTTCCAGAAATGGCTATGGGCTTGTTGGCAAGACTGCCATGAGTGGATTGCCAAAACCGTAGGGGATGAACCCTATGATCTGGTAATCAACGGCGACCTAGTTGAAGGTATCCACCACCGGACAACTCAAGTAATGAGCGCGGATGTTGGAGATCAATCTTCCGCCGTGATTCAGATTCTTGAACCCGTGACAAGCAAAGCGGCTGGCGTTCACATCATCAAGGGAACGGAATGCCACACACGGAATGACGAGATTCGGCTAGGCAAGGTCTTGGGCGCATCGAAGAATCCTGAGAACGGGCAAAACGCCTGGGATAACCTAGACATTGAAATCAATGGAACGCTTATTAACTTCGCGCACCATATCTCAGCCACCTCCCGCCCGTATCTTGAAGCAGGGGCGCATTCCATTGCCTTGGGGACAATTACCCATTCCCGCGCAAGGGTCGGTAAGCGTGTCCCATCGGTAATCTGTCGCGCACACCGCCATCGGCACGGTATCTGGACAGACGGTAACCAAGCATCGCTCATAACAGGCGCATGGCAGGGTTTGACTCGTCACGGCTACAAGGTTGTCCCTGATGCAATTACAGAGCCTTCCTGCATTATCCTTGACACAAGGACAACCGATAAGGGAGACTTGCCCTTGTTCCACCAACGTAAATACATACCATAATGGCAAAAAGCATCCCGAAAGTTAGCGGCATGGACTGGATTGTTGAAAATTTCAGTCAAGACATCATTGAGCCTGACGAGTTTACAGCGGAAATGATAATGAAAAAAACCAATTCAACTAGATCAACAGTCCGTCATCGCCTAAAAAGAATGTGCGAAAGCGGAGAGTTGACCTATCGAAAGGTTTTGTTGAACGGAACAAAGGTAAATGCTTACAAGCGCGTGATAGTGGGCGGCTAGTATTCAAGCACTGTCTCTGGGAAGTCATAGTATCGGTGAATCTTGTCCATGATGGCAGAGTGGACAGCCTCTTCAATGTCCTCGTAGGATGGATCTTCCGTATGCTTGTGCGCTCTTGAAACGCCGTAACGACAGCCCTCTTCGATACAGTCACTTAGTATTGCGTAATGTTTTGGTTTCATATCAGTGTTGTCTAGTTCCATAGGTTGCGATTAGTAGAGAATCTGCTGTTGCGTGAGTTACCTTCATGCTGGGGAAAAGCTCTTGTGCCTTACGCTTGGAGATATTTTTATCACCTTTTGTTAAACATCCAAGCTCTTTCTGCCAGACTTGTGGACGAACTCTAGTGAAAGGTATCCCCGCTGCGGTCAGTGCCATCTCAAGGTGTCCGAAGCCATTGCCGAATGTAAAGGCAGAGACAACACCCATCTGCGGTGATGAGTGGACTTGCTCAAGGTAAGCGTGGCAATACTCCTCGCTGGAAATTTCAATATCGCGGAGCAACTCCCACAAGTCTTGCAGTGTATCCGGCATCTTCTCCGCGCAGGATTTCCCACCCGTGATCCATGCGATACCGCCGTTGACTCCTGGGTCTATGCCCAATGTAGTTTTCATGCCTTTGGTTTGGTTAGTTTTAATATACGGTTTAGATCGCATCGCAAGCATCCGCCTTGTGGTAACGGACAGCTACAATCGCACTCGGAAATATCCCGCCAGTATTCCAATGGCTCAACGGCTTTGATGAGACTATCCCGCTGCTTGGTGACGGTGATGAGTTCGCGTTCGAGTTTGCGGGCTAAGTCGGAACGCACAACCATTGGGTGAGCGCGGGATGGCCATGTCATACACGGGAATTCGTGTTCATCCGTGTCAGGTGTCGGTGTGTCGTTCGTAGTTCGATTGACGGGATCTAGCCCTGCGTCTCTAATTTGTTCGTGGATTGGGCTGTCGCTCCATGTTGGTTGTGTGTTCATTCGTTCCAAATTCGTATTTTTAGTTTCTTAGCGAGTCCGACAACTGCATCGGCTTCTTCCTCATGCGTGAAATGGTGTTGCGTCTCGCTCTTGTAAGCAAGCCATTTTCCATCTTTTGTTTTCATCGTGTGGATATTTTTCGCTTCCATCCATTTCAGGCGTGGGGAGAGTTCCTCCGGTAGTTCTGGGAATAGGTTCATAGCAGTTCAGATTTCAGCCGTCCGACTTCCAGCCCCCTCCCCGTCTCGATTAGGCAATGGTCAATACCGATCATGTCTAGGAGGACGTTGGTTAGCAACTCTCGCTCCGTTTTATTGTAGGATGTAGTGATTGACTGGTAGCCTAGTCGTTCAGCTTCTTCGATTGAGTAGGTTGGTGGTATTGGTGGTTGGTTCATATTATTTGGAGATTATTTGTTCAGGATTCCTGACTATCTGTGCGTATCCCATAGAGGATTCCGTTTTCTTCTTGGAGATTCCACCCATCATCTTCTGCGTTGTTTGGTCCTGGGCATTGGCAGTCTGCATAGTGTTCCATGTGAAAAGCGCACCAAGGTTCTCCGCAGCATTCGCATTCTGGGAGTTCGTCTGCAAAGACAATGCGGATTCGCTCCATTGATTTGCCATCGCTTGCGCGATACCTTTGTATGTTGTTGATCTGAGTTTCCATCTGTCGTCTGAGGGGGCTAGTTTGTTTTGTCCGCCGTCTGTTTGATTAGCCCATCTAGGCTTTCCGTTTACGATTCTTGGCGGGACAGGATCGGTTGGCAAGAGTTTAGGAAGATTCTTTAGCCAAAGGCACGTTGATTTACTGGCATCATGTCCGAAATGGTAAGGCTGAATGATTTGATCTGGCTTGCGGATTCTGCTTGAGATAATCGACACGGGGTTTTCTAGCGCAATGTGCGGAATGTCTGCCGATAGCAATAGCTTAACGAAGTCTAACGCCTTATCGGTTTCCTCCCATCCTCGGCCTCGGTTGTTCCAGTGGATTCCCGAAACGCTCAAATAGGTGCATGGAGGATGGCAAATCATCAAATCCCATCCTTGGTCTAATACGTCCCTGACATCCCCTTGGTAGTGATTGCCTGGAATGTCCGTGGGAAGTATGTCGCAACTCATCGCGTCATGTCCCTGAGCGACAAACGCATCACGCACAGTGCCGGAATACTCGCAAGCAATTAAGATTTTCATTGGCTGTAAAAGTCATCCGCTTTGTAGTCGTCTGAGAGATATGTACAGTGACCATTGAAGCAAATGATATTAAAGTCTCCGCTTTTGTTTTCCTTGACGGTGTATCCGCCGTTTTGCCAGTTAACAACGATTCCGTTTCTTACTGCGGCTTTGATTTCTTTGATGGTTTTGTAAGTGTTCATGTGTTTATTCGTGGTCTCTAGCTGCTATAAGGTGTTCCGGTATCCCGTGGTATCGGGTCTGGATTCGGTCAAAGTCATCTCCCCCCGCGCAATGCGGTTCAGTGTCCGGTAGGGGAGTAGGGGATGGTTTACTGCTTAGTGCTTTCATCTTCTCTAACCATCCCTCCTGAGGGTAGGTTTTATTGAGGAGGAGGAACGCTGCTGGCGGTAAGTCGTAATCGTGATTCATTGCGTCTCGTCTTGGTAGTCCTTAATGTCTTTAAACATCTGGTCAATAACTCCTTTCACTTCATCCCATTCCTCTGGGTCAAAGGCTACGGTTTGACTTGTATCAGAACTTATGTCCATCTGCTGTTTGACTTGGATGTATTCCCCTCCAGCCATATCCTCAATAGTGATGACGGTTGCCTTCTCCGAAAAGATAGGTTCGCCAGCGGGTAGGACGGTCATTTGTGTGATTCGTGATGTGTATTTCATATTTTTAGTTTAGTGTTTCTTTCTGAATGATTCCCAAGTGAATGCGAGTTTCGCCCCGTTCTCCTCAATCCTGTCAATCACGGCAGGGGACAGCGTAGAAGCCAGCCTCTCCCAAGTGTAGTTGGAAATCAGGATTGTCGGCATTTCGGCGGCATATCGCGCATCAATAATCGCGGTTAGCTGCCTATCCTCGTATTGGGTTTCCCCGCGCTCCTGCACCTCATCAATCACAAGTAAGGCGGCTTCGGTGTAGTCTGAAACCACCTCCTTCTCCGACTTCTCACTTCCACTTATATAAGTGGATTTGATCGTAGAGAAAAGGTTGACTGCCGTAGTGTAAATCATCGGGCGTTTCTTCGTAATTGTTGACCAACCTATCCCGCCAGTGCCGATATTCGGGCGTTTTGACTTGTGCGCTCTAGCTACCTCCCATGCCATGCGGGTCTTACCTGTGCCGTAGCCTCCGTAGAGGATTGTAATACCTCCAGAATCGGTTACAGCGAGTGCTTTGGAGTAGTTAGCCAGCCAACCCTCACCTCCCGCTGGTGGGGCATCCTCGTAGCGTTTCGGGAATCCTCGTAGTAAGTTCATTTTTATTTGTGGTTAATGGTTCAAACTCCGCACATTCCCTCGCACTCAGCTTGGAAATCCCAAACTTGCTGACCTTTGTCCTCGTCGTTGTTGAAATCAACCTCGCCAAGCGGTTTGCATGAATTATGAAGATAAACCTCCATTTTCATCCGTCTGTTGTGGTATTTATGAGTCATTCTAAGCAACTTATCAAATTCAACAGCAAGCCTAAATTCGTGTGGTTCTTCATCCCTGAGTCTGCGCCATTCTGTATCGCTATGAAATGGACAATAGTAGCAAGCTGATCTTGGAGGTTCTGGATACCCGTTATTCTTCATCCAATCTAAGCAAATTCGCCTAGACATACGCATTTCGATTAAAGGCCACCTGTGTTGAGTCCAAGCAAAACGACTACCCTTCATTCTTTGTAATTCATCCCAACTAATCCCAATCCATTGCGTTACCGTGCATTCTTTTTGTCCTCTAGTGACATTGCACTTTTCTTTGATCTTCTTTAAGATTGGTAGGATTTTGTAATCATTAGTGCATTTCCTCCCAATGGCGGCGGTTTTCTCTCCACTTGGAAGTATTCCAAAAGCTGGGATGAGATTATTTACTCGCTCCCCACTTCCATCTTTCCTTTCGTGGATTTTGATGCTATCGTCGGTAAGATTCCCCTTTGTGACGCGATAAACAGGGTAAGGTAACTGAGTCTCTAACCAATCAAGCCAATCATAAACGCTCTGTGGCTCTGCTTGCGTATCAGCAAAAACAGCGAAGTCTGGCATAGGAGTGATCTCTCCTTTAGCCGCCATTAGAGCAAGGCAGGATGATTGAACTCCCGCTCCAAGGTTAAGGACTGTGTATTTCGTTTCCGGTGGTGCTGTGAATAGGTTCATCGTGGTAGATTAAGGAGTTGAGACACGGTGTAGCTGCCACCTTTAAGGATGTGCGAGTAATCGACCGGAAGTGTCGGCTCGATCCTCTCGGAATCCCCCGTTCGGAATAGCACCTCCGCTGCTTGGCTGATGCTGCAATTCCTCTTCTTTGCGAGTCGCCTAATGCGCTGGTTAGTTTCCTCCTCCAGCCGGAGAACTACTGTGGCTTTCTTCTCCCAAGGTTTGTGCCGTGGTCTCCCGCAGACGATGTTGAACCCGTTGTCGCTTGCTCTCATACTGCTTTGTATTGGGCAAAGGTTTTTCCGTTGCGGGTGATCTTAGTGGTTACGATTGCTAGTCCACCCTTGCGGAGTTCAGCTATTCTAGCGGCGAGTCGCATACATCCCCATTTCTCAAGGGCTTGCAGGGGTGTTAGCTTATAGCCACGGAGTAGCCATGCTTCTATCTTCTTCGTCGTGCTTGGTTGTGTGTTCATGGTTTTGTGTTCGGGGTTAGGGATTGGAGGACGGATTCTATCTCTTTAGAAACGTCTTCCCAGTTGCATTCAAATTCAGGATAGCGAAATCTATTTGCCGCAATTTCCAAAGCCTCTACCAACATATCCCGCTGCTCGGTGACGGCGGCGAGTTCACGCCTCAATACGCAGTTGGATTTCTGGCACTCAGAATGGCAGGTGTGGATTCCTGCCACGTCAAGGCGGTCGATTTCTGCAAGGGCGATAGTAAGTTCGCGCTCTAGTTTTTGTGATATTTGATAGACTTTGACAAGGCTATCTCCTGCTGCGTCTGTTCTAGGTGTTGGTGCGTTCATATTAGAAAGTTTGCCCTGTTTCGATACTCTGGGCGAGAGGATTGTTTGCCGTCGAAACTCGGCTGTTCACATCAGAAAGGGATATTATCGTCCTCCTGGGGCGCGTATCCGTTCGCCTTGGATTGGTTGTGAGCGTCATTTCCGGCGTATGGCTTCGGCTCGTAAAACGAGATCCAGCCGCTCCACTCCGGCGAAACGGGCATCCCGTCCAGCTTGAGTGAGAGGTTGCCGTTATCGTTTTCAAAGACCGCGCCGACTGTGAGGTAGCGTTTCTTTTCCGTTCCATCCTTTGCCGTGTATTTGCCCACGGTGGCTACTGCGTCATATTTCTTTTTCATAAAATTGGTGAGCGTTTTTTGGGATGCGCTCGCCCCCTTTGCTCCTGCTCATCGTTTTCCATGGATGAGCGAGGAAATTGTTTATTGAGGCATTCCGTCCATCCAGTATGTGCTAGGCGTAGAGGGTAATGTTGACGTGATTGCCACGCATTGCAGTATCTCAAACGACTGTCCTGGATGCAGGGCGGCTAACCGATGGGACTCCTTTTGAGCTGAGTAAAGACTTTCATGCCGTGCGCTTGGCGGGTGTCCACTTGATTTGAAAACGTAGTAGTATGGTTTCATAGGTAAGCTGGTTTATCGATTAGGGTGATTCCTTCATGCTGGCGAGGCCATACGTCAATCGCGACACATGATTGCCACTTAGCGAGCGCGTTCATGTATCCGGCGCGTCCTGCTTCAATGAGTTCTGGCGATATTTCCACCCATGCGGATTCGTAAGGCTCGGAGACTTCGATGAAGCAGATGACGAAGCGGGTGCGCTTTTCTCCACTGGCGGCGTTCCATAAGTCAAGGTAGAGCGCGGCTTGCCAGTGATACCCACGGGAAATGATAGTTCGTGAAATGTCAAACAAGCTCCCGATTCGTGCCGTTGTTTTCAGGTCAACAAGCAAGTCCAGACCGTCAGGCACAAGGTCAATCATCCCCTTGATCTGGGTTGCTCCGATCATGCCAAAAACAGCAACCTCGGTTTTGTATCCACCGCCGAAACGATATTTGTAATCCTCTGAGAATACCTGTTCACAGCCGGATGCGGCGCGAATATCATCCTCAGTGGCGATCATTTTGCCCATTTCCCGCTGGTCGGCTTTCCATTCTTGGGCGGCTTTCGTGCGGAAGTCGGCGTAAGGCGAAACGGCGGCGACTTGATCTAGTGGGATGTTTGGTTCCAGAATCGCTGAGTGAATCAGCGTTCCTAAGTCCATTGCGTGGGTTGCCTCCCTGCCAGATGAATGCCTCCACTTGTAGGGCGATTCGTTGAAATCCCAAAGAAGGGACTTGGAGACGGGGGCTTCAAGGTTCCGTGGGTTTGCGGAGCGTAGGTAATACGCTTTACCTAGGTTATATTCAATTTGTGCGTTGTTCATTTAAACAGTCGTTTGATTTTCTGGATCGTGGTTAGTTTCGGCTTTCCCATTGCAAGGATGAGCGCGAGGGTTAGTCCAATGTCGCTCCCGATGGCACGGGTCGGCGTGTGGAATGGTGTGTGGGTTATTCTCATGCTGTGGCGGTGTTTGCTTTGTTCTTCGCGATAAACGCCTTGTCGATGGCGGGGACTTTATCGGTCGTTAGCTGCCCGATGGACTTGACTCCATAATGGCGAAGGAAAGCGGCTTCGTCGATATTCAGCGACTCGATGCTTTCCTTGATCCGTGCAGCTTCTCCGCTGGAAATTAACGGGTAGGTTGCAGGTTTCGTATGCGCGGCGGTGTTCCCGTCATCGTCTTCCTGAGCGACTCCGCAGACAGCGGCGAGCGAGTAGCGGCGAAGGTAGGTTGTTGCGGCTCCAATGCCCTGCCCGTCCACTTTAGCGGGGACGCATGACATAGTGCCGCAAATGTAACCTCCCCCGCTGTGGGCGATTGTGGTGGTTACATGACAAGTCGCTCCATCGAATGACGGGGATTGAATAACAGACAACCCGTTGGCGGCTAATACCGGACGGACGGTGTTGAGGACTTCAGCCAAATCCGCATATTTAGATTTGAAGTGCGGATTAACTGAGCCTTTTGTGGCGTTCTCAACTTCTCCCTGCATTTTCGCTAGGGCGGTGAATAATTCTGGTGTGCTGTGTTCTAGGTTCATTTTGTTTTTGTTTGTGGTGATAGTAAGGAGGGTTGAACTCCTCGTTGGTGATGTTTTACGGTTTGCCCTGTTCGTCGGCAAGGATATTTTCTGAATATTTTTGCATGATTTTTTTGACACGTTCGCGGGTGTTTTCGCAGTATTGGAGTTGGCTAAGAATCTTCGCCCTGGCGTAAACTGCGGATGTGTGATGGATGCGCCCCACAATCTCACAAGCGGATTGCAGGGAGTGAGATTCCGCCCATAAAGTCATAACGATTTGACGGGCTAGGGCTTCCGCGAAGGTTTTCCGCTTTCCGGTGATTGATTCCGGCGAAATTCCCATCACATCGGCGGCGGCGCGGAGCAAAACGGGTGCGTTGTCGATTAACATACGCCCCCCTTCCTGAGTGTGCGGAGCATCTGCGCGGCTGATCTGCGGTCACATTGCACGGTAGGCTCATGGCGAGCGTATTTAATGCCGATACCAGCGTATTTTTTCAGCTCCCCGCATACGGTGTAATACCCCGTATAAAGGCGGGTTTCACTGTGTAGGGTATGAATCTGCCCGTATTGACTGCGATGCGTCACAAATGGCGGTTTCCGGCGCGTTACGGGCGGCTCTGGTTCATCCATTGACGGGTCGTAATCTGGGTCTGGATACGGCGGTATTTCGTGTGCGGATTCGTAAAATGTGTTCATTTCGTTAGGAGGTAGGTGGTTAGTGAGGAAACGATGATAGCGACTGCGAGAAGTATCCACACGCCAAGCGGCGAGGGTTCCGGCGGTCGTTTCCTATTCAGATTCCGGCGTGGGTTGTCGATGATAGTGATGGGAAGAAAAGTGTCTCCCCCTTGCGTTGTGTGTGTATTCATGTTTTTATTGGTGAGATCGTTTGAGTTTTCCGTTTCTGATACATCCTCCGCTTGCTAGGAGTTGATCGTTTTTCCCATAGGGCTTTCGCTTGCTAAGCCCTGCGGCTTTCCAGCATCGGCGCATTTCTGCGGCATCTTCTTCGGGTGTGCTTGGTATTATTTTCATGGTTCGTTTTCTGGTTCGTCTGAGAATGTGTCGATGTAATCGCAATGATCTTCCGGTTCCTCCCATCTTTCGGGGGTAGGTTCCGGCGGCGCGGATAGTTTGCTGCGGTCTTCGTCGGGTAGGATCATGGCGTGGTGATAGTGGGGTTTTCGGGTAACGTGTCGAGAAGAAAAAATAACCTATTCATGA
>Ga0209552_1000238_pt1 | contig 17572 bp, 16 predicted proteins | sample LauGreFaBDMM15SD_2_FD_188214 | JGI IMG/M metagenome (GOLD analysis project Ga0209552, IMG submission 188214) | Freshwater lake microbial communities from Lake Michigan, USA - Fa13.BD.MM15.SD (SPAdes) (version 2) | ecosystem: Environmental > Aquatic > Freshwater > Lake | place: Lake Michigan, USA... | reverse complement strand
CACGCCAGTTGTTGATGCACCAGCTTTTGAACCACTTCGAGTTCTTGAATCACAAGTTGTATACCTAGAAGAGCAAATCGATCTTTATAACGCTGATCTTGAATCATTGCGTTCTTTTGTTTTGCCATCAGGAACAGCTGCTGCTGCCCACCTGCATGTGGCCCGCACAGTAGTTCGTCGGGCTGAGCGATGCACATGGGCTGCTATTCACGCATTTGGTGGTGGAGTTAATCCTTTGACTGCAAAGTACTTGAACCGTTGTTCTGATCTTCTCTTTGTTCTTGCTCGTTATGCCAATAAAGAAATCGGCGATCAGTTGTGGGTACCAGGAGCCAATCGCTAAGGAGCAACTGTGTAAGTCGTTGATGGAACCGTTTCTGCAGGAACATCCTTACGGCATACGGCTTTAATGTTTGAGACGGTATGACCCAGTTCGATTGGCTCACCGCTTACTATCAAAATCGTTGTGTATTTCTTTGACCATGTTCTACCAATAGTTGTTCGAACCGTGCCAAAGAGCTTGATTGTTTTATCTTCAAGTGATGTCACACCTTTTACATTTGCCGTAACAACCCACCAGGTGCAACCGGTAACAGATGCAACCTGAACTGCTCCACATGAGTATTTCTCACAAACTGGAACACCATCTAAGGTCTGGGCCAATGCCTTTGTTAATACCTTGTCATTTGAAGCCAAGCCCACCAACTCTTTTGCTTTTGGAATCTTTGCGAAAGCGTTTCCATCTTTACTCATAATAAAACCTTTTGGCGGCCACACCGGAGATGGCGAGGGAGTGATCTTTGCTTTGGCTTTAGCTAACGAAATAGAAGGTGCAGCACCAGCAACTGGCATGGATACCAAAAGCGCTAGAAGTACTGCAATAACCTTCTTAATCACGATCCCACTTAAACTTTCTAACGCTAAAGAAAATGCCAATTGCAAGCCACACCAGAAGGATTACAACGGTTCTGCCAGTCTCCCAGCTCTGTGCAACCTCTTGGCTAGCAAAAGAATCTGGCAAGAACACTGAACGCATACCTTGTGTTAGCCACTTGAGCGGGAATATTGCCGCAACTTGTTGCATCCATGGTGGCAACTGAGTAAAGACAAAGAAAACACCACTAAAGAATTGCAGAATGATCACAATAGGGGAGACGACAGCGGATGCCCCACGTCCACTCTTAGGAACGATGGAAAATGCGATTCCAAGTGCGGTTGAACATGCACTTCCTAACAACACTAACCAGGTGAAAGTAATCCACTTGTTAATATCGGTTGGTAGATCAACTCCAAAGAACAAAATGCCAAATCCTAGAAGTAAAAGAATTTGAATAACCATGCTTACAAATATCAGGATGGCCTTACCAATGAAGTAGCTAGATGCTGGCATAGGTGTGCCACGCAGGCGCTTAAGTGCACCAAAGTCACGCTCTAAAGGAATAGTGATGGCAAGTGCTTGGAAACCTGTATTTACCAAGCCTGAGGCAATCATTCCTGCTAAAAAGTACTGTGAAAATGTGACACCAGGTGCGATGGTGTCTTTGAATACTGATCCAAAGATGGCAAGCAAAATAACAGGGAAAAGCAATGTAAATACAACAGATTCACGCTGGCGAGCAAACTGTCGGATCTCTAGGTTGCCGCGTCGAATGCCCAATGAAAGGGCGCTAGGAATTTTATTCATGCGTGCCCCCAATCATTTCAAGATAGATGTCTTCAAGGGATGGGCGTGAAACAACTAGCTCTGGCACTTCTCCACCAAAGCGTGATGACAACTTGGTTACTAATTCTGTTGGGTTATCAGATCGTTCAGACTTGATTGTTTCGCCCTCTCTCCATGAAACAGTGGCTTGGGAGGTGGCGCGCCCGCCAAGTTCGGCAGGAGTTGAAACTTCAATGATCACTCCATTGTTAATTACCGCCACACGATCTGCCAACGCTTCAGCCTCATCTAAATAATGGGTAGTGAGCACAATCGTGGTTCCATCTGAGCGCAGCGTCTGGATTAAACCCCAGAAAGATCTACGAGCCTCAGGATCAAAGCCAGTAGTTGGTTCATCTAAGAAGAGTAGTTCAGGATTTCCAATAATTCCAAGTGCCACATCTAAGCGACGGCGCTGACCACCAGAAAGATTACGAATGAGGGCATTTTCTTTCTCCACTAAGCCAACGGAATGAATGACCTCATCAACATTTCTTGGGTTTGAGTAGTAGCCACTAAAATGATCAATTGTTTCTAAAACCGTTAGATCACCGGCATCGGCAGAGCTTTGCAAGACAATTCCGATGCGATTTCGCCATAAACGCGATTCATGTCCGCGAGATTGAGGATCAAAGCCAAGTACTGAGACAGTTCCAGAATCTCTAGTTCTAAAGCCTTCCAGGATTTCCACAGTTGTTGTTTTTCCTGCGCCATTTGGACCAAGCAGAGAAAAGATCTCTCCTTGTGCGATTTCAAGATCTAATCCGCGCACAGCGTGAACATCGCCATAGCTTTTCTTCAGGCCTTTTACTTCGATGAGGCTCATGTGGCCACTTTACTATGCGAAAATACTCCTGTGAGCCCGCGTAGAAACTACCCCAAGAAGCGGGTAAAGCCTGAAGAACCTCGGGAAATCAATATTGCTTCGACCGGTGAGAGCACAGAAGAACATAGCGATGGCACATATATTGTGCGACGCCTAACAGGCTCTGGTTCTACAAAGCCATATCGCTGTCCTGGATGTGATCAACTAATTCCTCTTGCAACTCCACATGTTGTTGCTTGGCTTGAATACGATGAAGATGGCCGTCGTCATTGGCACACAGCCTGTTGGGCAAAGAAAAACAAAAGACGTCCTAATACTGAACGAACTCGTAACGCTCCTCGTTTTTAACCGAGTCGGCCCTTCAACAACTTTGTAGCTTTCACAACAAGTTTGTCATCTTTGGCGCGGCGCTTAAAACTCAAAAACTTAAGTGGAATGTTAAATCGAGTACGAACAACTGTGCGTGGATATGTGTATTCAAGTAATCCTTCAGGACCATGCACACGTCCGTAACCGCTGTCTTTCACTCCACCAAATGGAACAGATGGGACTGCAGCAAATGAGAATGTTGAGTTAATCGCAACCATTCCGCAGTGCAACTGCGAAGCAATTCTTTTTCCCTGTCGTTTAGACCAAACATTAGCTCCTAAGCCATAACTAGAATCATTAGAAAGAGCTATAGCTTCTTGCATATTTGCAACGCGATTAATAATGATTATCGGTCCAAAGGTTTCTTCCCGAACTGCAGCAGATGATTCAGGGACATCTACCAAAATAACTGGCTGAACAAAGGGAGCTTGGACTGACTTTAGAGAACCATAGGCAAATTTTCCGCCATCTTTGATCGCAGCTTTGATGTGAGAGGAGATAACTGAAATCTGTGAGGGCATTGTTGCTGGGCCATAGTTTCCTTCTCCGGGTGCGCCGGCATGGATACTGTCGGCAAGCGCAACTGCCTTTGTAATAAATGCATCGGCAACCTTTTCATCAACATATACACGCTCTGCGCCAATACAGGACTGACCAGCGTTAGCCATTGCAGACCAGATGGTTGCATCAACTGCGCGATCCAAATTGGCATCTGCGGCAACTATTACTGGGTCTTTTCCACCGCATTCGGCAACTATTGGGGTTAAGTTAGTTGCACATGCTGCAGCAACTAACTTGGCAGTTCTGGTTGATCCTGTAAATGACAACTTATCGATTCCGCTAAGACATAACGCCCTACCTGTTTCTGCTGCACCAGTAATAGTTGTGAAGATGTCTGCAAAAGGTGCAACAGTGTTAAAACTCTCTTCTAACCACACGCCAACACCAGGTGTGTACTCACTCGGCTTAAACACAACGGTGTTTCCGGCAGCAAGTGCATATGCGATAGATCCAACAGGAGTAAAAATTGGATAATTCCAAGGGCCAATCACTCCAACAACACCAAGAGGTGAGCGCTCAACAGTTGCAGACATATTTGCCATCAAAGCACCTGGTGCGCGATAAGAAGTTCGCATGATGTCTTCAGCATGTCTAGCAGCCCAGCCGATGTGGCTTACCGCTAAGGATGCTTCAAGTTTTGCATCACTCACTGGTTTACCGGTCTCAAGTGAAACGAGGGCTGCAATCTGATCAACGTTGTTAATAATGTAACTACTCCAGGCCAACAAAACCTTCTTGCGTCCTGAAAAACCTAACGCTGCCCAGGCTGTGCTGGCATGTCGTGCATGACCAACAATTTCAGCAACTGACTTAGCTGAATGAATTGGATATGTTCCAACAGGCTCACCAGTAACTGGGTTATATGAGTTAAAAGCTTTGGTTGATCTAGAAGTAGTGGCCATGTGAACAAGCCTAGTCGGGTATAGATAGGATTTGAAGTATGAGCGAGCCAGTTAGATCGAGCAGTGTCTTTGAATCGGTTCGAACACCTTTTCATGTGATGACCGCTGATGGTATTGATTTAATTGGCGAGGTTGCTGCACCGATTGGCCCTTCAAAGGGTGCACTCCTTTGCTTGCATCCACTGCCAACAGCTGGCGGAATGATGGATAGCCATATTTATAAGAAAGCAGCTAACCGCTTACCTGCAATGGCCGGCATCACCGTTGTTCGCTTTAATACTCGTGGAACAACGAGTGAAGCAGGCAGTAGCACGGGAACATTTGATAATGGCGTTGCTGAACATTTTGATGTGGAAGCAATGCTTTCCTACTGCTTTGATACTTTGAACCTAGATAATCTTTGGGTGACGGGCTGGTCCTTTGGTACCGACTTAGCTCTTCAGCATGCAAAAGATCCACGTCACAAGGGACTAATTCTTTTGAGCCCACCCTTGCGCACAACAACTGAAGAACAACTTAAATATTGGAATACAGATCCACGCCCGATAACTGCATTCGTACCCGAGTTGGATGATTACCTGAAGCCAGATGCTGCACGCCAAAGATTTGCAGTTATTCCCGCGATGAAGATTGTTGCAGTCGATGGTGCTAAACATTTGTGGCTTGGAGAGCCATCTGTTAATCGAATTTTATCTGAGATAAACAGCATCGTCACCGGCGACCCAGCACCACTTCCGACTGAGTTTTAACTGTTATTTGCGCGAGGAATAACTACTTCATCAAGTATCAGAATGATGGATGCCGCTACTGGCACAGCTAGCAAACCACCAACTAACCCCAATAAAGATGAGCCGATGAGCGCTGCAACAATTGTTACTGCACCAGGGACATTTAGGGCTCGCTTCATGATTCTCGGGGTAACGACGTAGTTTTCAATTTGTACGTAAACAACGTATGCAACAAAAGCGATTGCACCGATCACTACAGATTGAGTGAGCGCAATCAAAGTGACGATTGTGGCTCCGATGAAGTGGCCAATAAGCGGAATAAGTGCGGCTACTAATACGATCATTCCGATCGCAAATGGCGAAGGCATACCTAAGACTGTCGCCAGAATAACTACAAATACTGCAGCCATAGCGGCTATCAAAATCTGGCTTCCAACGAAGGCGCCAACTCTTGCGATTACAGCGTTAGCTAGAAGTCCAACACGATCGCGGCGGCTTGCAGGTACTAAAGAAAGTCCAAGATCAACTGCCTGAGGCAATGATGTGATGAAGTACAAAGTGAGAACCAAAATAGTCAGCGCTGTAAAGAAGCCGGATAAGACAGATTTTCCAACTCCGATGACGCCACCGAATGTACTGATAAGTAAAGTTCCATCAGAGGTAATAGTTTTCAGTTTTTCTTGCAAAGTATCGATAAGTCCAAATTGAGTATTGAGCTGATTGATAGTCTCATTTTTCATCAGGTCCTGTAACAATTGCGGCGCACTCTCAATCAAATTTGTCCCTTGGCTAATTACAGGTGGAACGACTACTAGGGCAAAAAAGATTACAAAGAGAATTACCGACGAGAAAATAACTGCTACTGCCGTGCTTCGAGACATATTACGTTTGCGCAAAGCCTCTACAGCAGGGTTCAGGCCAGTTGCTAGGAACAGAGCAATCAAAATCAAAACAAAGATCTGACTTGCACTAGCCAAAGCACGCATCAAGACAATCGCAGTTAGTGCCCCGAGAGTTGCAATAAATCCGAAGTAAAATGGATGGGATTGATTGATTGGCTTGCCCAAAATTCCATAATCAGCTGGTGCCTTTGGAGGCTTAGGGGAGCGAGCGGTTGCTTTCTTGATTCTCTGTGTAATTGCCATAGAGATATTCTAAAGTGCATAGATCACCAAGAATGAACCGTGGTGTTCATGTTCTGGAAACAATTATGGGGGAGAATACCGACCATGGCACTGCGTATTACGGGTTTAGGCGAGGAGATCGCCTCTGTTGCTGGCCTGCCATGGCATCTACCCCTGGAAGAGTGGCCAGAAGATCCCGTACTTGCCGAAAAACGCGGAATTTCACGCCACGTCGTTCGTCTTGTGCGAGCAAGTAGTGACCCAGATGCCGTCGTTTATGCAGTCAAAGAAACTGTTTCAGAGTTTGCCAACCGCGAATACGTCATTTTGCGCCAACTCTCTCAGCTAGGTGCACCATGTGTGGAACAAGTTGCCGTTGTTGAAGGCCGCACAGATGCACAGGGCGAAGAACTTCCCTGCGCGATTGTTACCCGGTTCTTGCCGTACTCATTGCCATATCGAGTTTTGTTGTCGGGTGCAGTAACTGCCAATGAAATTACAACAATGGCAACTGCGCTCGCATTCCTCTTGGTTCGTTTGCATCTATTGGGATTTTGGTGGGGCGATTGTTCATTGTCCAACACTCTATTCCGCCGAGATGCTGAAGGCTTTGCAGCATATTTAGTAGATGCAGAAACGGGTGAGTTTCAAAAGAGTTTAAGTGATGGACAAAGAGAACATGATCTAGAGATTGTTCACTTTAACGTTGCTGCTGAATTAGAAGACCTAGCCTTATCTGGAGTTTTATATCCTGGTATGGACCCTGTGCGAGCAGCTGAAGCAGTGATCCGTCGATATCGCAGACTATGGTCGGCGCTTAAAGAGCCTCAGCTGTTAGATCCAAAGGATCGGCACGCAGTAGAAAGTGCAATGCGCCAGCTTCATGATCTTGGATTTGCTGTTGAAGAGGTTTCAGTAACAATTGACGGGAGCACACAAATGCTTTCATTCCAACCTAAGCTAGTTGCAGCTGGATATCACACACAACGATTGCGCGAACTAATGGGGTTAGAAACTGAGGAGTTGCAAGCTAAGAGATTGCTCGCTTCTTTTGATCGCTATAGAGCGCGTGAAAACACTGATGGATTACCTGCCCAAGTAATGGCACAACGCTGGCTCAAGGAAGTCTTTGAAAAGGTAATCTCACGAGTTCCTGATGATATGCGCGGGCGTGTAGAGCGTGCACAGATGTTCCATGAAATCCTTGAAAACCGCTGGTATTTGAGTGAAAAAGCAGGCCACGACGTGGGACTTGAAATCGCAACAGATAATTATTGCGCTGAGATTTTGCCATCGCGTCGTGACTCAGGCGTCGACATAGTTCTTGGGTAGATAGGATGGCATCATGAGTTTGCCACCTAATTTCGGGCAAGCCTTTGATTTAAGTTCACTTACTAAACCAAAGGTAGATCCTTCAGTGCCGATGCCAGGCATCGAGGTCACTGTCGAGAATCTAAGCAATGAAATCCTGCCGCTTTCTTTAGTACGTCCCGTTATTGTGTTGATGTGGACATCTCGAAGTCCTGAGTCTGTTGAGATGATTAAAACTCTTGGAAAGCTAGAAGTTGATTACAAAGCCGCCTTCTCCCTTGCACGAGTAGACATCGATGCAAACCCAGAGGTTGCCCAAGCATTTCAAACTAAATCAGTACCGTATGCCGTAGCAATTATTGCTGAACAAATGGTTCCCTTATTTGAACAGGCTTATCCTGAAGCACAAATAAAAATGGTAATCGATAAGGTCTTGACTCTTTCATCTGAGCAAGGTGTCGGTGAGACACCAGTTGAACACATAGAACCTGAAGAAACTGATGCTATGAACGCACTAGAATCTGGTGACTATGTTGCAGCTGAAGCTGCATATAAGAAGTGGCTAGCAAGAAAACCATCTGAAAATTTAGCAAAACTAGGTCTGGCACAGACACAGTTATTAATCCGCACTGAAGGCTTAGACCTCAACACTATTATTGCCCAATCTACCGCTGCGCCAACAGACATTGATCTTCAATTAAAGGCTGCAGATGTTGAGATCGTTAATGGGGGAGTCGAGGCTGCTTTCACACGATTGCTTCATGCGGTAAAGGCAACACAAGGGGAGGATCGAATCAAGATCAAAAATCATTTACTAAATCTCTTTGCCTTGGTCGATCCATCTGATCCACGACTAGCCGCTGCTCGAAAAGAGTTAGCGAGTGCCTTATTTTGAGCCAGAACATCGATGTAAAGCATGAACTCAACCTCATCAAAGGACTTTTCTTTCTATTTGGCCTTTTAATTATGTCGTGGGTTCCAAGATTCCCTGAAGTAAAGGCAAATTTGAATCTGACTAACGGTGAATTTGGTTCGATCGTCAGTATGGGCGCTTTCGGCAATCTTGTTGCATTGCTCACTGTTGGCCACCTGGTCCACAAATATGGAGCGCGTTGGATATTACATATCGGAGCACTTCTACTGGCTGTCAGTCTAGCTTTCTTAACCAGCAGTACTTCAAGTCTTCTTTTTCTAATTTTTATTATTATTCAAGGCGGTGCAATTTCTGCCTTCCACATCTCAATAAATGCGCAAGGATTCTTCTTTCAAGATCGCACAAAGCGACAGATCATTACTCTTCTCAGCGGTTTCTGGAGTAGTGGTGCACTCATTTCATCAATGATTGCAGGATTGTTAGTAGATCGTGTCGATTTGGGTACCTATACCAATATTTTATCAAGCATCTGTTTTATTGTGATGACTCTGATTATTATCAGAATCACTCCAAATTTGGTCAAGGCCGATATGAATCCTGATTCACAGCACAGGGCCCGAGATATGTTCAAGGGCTTTAAAATTGATGTATCAGTGTCAGCTGCGCTTCTCTTGGTCATCATGCTTGAGTATGCAGTCAGCGATTGGGCAGCAATATTTGTTAAAGAAGACATGAAAATTCTTAGCGGAATTCACACTCTTCCATACATCCTTTTCACTCTGGCAATGATTATCGGACGATTAAACCTTCATAATCTCTTACCCCGCTACACCATTGAATTCTTGATGGTGCGTGCTTCATTACTTTCGGGATTAGCTTTTATTGCAGGAATAATTGCTGTAAGCATTGCTGGAACCTCCAACAAGGCTGTCGTTCTTGTGATTCTTTCAATTAGTTTCACAATTGCAGGGCTTGGTTCATCCTTCTTAGGGCCTTCAGTTATGAATGCGGCAAATACACGCTCAAAGTTTCCATCCAGCGTTGTTATTGGCCAAATTGGAGTTATTAATATTGCCCTCGTCTTTGTTATGCGATGGGTAATCGCTTGGACAGCGCAGGCGACATCACTGTCAATTGCACTGTGCATCCCTGCTTTAATGTTGCTGGTAGTACCTAAATATTCTAAGATTTTTAAAAAAGCCTAAATCAACCTGAGCCTTCTGTATTGCCAGCATCAGCAGCTGACACATCATGAATACGATACTTATCCATAGCCTTTGTGACAATGCTTTGCTTGACATCACCTTGATTACATAGTTGCTGCAACACAGCAACAGCGATGGATTCTGCGTCAACATTGAAGTGACGGCGAAGTGCGCCCCGTGTGTCTGACAAACCGAAGCCATCTGTGCCAAGTGAGTAGAAAGGTTGTTCAACCCATGGAGAGATTTGATCTTGCACGGCGCGCATGTAATCACTTACTGCAATTACTGGACCACGTGCACCATCTAGCTTCTTGGTGATGTATGCGGTGCGCTTGTCATTTGGATTGAGCAGATTATGGCGATCTGTTTCTAGACCATCACGGCGAAGCTCATTCCATGAGGTTACTGACCACACTGCAGCTTTCACGCCCCAATCATCTGCAAGAAGTTGTTGCGCTTTAAGCGCCCAGTTAACTCCCACACCTGACGCCAAAATTTGAGCGTTCTTCTTGCGTGATTGTGGTGCTGGTGAGTACAAGTAGATTCCCTTGAGCAAGCCATCAACATCTAGGTTCTCAGGCTCTGCTGGGTGCACGTATGGCTCGTTGTAAACAGTTAGGTAGTAATAAATGTTTTCGCTGTTTTCGCCATACATACGACGTAGACCATCTTTAACAATGTGTCCAAGCTCAAAAGCAAATGCCGGATCGTATGCAACAACTGCCGGGTTAGTAGCTGCAAGTAGCAGTGAGTGACCATCTTCGTGTTGCAAACCTTCACCGTTAAGTGTTGTGCGACCTGCTGTTGCGCCAACTACAAATCCTCGAACTAATTGATCTGCTGCAGCCCAGAATCCATCTCCTGTGCGCTGGAAACCAAACATTGAGTAGAAGATGTAGATAGGAATCATCGGTTCATCATGAGTTGAGTAAGAAGATCCAACTGCTGTAAATGAGGCAACAGATCCTGCTTCATTAATACCTTCATGCAAGATCACACCTGATGTTGATTCCTTGTAGGACAACATCAATTCCCGGTCAACAGCTGTGTACTTCTGACCATGCGGTGAGTAAATCTTCATCGATGGGAATAGTGAATCCATACCAAATGTGCGAGCTTCATCAGGAATGATCGGAACGATGCGTGCACCAAGTCCTGGGTCCTTAACAAGATCCTTGAGCATGCGAACAAAAGCCATAGTTGTTGCGATTTCTTGATGTCCAGAGCCACGCTTTACTGAGTCATAGACAGAGTCATCAGGCATAGTCAGTGGACGAGATTGCGTGCGACGACGTGGAATAGATCCACCTAGTTCGGCGCGACGCTCTGCCACGTACTTAGCCTCTGGTGAATCTGCCGCTGGCAAGTAATAAGGAGGTAAGTACTTATCCAACTTAGAATCAGGAATATCTAGATGCAATGTGTCGCGGAACTTTTGAATATCTTCCAGCGTCATCTTCTTCATCTGGTGGGTTGAGTTACGACCTTCAAAGTGTGAACCAAGTGTCCAGCCCTTAACAGTCTTAGCCAAGATAACTGTTGGGCGACCATTCTTGGCAGTTGCAGCTGTGTAGGCAGCAAATAGTTTCTTATAGTCATGTCCGCCGCGCTTTAGGTTCCAGATTTGATCATCTGACCAATTAGCAACCATTGCAGCGGTGCGGGGATCTCTACCAAAGAAGTTATCGCGAACATACTTTCCAGATTCAGCCTTAAATGTTTGGTAATCACCATCAAGGGTTTCATTCATCAACTTAACAAGTGCGCCTTCACGATCTTGTGCCAGCAATGGATCCCAACCGCGGCCCCAAACAACCTTAATAACATTCCAACCAGCTCCACCAAAGATTGATTCAAGCTCTTGAATAATCTTGCCGTTACCGCGCACAGGGCCATCTAGGCGTTGCAAGTTACAGTTAATAACAAAAGTTAAGTTGTCTAGTTTTTCTCGTGTAGCAAGACCGATTGCACCTAATGCATCAACCTCATCTACTTCACCATCACCAAGAAATGCCCAGACGTTCTGATCACTTGTGTCTTTGATGCCACGGTTGTGCAGGTAGCGGTTGTAACGTGCTTGGTAAATTGCATTCAGCGGTCCGATACCCATTGACACAGTAGGGAACTGCCAAAAATCTGGCATCAAACGTGGGTGAGGATAAGAAGAAAGACCGCCACCTGGATGTGAAAGTTCTTGACGGAAACCATCTAACTGATTTTCAGTTAAACGTCCTTCCAGAAATGCACGTGCATACATTCCAGGACTTGCATGTCCCTGGAAGAAAATCTGATCTCCACCACCTGCGTGATCTTGTCCGCGGAAGAAGTGGTTAAATCCAACTTCATAGAGCGCAGCAGATGATGCATAGGTAGAAATATGTCCACCCACACCAACACCTGGGCGCTGTGCACGGTGAACCAACATTGCAGCGTTCCAACGGTTAATGCGGCGAATCTTGCGTTCTAAATCTTCATCTCCTGGAAATGGAGCTTCATGTTCTGGACCAATGGTGTTGATGTAGTCAGTTGCACGGAGCGCGGAGATTCCAACATTCTTTTCACGTGCATGTTGCAATAAGTTGAGCATTAAGTAGCGAGCACGCACTGGGCCAGCAGCCTTAAGGGCTGCATCAAAAGAGGCTCTCCATTCGGCCGACTCAGAAGGGTCGGTATCGACTAGCTGTTCAATATTGAGATCTGGCGCCTCGAAGTTTTCGCTCATGTGCCTATTCTTGTCTGTACTGCCCCGTAAGTCGAAATTGAAAAGGTGTGAAATTGAGCCAATTTCCTCTTGCGCTCAAGCCCGGCATTGTGTGGACTTAGCCTGTGCCTACACGGATGGGATTTGCCAAGGATGACCTGGTTCTAGAGGTTGGCCTTGATAGCGATTGTGATTCCACAATACGAGACCAGATTATGGCCATTACCGGCACCGCTTTTCTTGAAGATGCTGCATCTGAAGTCGTAGATGCCGTGGTGCTGTGGTGGCGAGATGGTGATGGCGATCTAGTCGATGAGTTAATGGATGCTCTTACATACTTATCGGAAACCGGACCAATCTGGGTGCTAACACCAAAGGCAGGCCGCGAACTACATGTCGAACCAAGTGATATCCAAGATGCCGCACCGATTGCAGGGTTGAGTCAGACATCAACAATTGCCCTCGCAGGGGATTGGTCAGCAACCCGATTAGTGGCACGCAAAGCGGGCAAGAGGTAAGTTTTGCCCATGACAACAATTGGACAAGCCGCACCAGATTTTACGATTCCAAATCAGCATGGAGAAGCAGTTTCGCTTTTTTCCTTTAAGGGAAGCAAAAATGTTCTACTGATGTTTTACCCATTCTCATTTACTGGAACATGTACAGGCGAGCTTTGTGCATTGCGTGATGATCTTTCATCGTTTCAAAATGATGATGTGCAAGTTTTGGCGGTCTCATGTGATTCACCATTTACGCAACGCGTTTTTGCTGAGCAAGAGAATTATCAATTCCCAGTTCTGTCAGATTTCTGGCCACATGGTGGCGTTGCAAAGGCATACGGTGTTTTTGAAGAGTCAAAGGGTTGTGCACTTCGCGGCAGCTTCTTGATCGATAAAGAAGGCATTCTTCGCTGGGAAGTAAAGAATGGTTGGGCTGCGCGTGAAAACGCAGATTACAAGGCGGCAATCGCTGCTCTGTAAGCGTGATTTAGGAAATTGTGGGCTCGTAAGTTAAGATTTGAGTCTGCAATATCGGGTGCTTAGCTCAGTGGTAGAGCGTCTCGTTTACACCGAGAATGTCGGGGGTTCGAAACCCTCAGCGCCCACAGATACAAACAACAGATGCACATCACTTGCATCTGTTTTTTTGTGTTCATTTATAATTAGTTGAAAGTTCAACTATATTGCGTTATGCTTACCTAGTACCGCAAAAAGCGGTTTCATTTCATCAAAATTTCTAAGAAGGAATTAAACATGTCAGTTTTAGCAACTTTGCCAGCAGGTACCTTCAATATCGATCCATCACACAGCCGCGTAGGTTTTAGCGCACGTCACGCAATGGTCACAAAGGTACGTGGATCATTTAACGATTACACAGGCGCAGCAGTTGTTGCTGACGGTGTGGCTTCAATCAACATCGAGATTAACGTTGCCTCAGTAGACACTCGCGCTGCAGACCGTGACGGACACCTTCAGTCAGCTGACTTCTTTGATGTAGCTAACTTCCCAAAGATTACTTTTGCGTCAACATCGATTAAAGACTCTGGTTCAGACAAGCTTGCAGTTGAAGGCAACCTGACTATCAAGGATGTTACAAAGCCAATCACAATTGATTTCGAGTACTCAGGTACAGCAACAGATCCATTCGGCAATGCTCGTTTTGGCTTTGAAGGTGTAGCAGAGATCAACCGTAAGGACTTTGGTCTTACATGGAACGCAGTCCTAGAAACAGGCGGAATCCTAGTTTCTGAAAACATCAAGCTTGAGTTTGAAATCTCAACAATCGCAGCCAAGTAAACTCTTAAATAGAAGGGCCTCACGAGAAATCGTGGGGCCTTTTGCGCTTTTATTTGGCTTTCACTTCCAGCTGACCTAAACTTAACCCACACTTACATATGCGGTCAGGAGAAATAACGATGAAGGCATCTCCAAGCGACCAGCGTTCAATTTTAGATATTCAGCGATTTGATCAGCAGGCAACTTCTCTTCGGCACAAAGCCTCAAATCTTCCAGAGTTAGCAGAGTTAGCTAGCACAACCGTTAAGGCAAACAACGCTCGTGACCTGCGTATTGCAGCAGAAACAGAGCTGAGTGATGTTAAGCGCGAGCTACTACGCGCTGAAGGTGATGTTGAGCAGATCGTTATGCGTATTACACGCGATGAAGCACGTCTTATCGGTGGCAGCGCATCCCCTAAAGAATTAGAGCAGCTACAGCATGAGGTTGGAACACTGGGTGCTAGACGCTCAGAACTTGAAGAGGTAGAGCTTGAAATCATGATGCGCGTAGATGCGATCAATGAGCGCATCACAACATTAAAGGCGGAAGAAGCAGAACATGCTGCAGTTATCGCAGACCTTGAGATCCGTAAAGAAAATGCAATGGCAATCATCAACAATGATTTAGATGCAATTGTGAAAGATCGCAGCGAGACCTTGCAGAGTATTGAAAAAGCTTTAGTTGATCTCTATGAAAAAATTCGCGAGACAACTGGAGGAGCCGGTGCTGCAGCACTTGCTGGGGGAGCATGCGGTGGCTGTAATCTTTCAATTAACGCTGTTGAATTGAAAAGAGTTGCAGACTTAGCTGAAGATGAAGTTGTGCGCTGTGAAGAGTGCCGGTGCATCTTGGTGCGTGGGGTTTAAATGGCACGTCACTTTCACTTAACTGCAGATGGCGGGTCACGAGGTAATCCAGGACCTGCTGGGTATGGATCTGTTATTACTGAAAACGGAAAAATCATTGCAGAGCTTTATGATTTCATAGGTGTTGCAACCAACAATGTTGCCGAATACAGCGGCCTTATTGCCGGTCTTACAGCGATTAACGAGTTAGATGCATCAGCAACAGTTGATGTGAAGATGGACAGCAAGTTAGTAGTAGAGCAAATGTCTGGCCGTTGGCAGATTAAGCATGCAGATATGCGGGTTCTGGCTCAATCTGCTCGTTCTGCGCACAACCCATCCTTAGTTTCATACTCTTGGATCCCTCGCGATGAGAATTCACACGCAGATCGCTTAGCCAATAAGGCACTTGATCAGCAAGCAGGCGGCGGGGAAGTAGTGCAGGTTCAGCAGAATTACTTAACAGAGCGTTTGCTATCTACTGAAAAGGCAACAACGATCTATTTAATTCGACATGGTGAGACTGTCTTAACTCCCTTTAAGAAGTTTTCAGGAGATGGACTTCTTAATCCAGAGTTAACAGATATTGGATTAGCTCAGGCTGAAAAAGTTGCAGCAGCTGTGGCGAAGCTAAATCCAGAGGTAATCATCGCTTCGCCTCTTAAGCGCACGACCCAAACTGCAGAGGCTATTTCGCGCACAACTGGGCTACCTATTGTTTTTGAAGAAACCTGGATTGAGTGTTCATTTGGTATTTGGGATGGATTATCAATTGATGAGGTTAAAGAAAGATATCCATCTGATTATCAAGCGTGGATTTCTTCCACTGGATTTGCTCCTCCGCAGGGAGAGTCATATGACAGCGTTGCCCTACGAATAGATGCAGCCCTAAATCAGATTGCAGCTGAGTACCCAGGCCAAAGAGTTGTTGTTGTGACGCATAACGGAACGATTAAGAGTGCAGCCAAGGTAGTTGTTGGCGCACCGTCCGAAAGTATTTTCCATATCGATGTTTCACCATGCTCAATCACAACGGTGAGCATCTGGCCAAGTGATGGTTTACGAGCCTTGCGCACCTTAAATGAACAGGCGCACCTGCATTAATTACTTAGTAACGCGGTATGTAGCAAGGGTTGAATCACTTGCATAAGCAATTCTTACGCCAGCCTTTTGAGTTGCTGCTAATCCATTAACAATCTGCTCTGTTAGTACTTCACCAGGTGCAACAACTGCAACACCTGGGGGATAAGGCGCAATTAAGTCGGCGCTAATGCGACCAATGGCATCTTTGGCTGAAACAAACTCAGTATCTGCAAAGTAAGCATCACGCATGGAAATCGCAACGGTTGGCACTACAGACCAGCTAAGAGATGTTTGAGTTTGCCTCGTTGGTCCCTGCAATTTCTGCAATATGGGAACAAGTGCGTTTTCAAGAACGGTGAAGTCCTCTGCGGTATCGGCCAAGGTGGCTAAGAAAACGATTGCGTCTTGATCAGCCATTTCAACGCGAATATTGGCTTTCTCTAACTCTCTTTCAACATCCACCCCTGATAGTCCAAGAATGTTTGCTCGCAAGACAATCTTTACAGGATCAAAGCGCTTGGAAGGAAAATCCGTTGCATTAAGAAATATCGTTTCAGCAAAGTGTGCTTGAACCGCTGCCTTAAAGGAGTTAACCAGTGATACAAGCTCACCCGTTAATTTATCTCCCCTAGTTTGCAGCAATGCGCGTACTCCATCAATTGATGCAAGGGGAGCACCTGCAGGGGAGGTGGTGTGAGTTGTTTCAAAGCTTTGTTCAATGCGATCTAGGTTCAGTAATTTTCCTTGTGCTAACAACAAAGCCGATGCGCTATAACCGGGCAACGCTTTGTGAACACTAGTAATCAAAGCATCTGCGCCTAATTGCAACACATGTTGTGGAATCTGGGAATTAAACCCAAAGTGGCCGCCCCACGCAGCATCAACAATTACAGGGATTGAATTCTCATGGGCTTTCTTGATCAGTGCAGAGAGCTCTGAGATTGTTCCTAAGTAACCAGGCTCAGTTAGCAATAGCGCAATTGGTTTTTGATCTAAGACGCGTTCTAGTTCAGAGACAGGAATTCCTGTTGGAACGCCAGTTGCGCTATCAATCTCAGGAGTTAACCAATTTGGTTCTAGACCGGTAAGAACTAGTGCGCTAAGAACTGATCTGTGAGCGGTGCGAGTAACTGCAACCTTGTCACCTGGTTTGCCAAGGGCCAAGATGATTGCTTGGTTTGCATGAGTTGAACCACCGGTTGAAAAGCGCGCATAGTCTGCGCCCCATAGGGATGCTGCTAACTCTTCAGCCTTCTTTAATGTTCCTTCAGTGAGTTTGATTTCATCTAACCCCCCATAGAGCGGAGTATCTGAATCAACTACTGCGCCAAGGCCCTGATCTAAGCGATGAGCCTTCTGCTTGTGACCTGGAATTGTGAATGCTGTGCGCTCAGATTCGAAGTAGCTTAAGTAGGCATCTAGTAGCGGTGCGCTCTTTCTTAACTCCGAGTTCATGTTCGAAGCCTAACCAATGGACTCGCGAGTAGGAAATGATGGCTTAGACTTTACCCATGACAACACTTACCGCATTGACTCAAGAGCGTCGGTTGGTTACCGCTATTC
>Ga0209552_1000235_pt1 | contig 17626 bp, 15 predicted proteins | sample LauGreFaBDMM15SD_2_FD_188214 | JGI IMG/M metagenome (GOLD analysis project Ga0209552, IMG submission 188214) | Freshwater lake microbial communities from Lake Michigan, USA - Fa13.BD.MM15.SD (SPAdes) (version 2) | ecosystem: Environmental > Aquatic > Freshwater > Lake | place: Lake Michigan, USA... | reverse complement strand
TGCATTGATGTTTATAGGAACAGTTGTTGGTTGGGGATTTGTGACAAACACCTTTGCGTCGTGGTTATCGTGGCAGGGATATTTCCTTGGAGTCATTGGCGGGAAAGAGGGAGCGTGGGCATACTCTAATATCGGAGTTATTTTTGCGCTGCTTATTGGTTTTGTGGGACATCTTGTTCTTGCGAGAAAAACTATTTCGAAGCAGGAGTCCTTTTAAGCCAGATGTAGCCAACTAGGCCCGAAAGAATTGCAGAGATAAACAATCCAAGGCGAACTTCATTGAGCTCTGTCTGACTCTTTGCAGCAATTTCAGCTATGACTAGAGAAACCGTCATACCCATTCCAGCCAAGGCTCCAATGCCGGCAATTTCCTTGATGTGCAAATGAGTTTTAGCTCCAAGTTTGATTGCGATCCAGGCAAAGAGTGCGATACCTATGATCTTTCCGATTCCGCGAGCAATGACTAAAGCAATTGTTGTCTGAGATGTAAAGCTCGCGAGATCAATATTCAAAGGAATGTTCACGGCAATAATCACAGGGACGATGAAATAGGTGGAAATAGGGGATAGAACTTTAATCGCTTTATTCAATTGTGATTTTGTTAGGGGAAGAAGTGCACCAAGTGCTGCAGCCCCTAATGTGGCAAGAGCCTTTTCCGGGTGTAGGTCATCTCCATAAAAGATACCAAGGACGACAAGTGAGAATAGATCATCAGCGATGGCCAAAGTCAGCAAGAAAATACGCACCTGTGGTTTCACTCGCTTTCCAAGCAATGCCAAAACACCTATAGCAAGGGCGATATCAGTTGGCATTGCGGTAGCCCACACATGTGAACCAGGATTTATTGCAAGGAAAATGAGGGCTGGGAAAATCATTCCACCAAGAGCTGCAACGATTGGAACTATCGCAGACTTAACATCCTTTAGTCCATGCTTGATTTCGAGGCCAACCAGAAAGAAAAAGATTGCGATTAACACATCGATGACCATGTCCTTAATCTACTGGAAGCAGACACAACAAAGCCCGCCTTTTTAAGGGGCGGGCTTTGTTCTAACGGATTTCTTAGATGTCGTAGTAGAGCTCAAACTCTGCTGGGTGTGGACGTAGTCGAACGTAGTCAACTTCTTCCTTACGCTTAAATGCGATCCATGTGTCGATTAGATCCTTCGCGAATACTCCGCCCTTTGTTAGGAACTCGTTGTCCTTTTCTAGATTGTTAAGAACTTCATCTAGTGAACCAGGAACCTGAGGAATTGATGCTGCCTCTTCGCCTTCTAGTTCGTAGAGATCCTTATCAACTGGAGCAGGTGGTTCGATCTTGTTCAAGATTCCATCAAGACCAGCCATGAGCATTGCTGCAAATGCTAGGTATGGGTTTGATGATGGATCTGGACAACGGAACTCAATGCGCTTTGCCTTTGGATTGGATCCTGTAATTGGGATACGGATACAAGCTGAGCGGTTACGTGCTGAGTACACAAGGTTTACAGGCGCTTCATATCCTGGAACTAAGCGACGGTATGAGTTAACTGTTGGGTTTGTAAATGCAAGTAGTGATGGTGCGTGCTTTAGCAGACCACCGATATACCAACGTGCCATGTCTGAAAGATCGCCGTATGTGCCTGCTTCGAAGAACAGTGGCTTTCCATCTTTCCAGAGTGATTGGTGAACGTGCATACCTGAACCGTTATCTCCGAAGAGAGGCTTTGGCATAAACGTTGCAGTCTTTCCACCCTGCCATGCAGTGTTACGAATGACGTACTTGAACTTCATTACATCATCGCCTGCGCTAAGGATGTCTGTGAAACGGTAGTTAATTTCCATCTGACCAGCAGTACCAACTTCGTGGTGTGAGCGTTCAACAAGTAGTCCAACCTTGCCAAGTTGCATCACCATTTCATCGCGAAGATCTGCGAATTGATCTGTTGGTGAGACTGGGAAGTAACCACCCTTTACGCGTGTGCGGTATCCACGGTTAGGTGTTCCATCAGCATCGTATTCAACGCCAGTGTTCCAAGCGCCTTCATATGATTCGATCTCGTGAACAGCTGAGTTAATTGTTGTCTTGAAACGTACGCTATCGAAAACATAAAACTCTGCTTCCGGTGCAAAGAATGCTGTGTCAGCAATTCCAAGTGAGCGCATGTACTCAACAGCCTTTGCAACCACTCCGCGAGGATCACGGCTATAAGGCGTGTTATCTACTGGATTGTGTACAGAGAAAATAATAATGAGGGTTTTTTCTTTACGGTATGGATCCACGTATGCAGACTCTGGAACTGGCAAGAGCTTCATATCTGATTCATTGATTGTCTGGAACCCACGAATAGATGAACCATCAAACATTAGGCCATCTGTAAATACCGCTTCATCAAATGATTCAACAGGAACGTTGAAGTGATGTTGGATACCAGGTAGATCAGTAAAGCGAACGTCAACTAGCTTGACGTCCTCTTTCTTAATGTATGCAAAGATTTCTGATGCGTTCTTAAACATGCTTCTCCCAATTTCACATGTGATGCGCTAAATCTCTCATCATTGAGCCCTGCGCGCTTTGAGTAGTTGAACCCTAGGTCCATAGAGTCAAATTGACATAACCCGCTTGTTAAATCCATGTTACGTCTGGGCCGATTGCCAGTTACCCTTGCCACATGAGCTTTGAATTCAAGCGTGTAACCCTTGGGCGCCGCTTTGCCGCTCTCATGGTGGATTGGCTGGCCTGTTATTTCATTGTGGCTGCCTCTACAGGAGGAGTTGGCGCAATGGCTCCGAATCGCTCACTGAGCGTTCTAGCCCTGTTCTTTGTCGAGATCGCAATTCTCTCTGCCCTTCAAGGGGCGACTTTGGGGCACAAGATCTTTGGAATTCGAATCATTCGATTTGCTGATGGGGGAGCGATTTCTCCTCTAGCGGCACTTATTCGCTCAGCGCTGTTGGTTACAGTTATTTTTGCAATCACCTTTGATGAAAACGGAAGAGGAATGCACGAGCGATTGAGCGGTTCTGTTCTAACTAGAAATTAACGACCCTTTGGAGCTCTAGTTGGCATTGGACCCTTTGGAATTGGCATAGACATTCCGCCAACAGCCTTTAGACGGGCACGCACTTCACGCATTTGATGGGCAGATAACTTTTTAGGAAGACGACGCATGTGGCGTTGTAGTTTTTGAATTGGAATTCGTCCTTCTTCGGTTCCCACAAGAATTTCAATAACAGGAACTCCTGGTGCAAAACGTTCAGCCTTTTTCTTTTCATCACTCATCATCTGGCGAACAGATTGTGAACCTTCGCCCGTCAAAACTATTCCGGCGCGTCCAACACTGCGATGCACCATGTCTTGATTACGTGCAACAGCTACCGCTGGAGTTGTTGTCCATCCTTTGCGAATAGCCATCAAAACACTCGCACCCGCACCTATCTGTCCATCAATTGCAGAGTACGCAGCCGATCCAGCTTGGCGAGTGAAAAACAAAAGAGTAAGTAGTGCGGCAAGAGGGAAGGAGATAAATGCAAAGTAGAAGGGATGATCAAGTGATGCACCAATGCCGATACCGACAGCCCATGTGGCAAGGAAAATACCGGCTAGTGCTACTGGGATCCAAGGCTTAACCTGCTTGGTGACCTTATAAGCATCACGGAAGGTTTGAAAACGAGGCGTCTTGATCTTCTTTTCTTTAGCTTTTCTCTTAAACATATTATTAGTTTAGTGGGGCAGGAGCAGTTCCACCAAGACGAGCTGGTGCCCAGCGCTGGCCCACGTGGCTATCAGGGTATTTCTCTTGGACATCACGCAACATCTGGATCATAACTTCACGCAAATGCGCTTCAGCGACCTCAACATTGGTATCTCGAGTGTAGGAAATAGGTTCACCGAAAGAGACAGAGACAGGAATTTTTCCTCTCTTCAAATTCGGCTTAACGCCCTTGGTATAGACGCGCTGGCCGCCCCACACGATTGTTGGAATCACTGGTACGCCCGCACCAATTGCTAAACGAACCGCACCCGACTTTAACCCCTTGATTTCAAAGCTTGTTGAAATAGTTCCTTCAGGAAATATGCCAATAATTTCATCAGACTTGAGTGCGCGCAGCGCAGCAACAAAGGATGCAGAGCCGTTGCTTCGGTCAACATTGATGTGGTGCATTCCACGAAGCAATGGTCCCGCTACTTTGTTATCAAATAATTCTTTTTTGGCCATAAAGCGCACGTAGCGATTAGCGGGCAAGGCGGCAGTACCAGCTAAGGCAAAATCTAAATAACTGGTGTGATTGATCGCAAGAATTGCACCACCTTTGCGAGGAACATTGTCCTGTCCTTGAAAATCAAAGTTAAAACCAATGTATTTCCAGAATGTTTTTACAAGAACAATGACTGGGGGATAGACCAGGTCAGCCACGAGCTGCCTTCTTTTCCATGGCTTGCTTATAGAGACGACCAGCACGATAAGAAGAACGAACTAGTGGTCCACTCATAACACCCAAGAAACCGATGTCTTCTGCCTCTTGTGCAAGTTCAACAAACTCTTGTGGCTTAACCCATCGCTCTACCGGGTGGTGCTTATTTGTAGGGCGTAGGTACTGTGTAATTGTGATCAAGTCACATCCAGCACTGTGGAGATCGACAAGTGCTTGTGATACCTCTTCACGAGTTTCGCCAAGTCCTAGGATCAAGTTAGATTTTGTGATCAAACCAAAATCCTGAGACATTCTCAAAACACGCAATGATTTTTCATATGTGAAGGCTGGGCGAATTTGCTTGAAAATACGGGGAACAGTCTCAAGATTATGGGCAAAAACTTCTGGCCTGGTTTCAAAAATTGGGTTGAGTAAGTCAGGATTTGCGTTGAAATCTGGTGCCAACATTTCAACTCCAGTGCCTGGGTTTAATTCGTGGACTTTACGAATTGTTTCGGCATAAAGCCACGAGCCTTCATCTTCAAGATCATCGCGAGTAACACCCGTGATCGTCGCATAACGAAGACCCATTGTTTTAACAGACATTGCAACCTTGAAGGGCTCTGCGCGATCAATAGCTAATGGCTTACCTGTATCAATGTTGCAGAAATCGCAACGACGAGTACAGCGATCTCCACCGATCAAGAAGGTTGCTTCCTTATCTTCCCAACATTCAAAGATGTTAGGACAAGCTGCTTCTTGGCAGACGGTGTGTAGACCTTCGGTTTTTACAAGACTGCGAAGGCGTGTGTATTCCGGACCCATGTTTGCTCGGGTCTTGATCCACTCTGGCTTTCGCTCGATTGGTGTTTCAGCGTTACGAGCTTCGATGCGAAGAAGCTTGCGCCCTTCAGGTGCCATTGTCATGCGCTCACCTTTTTCAATGATTCACAAACGTATCGTTCTACCAGTGGTGCAACTTCTTCAATAGTAACTAAGCGCCCAAGTTCAATTTCCAGCGATGTAACATCTGCATCAGCAATCCCACAGGGCACGATCTGTCTAAACGCTGCAAGATCAGGATTAACGTTGAGTGCGAAACCATGCATCGTCACACCCTTTGCCACCCGGATTCCAATGGCAGCGATTTTTCGATCACCCTGAACATCTTGGATCCAAACCCCAGAACGCCCATCAACTCGAATGGCAGTGATTCCTAGATCTGCACATACCCGAATCAGGGCTGCTTCCATTTCACGAACAAAACCAACTAGTTCTGTTGGCTTTTGCAGTTTCACAATTGGATATCCAACAAGCTGTCCTGGACCATGCCAAGTGATTCGGCCGCCACGGTCAACATCAATCACAGGAGTTCCGTCAGTAGGACGTTCGGCATCTTCAGTCCTGCGGCCCGCCGTATATACGGAAGGGTGCTCTAACAAAAGCAAAGTGTTCGGGCGTGAACCAGAGGCAACTTCTTCATGAATTGTTCGCTGCATGTCCCAAGCCTTTTGATAATCCACTAATCCGTGGCGTGAAATTGCGACGGTTACTGGGGATTGAGTTTCAAGTACTGGCACATGCATAGCCTAAAGGTAGGGTTGGCTTCTTACCAATTCCAGGTCGAAAGGTCTCACACAGTGTCTTCCACATCCATAAAGAAGAGTCGCCGCCCACTTGCCTACGCATTAATAGTTATTTTCCTTTGGTTTGGAGCAAGCGGAGTTTTCGGGCCTCTCTTTGGCAAGCTGTCAACGGTTCAAGAGAATGACAATTCAGCCTTTTTGCCAGACAGTGCTGAGTCGACTCAAGCGGGAAAAATTATTGAGAAGTTTAATCAAGATCAAAATCAGAATCTTCCGACCTTAGTTCTCTATGTTGGAGAAGTCGATGAATCTAAAATCGCAGCTCTCAACGCTCACCTTGCACAACTTGGTTCTGAAAAGATCATTGGTACAGATGTTCCGATTTCAAAGTACCTAACAGAAGGTGAACAGATTTTTGCTTTTCCTTCCGAAGATGGCAAGGCACTGTTAGTAAATCTCCCCTTTAAATCTGAAATCGCCACCGACTTATTGCCAAACAACAAACCTGCCCTGCCAGAAGTTATTGAGACGCTACGAGAAGATTCAGCAGAGTTCGCAAAAAGTGTTGGGTTGACTTCAAATGTCACTGGCATTGGTGCGCTATTGGGAGATTTGTTTGGTGCTTTTGAAGGAATTGACTCATCTCTACTTCTCACCACACTGGGTGTAGTTGCACTGATCTTGATCGTGGTTTACCGATCTCCAATACTGTGGATTTTGCCACTATTTTCAGCCGTGATTGCATTATCAACTGCTGGCGGACTTGTTTATTTACTGACCAAAAATAATGTCATTGACCTTAACGGACAGTCCCAAGGAATCCTTTCGGTATTAGTACTTGGTGCGGCAACAGATTACGCACTGCTCTTGATTTCTCGATATCGAGAAGAGTTGCACCATCATGATCACCCTGCGCAGGCAATGAAAGCTGCACTCAAAGGAGTCTTTGAACCCATCGTGGCATCTGGTGCAACAGTAATTTCTGCACTCCTTGTGTTGTTACTTAGCGACCTTTCTGGAAACCGCGGACTAGGACCAGTTGGAGCGATTGGTATTGCAGCAGCGGTGATTGTGATTCTTACATTATTGCCAGCACTCTTAATTGCCTTTGGACGCTGGGTTTTCTGGCCACGTATTCCTAGAAATGATGATGTTAATTCTCAACTTACTGGCACGTGGGCGAAGATAGGTTCAGCAGTTGAGAAGCGTCCCCGCAAACTGTGGATTCTTACCGCAGTTGTGCTCTCGATTTTGGCTGGTTTCTCAACAACTCTGAATGCACGGGGACTATCAACAGCTGATGCATTCACGCAGCGTCCAGATTCCGTTGTTGGTCTCGAACGACTGGCTGAGCACTTCCCTGGAGGATCAGGACAACCAACGGAAGTGATCGTTTCAGCAGCACTTGTTGATCCAGTTTCAGCAGCTCTTAAAAAGGTTGAAGGTGTTTCATCAGTTGAGCCAATGCGCATGACCACTGCAATCCCTGGTCAGCCTCTCTCAGAGGTAAAGGTCATTGAGGGCAAGGTAGTTCTAAACGCAACGCTGGCTCTTAATCCAGACTCAGTGGAAGCACGAGAAATCATTCCGGTAATTCGCCAAGCGGTTCATGCAATTGATCCAAACATCCTCGTTGGTGGTAGCACTGCCGTTGCTTATGACACAGATGTATCGGCTAATCGAGACAACCGCACAATTATTCCGATTGTTTTGGTTCTAATTACCTTGATTCTTGGCTTGCTGCTGCGCAGTATTTTGTCGGCGGCTTTGCTCTTGGGAACTGTGGTTTTATCCTTCTTTGCAACACTAGGTGCATGCCAGCTTGTCTTTGAACACATCTTCGGGTTCAAGGGGGCTGACACCTCGTTCCCACTGTTTGCCTTCATTTTCTTGGTGGCGCTGGGTATTGATTACAACATTTTCTTGATGACTCGTGTGCGAGAAGAAAGTGCCAAGATCGGTACTCGCGCCGGAGTCATCAAGGGCTTAACTGTCACAGGTGGCGTTATTACTTCAGCAGGTATTGTTCTTGCAGCAACATTTGGAGTACTCGGAGTTCTACCACTGGTGTTCTTAGCTGAACTCGGTTTTGCAGTTGCATTTGGTGTTCTGCTTGATACTTTGATTGTTCGAACAATTTTGGTACCGGCACTCGTCCACGATATTGGTGGAAAAGTCTGGTGGCCTTCTAAGTTACAGAACAGTTAAATATGAGCTTACGTGTTGGTATCGCAGGGTATGGATTAGCCGGGCGATACTTTCACGCACCATTGCTTAAAGGATGTGGCTTCGAAGTTGTTGCGATTCAAACTGGAAATCCAGAACGCTCCGCACATGCGCTTTCAGATTTTCCGAGCATCACAGTTGTCGGAACTATTGCAGAGTTAGTTTCCCACAAACTTGATCTTGTAGTTGTGGCATCGGCTAACTTGGTTCACGCCGAGCACGCCCTAGCGGCAATTAAGGCAGGCATCCCAGTTGTCGTTGATAAACCAATGGGACGCACATTTGCTGAAACCAAAGAAATAGTTGATGCGGGCCAAGCTGCTGGTGTTGGTGTAACAACCTTCTTTAATCGCCGGTGGGATAGTGATGCTTTAACTATTAAGAAGGTGTTGGCAAGTGGAGCTCTTGGTGACGTTCACCGGATTGATTCACGTTTTGAGAGATTTCGTCCAGAGGTAAATGCAACATCCTGGCGAGAGAATATGTCTGCCGCTGATGGCGGTGGGCAGCTTCTAGATTTGCAGCCACATTTGATTTCTACCGCCATCGATTGGTTTGGTTCGGCACAACTTGTTACCGCAAGTGTTCGCTCACTGCGCGGGGGAGCAGATGATGATTGCCTCTTGGTGTTAGGGCACGAGAGTGGAGTGATGTCATACCTTTCTGCAAGCGTTGTCGCTGGGGCACCTGGCCCACGAATTCGCATCCTTGGAACAAAGGGAGCACTTGTTATAAATGATTTAGATCCGCAGGAAGCACTCTTGCGGGCAGGTAAGTATCCAGAGAATGGAACGTGGACATATCCAACAACTTCACAAGCATTTATACATCGGGGCGATGTTGTGGAAGAGATTGAATCCGTGCCAGGCAATTACGGCCACTTCTATAAGGCTGTTGAGTTAGCGATTACTAAAGGTGCACCATGGCCTGTTCCGAATTCAGATGCATTGTTAGTAGCCTCAATAATTGATCAAGCCCGAGAAATCGGCACACGTGCATACTGAGGTTCTAATTGTCGGTGCAGGACTAGCTGGTCTTAATGCAGCGATTTATTTAGAAGCTGCAGGTGTTGATGTAACAGTCATAGAGTCATCTGATCGTGTAGGTGGGCGAGTAACAAGTGATGTTATAGACGGATTCATTTGTGATCGTGGGTTTCAGTTAATTAATGCGCAGTATCCAGCGCTACAAGAGCTAAATGTCCTCAAGGAGCTAGATTTCATTGAAGCCCCACGAGTAATCGAGGTTTGCCTGGGAGATCGCCGCCATGTGATTGGTGATCCTCGACAGGTGCCGTGGACTGCATTAGATAAAGCAACTGGCACTATTCCGGAAAAATTTGCACTCTTGAGATTCATTGCTAGTCGACCAAAACCAGGACAGTCGATCGGGCAAGCCCTGCGCAGCACTGGAACATGTTATGAAGGAGTTTTGCGTCCTTTCTTGCACGGTGTTTTCTTAACCGATCCAGACAATGTTGATGCTCTTTACGGATACTCAATTATCAAGAGTTTCGTGAATGGAAAGCCCGGTGTTCCGCGAAATGGTGTTGGGGAGCTCTCCAAGGCACTAGCAAAGCGAGTAAGCAATATTGTTTATAACACCAGAGTCGATGGAATAGATCAAACATCAGTACACACCAACAACGGGACCTACACGGCCAACAAGATTCTCATCGCAACGGATGCGACAACTGCGACGCAGTTACTTGGCCTGACGGAGGTACCACGCATGGCTGGCTGCATCACTTGGTATCACGCGGTTTCCCAGAATCCATCAGGAAATGGAAGGTTATTTGTCGATGGTCAAAGACGCGGGCCCATTATTAATTCAGTTGTTATGTCAGATATTTCTTCAAGTTACGCACCTGTAAATCAGCATTTGATTTCAACAACAACTGATTTAAACGTCACGGAATCTGATGTGCGACGCCATTTAGCCATCATGTGGGGGACCAGCACACATGAGTGGCAGTTCATCGCCAAGTATGAAATTCCTGCTGCATTGCCAATTCAAAATGTTGGACGAGCACTGTCACAAAGTATGAAAATTAGCGATCATCACTTTGTTGCTGGCGATCACCGCACAGTGCCATCACAGCAAGGAGCCCTATTTTCAGGACGCCTTGCGGCTCAATTAATCCTGGACTAGTTGTGCGAGTGCTTCAGAGATATGTGGGTAATCCCAGGTAAAGCCTGCTTCTTGTAGAACATGTGGAATGACGCGCTTTGAACCAAGAACCTCGGAAGAAAAGCCACCCAATGCAATCTTTAGCGCCAGAGCTGGTGCAGGAAAGAGTGCAGGACGGTGCATTGCGCGGGCTAGTGCTGATGTAAATTCTTGATTTGTAACAGGATTTGGTGCAGTGACGTTAACTGCGCCTGAAATTGGATTTTCCAATGCAAAATTAATTGCACGAATTTGATCGTGCAGAGTGATCCATGACCACCATTGCTTTCCATTGCCCATCTTTCCGCCAAGACCTAAACGAAATAGTGGGAGCATCTTTCCAAGAGCGCCGCCTGTTGGGTCTAATACCAAGCCAGTACGAATCTTTACCGTGCGAACCTCGCCAGCAAGATCTGCAGCGGCCTCCCACTCGCGGCAAACAGCAGCCAAGAAGTCATCACCGGCGCGATCAGTTTCAACGACCGCGCGGTTTCCACTTTCGCCATACCAGCCAATAGCAGAGGCTGAAATAAATACTTGTGGCTTTAACTCTGCAACAGCGTTGGCAATTGCAGTTGTACCAAGCAATCTTGAATTTAGAATTTCACTCTTGTACTTCTTATTCCATCGCTTATCGCCAACACCAACTCCAGCTAAGTGAATGATTGCATCCACACCGCGAAGTGGTTCAAGGTTTACAAAGCCAGTTTGTGGATCCCACTGCACTTCATCTGCGGCAACCGGTGCGCGGCGTACTAGGCGTTGAACAGTGTGACCTTCACTTTTTAAGTGGCCAACAAGTGCGGTACCGATTAGTCCTGAGGCACCCGTTATCGCAATACGTTGTGGAACTGTCATAGCTGACCTACAGTCCTAGATCTGACTCGAAAGCGCCACCTTCGAGGCGTTCTTTAAGAGTTACTAAGAAGCGGGCTGCATCTGCGCCATCTACGACGCGGTGATCGTATGAAAGTCCTAGGTAAACCATTGAACGGATTGCAATTGTCTCTCCGCCATCTTCACCGCGAACAACCATTGGACGCTTAACAATTGCACCCAAGCCAAGGATTGCTACCTGTGGTTGATTGATGATTGGAGTATCAAATAGCGCTCCGCGACTTCCAGTATTTGTAAGAGTAAATGTTCCGCCGCCTAGTTCATCTGGAGTGACCTTGTTATCGCGTGTGCGAGCTGCAAGATCTGCAATCTTGCGAGCGATGCCTCCCATGTTGAGATCACCAGCGTTGGCAATTACAGGAACAAGTAATCCTCGCTCTGTATCGACTGCAATACCGAGGTGTTCTGTTCCATGATAAGTAATCTGGTCGCCTTCTACAGAAGAGTTCAGAACTGGATGTTGCTTAAGTGCTTCACACACTGCAACTGCAAAGAATGGAAGGAATGAAAGCTTTACGCCCTCACGCTCTTCAAAACTTGCCTTTGAACGATCACGAAGCCGTGCAATCTTTGTAACATCAACTTCAATAACTGTAGTTAGCTGCGCACTGACCTGGAGTGATTCAACCATGCGTGCTGCAATAACTTTGCGAAGTCGAGACATAGTCACGGTTGTTCCACGAAGTGGAGAGACTGCAACAACTGCCGGTCTTGGTGTGCTTGGCGCGGATGCAATAGGCGCTGATGCCGCAACAGGTGCTGCAGGACGAGCTAATGCTTCAACATCTTCACGGCGAATTCTTCCGCCGATTCCTGTCCCAGAAACTTGTGCAAGGTTCACGCCGAGCTCTGATGCGAGTTTGCGAACTAGGGGAGTCACATATGCATCTGCTGGTTGTGAAACTGGTGCAGCTGCAACTGGTGCAGGAGGCGGTGTTACGGGTGCTGCAACGACGGGTGCAGGAGGTGGTGTAACTGGAGCGGCAACTACAGGTGCTGCAACTACTGGTGCAGCTGCTGCAACTGCTCCGTTAGCAGCTCCGATTAATCCAAGACGGGCACCGACTGGAACAGTTGTATCAACTGCAACGTCAATGGCAAGAAGAGTTCCAGCAACCGGTGAAGGGATTTCGGTGTCAACCTTGTCAGTTGAAACTTCTAGTAGTGCTTCATCTGCTGCAACTGAGTCACCAACGTTTTTCAACCAGCGGGTAACTGTTCCTTCAGAAACACTCTCACCGAGAGCTGGCATGGTGATTACAGTTCCGGCACCAGATGGTGCAGCAGCAACTGGTGCAGCTGGTGGAGTTACAGGTGCAGCAGCAACTGGTGCTGGTGCAGGAGTTGGAACAACTGGGGCAGCCACTGGAGCTGCGGCAACAGGTGCTGGCGCTGTGGCACCATCAGCAATAATTGCAAGTTCTGCTCCTACAGGAACAGTTTGATCAATCTGCACAATAATCTTTTGTAACGTTCCTGCAACAGGTGATGGGATCTCTGTATCAACCTTGTCAGTTGAAACTTCTAGGAGTGGTTCATCGACGTTTACATGATCACCTTCGGCTTTTAACCAACGAGTGACTGTGCCTTCGCTAACGCTTTCGCCAAGTGCTGGCATCGTTACTGAAAATGTCATCTGTTTTCTCCTTGGTTATCCGTGTGCGTGAAGCGGTTTGCCTGCAAGTGCCATATGAGCTTCGCCCATTGCCTCTGACAGTGTTGGGTGTGCATGGATCAACGGAGCCACATCACTTGCACGTGCCTCCCAGTTATAAATCAATTCTGCTTCAGCTAACAATTCGCCTACTCGTGCACCAACCATATGGATTCCTAGAATTGGTCCATCTTTTTGAGCAATGAGTTTGATAGATCCTGCTGTGTTAAGAATCTGTGCTTTACCGTTACCAGCCAAATCGTATGAAAGCTCAACCACATCATGCCCGCGCTTTTTTGCCTCAGCTGTAGTTAAACCGACTGATGCAACCTCTGGATCTGAGTAGGTAACGCGTGGAATGCCATCGTAATTAATTGCGCGTGGATTTAAGCCTGCAATCTCTTCTGCAACCAATATTCCTTCTGCAAAGCCAACGTGAGCTAGCTGCAAAGTAGGGATTAAATCTCCAACAGCCCAGATTCCTGGGACGTTGGTGCGGCACTTGTCATCAACTAGGACATATCCGCGATCCATTGAAATGCCTTGTTCTTCGTAGCCGAGGTTGGCAGAAACTGGACCACGGCCAACAGAGACCATCAATAGCTCAGCGTCAAAAGTTTTACCATCTTCCAGTGTGACGGTAACGCCCTTTTTGGTCTTTACTGCAGATTGGAACCTGACACCTAATTCAAAATTAATTCCACGCTTGCGAAATGCTCGCTCAAGTTGCTTGCTCGAAGATTCATCCTCGAGTGCGATCAAGTGTGGCAGTCCTTCGATAATTGTTACTTCAGAACCAAATGACTTCCACACAGATGCAAATTCACAACCGATAACCCCGCCACCTAAAACAATGACGCTCTTTGGAACATAGTTCAACTTTGTTCCATGATCTGAGGTAATAATCTTCTCGCCATCAATTTTAAGTCCTGGCAAAGTTTTTGCATATGATCCTGTCGCAAGAATGATGTTCTTGCCTGTATAGCGAGTTCCGTTAACTTCAACGGTGTCTTTTGCTACTAATTTTCCGTGACCTTCAATAAAGGTAACTCCGCGGGACTTAACTAAACCTGACAATCCTTTATATAACTTATTGATGACGCCATCTTTGTATGAATTAACTCCGGCCATATCGATGCCGTCAAAAGTTGATTTGACTCCAAAGTGCGCGCCATCGCGTGCACCATCTGCGATTTCAGCTGAGTGAAGAAGAGCTTTAGTTGGAATACAACCACGGTGCAAACATGTGCCGCCGACTTTGTCTGCTTCGATCAGGGCTACTGAAAGACCCAATTGCGAGCCGCGTAATGCTGCGGCATAACCCCCGCTGCCACCACCAAGGATGACAAGATCAAATTGAGACAATGAACAGCTCCTCTCAAAGGCCCATGCGGGCTATGTGCCTATCCTGCCTCAAAGAGGCTCAAACCTCTAAATGCATAGGGCAGATTTACGCCTGTTCGGCCAATGTCACAAGTGAGCGGAGGGCTATCCCTGTTCCACCAACTGGGGTGTAGCCATGTGGCTTTGCCTCGTTGTAGGCAGGTCCTGCAATATCAAGGTGAAGCCAAGGAAGTTCAGGGCTTACGAAATCTTTCAAGAAAAGACCAGCAACCAACATGCCACCCATGCGATCTCCGATGTTTGCAAGGTCTGCAACCGGTGAATCTAGTGATGCACGGAGCTCTTCTGGCAAAGGCATAGGCCAGAACTGTTCACCGCACTGTGCTGCAACAGCTAAGAAGTCATCGCTGAACTCTTGGTTGTTTGTCATGACCGCACTTGTGCGAGTTCCAAGTGCTATTACTTGAGCGCCCGTCAATGTCGCAACATCGATAATTCCATCCAATTTATTCTTTGAACTCTGTGCCTTCATTAATCCATCAGCTAAAACAAGTCGACCTTCAGCATCGGGGTTTAGGACTTCAACGGTTTTGCCACCAAAGATTGTGATGATGTCAGATGGACGGGTTGCCGTATCACTTGGCATGTTTTCAGCAAGTGGTGCCCATGACTCAATTGCAACATTTAGCTTTAATTCTGCAATTGCAACAACGGCTGCGCTCACAGCTGCGGCACCACTCATGTCAGATTTCATTGCCTCCATACCTAGCGCAGGTTTTAGGGCAATACCGCCTGTGTCAAAAGTAATTCCTTTCCCAACAAAGGCGTAGCGCTTAGCTGCTTTGCCTTTAGGCGTATAAGAAATATGAAGCAAACGTGGCGGGTTAGCTGATCCTTGACCAACACCAATAATTCCACCAAAGCCTTGAGACTTAAGTTGCTTCTCATCCCAAATCTGAATTTTCAAACCAGACTTTGCGCCCCCTGCAGACTTAACGACTGCAGCTAATTTCTTGGTAAATGAATCTGGAGTTAAGTGGCTTGGGGGAGTATTGATCAGATCTCGAACTAGGTAGGTGTATTTAGCAATGATTGCTGCGCGAACTACCGATGCCTTCGCCTCGGCAGAAGATGCCAACTTTGAATGCACGGTAATGGTTTTTAAAGGAGCTTTGTGATCATCTTTGGTTGAGCTGTAAAATTCTGTAAATGCGTATGCGCCAAGGGCTGCGCCTTCTGCAACGGCAGCAACCTCAGCCAAACTCTTTGCCGGCAATGAGAATGTGGCTGAAGAGTTTCCTGCGAGTGCGCGAGATGCGCTACCTGCGGCTCTGCGCAAAGTTTCATGTGTGTAGGTAGCTGATTTCTCTCCAAGACCTGTAAAGACCATAAGGCGAACATGGGAGCCAGGAAGTTTTGTAACCTCATCCACCTTTCCGGTCGCGCCCATATCGACTAACTGCGAAAGAATTGTCTTGGTATCGATGGCCATATCACCGGCTTCGATAGCGATGCTGCCCTTTGCATTTGTTGAGGTAAGTCCTAAAACCAAAACCTCATCTTTTACGACGCCATCGGAAATCTTTAATGTGCTCATAAGAGGAAGCCTATTAGATGTCTTGGTAGGTTTGCGCAATGAAGACATCGCCCCTGAATCAAAAGCATCTAGACCTCAACGCCAAGATGGCTGATTTTGGTGGATGGATGATGCCAATTGAGTATCCAGGGGCAGGGGTTCTAGCCGAGCACACCGCCGTCCGCGAGCGTGTGGGAATCTTTGATGTCTCCCACTTGGGCAAGGCCTCAGTTAAAGGTGAAGGCGCACTTGATTTCTTGGATCAATGCCTCACAAATGATCTAACAAAGATTGAAGATGGTTCTGCTCAATACACCTTGCTGTGCACGCCACAAGGGGGCGTAGTCGATGACCTGATTGCTTATCGAAATAGTCAAACAGATTTCTTCCTTGTTCCAAATGCCTCTAACACCACAGATGTTGTTGCTGTATTGCAAAAGCAAGCACCAGCCGGAATTACAGTGACTAATCTTCATAAAGATTATGCGGTACTAGCTGTGCAGGGACCCTTGGCTCCTAAGGTTCTTGAAGCACTCGGAATTAATACAGATATTGATTACATGGCATTTGCGCATGTTTCTATTGCGGGCGCAGATGTGATTTTGTGTCGTACTGGATACACAGGCGAACTTGGTTATGAATTGTTACCACACGCAAAAGATGCAACCGCGGTCTGGGATGCTTTAGTTGCAGCTATTGCGCCCCTTGATGGATTAATTTGCGGACTTGGTGCTCGCGACACTTTGCGCACCGAGATGGGCTATCCATTACATGGACATGAACTCTCCCTTGCCATTTCTCCAGTTGAAGCTAGTGCGTCATGGGCGGTTGGCTGGAAGAAGGAATCATTTATTGGATCGGATGTATTGCTTGCACAAAAAAATGGTGCGGTAGAGCGCAAGAGCGTTGCGATCAAGTCACTAGATCGCGGCATCCCACGAGCCGGAATGAGTGTGAAAAACTCTCAAGGTGCAGTGGTTGGAGAAGTTACAAGCGGAACATTTTCACCCACTCTTAAATACGGTATTGCTTTGGCTCTGTTATCAAAGGAAGTTGCCGTGGGAGATCAATTAACCGTTGATGTGAGAGGCCGGGAATCACAAGCTGAAGTTGTAAAACTTCCTTTTGTTACTTCACACGTTCGCTAAATACAACCGGGGTTGAAAAGGCCGCCCGGGTATAGGTGCGGCGTAGTGCAGACAAGACAGATGGTCCAGTAAAACCAATAAATACACAGGTAAAAATCGCTCTAGGGATGTCCCAGGCCATCGCACTTGCAAAATGAAATGTGATGAAACGGCTTAAGTTCTCAGAAATTGAGCCGCCGGGAATGTATGAAAGTTGAGTATTACTTCCAAGTGCCCATGGCCAAAATTGTAGATCCATGAGTAGTCCAAAAGTTCCCGCAGCCAAAGCGCCAAAAACAAGAAGCATGGCAATCTCACTCTTACCTGACACTTTCTTGGGCAACAATCCTGCAGCCATCCCGATCCATGCAGCAGCAAACATTTGGTAGCCCAGCCAAGGCCCAAGCCCGCCTGTTAATAATGCAGATGCAAACATAGAGATGATGCCTAAGAGAAAACCGAATGATACGCCAAATACACGCGCACTTAAAATCAGAACAAACCACATTGGTTCAATTCCGACCGCGCCTGCTCCTAGTGGTCTCAGAGCAGAAATCAGCGCAGCTAAAACACCCAACAGTGCAACAGATTTTGCATCTAACCCAGCTGATGAGATTTCAAATATAACTAAAACAATGGCAGCAAAGATTGC
>Ga0209552_1000233_pt1 | contig 17698 bp, 23 predicted proteins | sample LauGreFaBDMM15SD_2_FD_188214 | JGI IMG/M metagenome (GOLD analysis project Ga0209552, IMG submission 188214) | Freshwater lake microbial communities from Lake Michigan, USA - Fa13.BD.MM15.SD (SPAdes) (version 2) | ecosystem: Environmental > Aquatic > Freshwater > Lake | place: Lake Michigan, USA... | reverse complement strand
AAGACAAAAATGTCTTGCGGCCTGTTCTGGTGCCCGAGGCCGGAATCGAACCGGCACGCCTTGCGGCGGCGGATTTTGAGTCCGCTGCGTCTACCAATTCCACCACCCGGGCTGGATTGCGCGTGGCGGAAATTATGGCATAGGGGTAGAGCATGGGGCGGGCCGCTGTTTGGCCTTGCTCGACCTTGCAAAATCCAACCAGCATTGTGTTTGGAGGAATAGGGCTACGGCTACGGTTGATGCGCGGTACGCCTTGCTACGGTCAGTGTGGGTTAGTCGGGATTGATGACTGGAGCTGCCCCATCCGCACCAGATCACCCAGGGCCGTAATGGCCTCGACAAAATCGGTTATGACCCGGACGCCTGCGGGCGCTCTCCTGACCTTGACTAAACCAGCCCCTCCCGCCCACAGCAACATGTTTGGTGGTAGCAGACGCCGCAAATGCGCCAGCGTTGGCACGACATCACGCGGAGGATACGAAAAACTGAATGTCAGCGCGACCACATCGGCTTTGCACTCTACGGCTGCCAGCTTCAAACTGTTCAAGGGAATATCGGTTCCAACGTTAACGATGTAAGCCCCCGCTTCTGCCATCACGGCCTCGACCATCAGTAGCCCAAGCTGATGGCGCTCACCCGGGGGCAGAGCAAACAAGAAAACTGGAAATGCTGGCTTGGGTGTTGATTTGAATGTCTGCGTAATCAAATAACGCTCGATCATGGAGGAGCACAGGTGTTCGTGAAACACATCGATTTCACCGCTGAGCCAGGCATCTCCAACGCCAACCATCATTGGGGCGATCGTATGCTGGACAAAGTCCAACAAAGTGCGCTTACCACGTCGTTTGCGCAGCAAGGCTTTGAATGCCTCACTGTCGGCGTGCTTCAGTAGTGTGATGAAAGCGTTTGTGGTCTCTGAGCGCTCTACATAAGGTTTCAGTAGGTTCAGATCAGCAGCCATTTTTAAATTTTCGGCTGCTGTTTTGGATACGACTTGACCGGGGCGAAGGCCAGCCTCTAAAAGGCGTTTGATTACCTTGAGCCTATCAACGGATTCCCGTGAATAAATCATCCCACCGTTTGCCCCGTATTGCGCCGGCGGAAAGCCAAATCGTTGACGCCACTTTCGTAACTGTTCAATGCCAAAGCCCGTTAAACGCTCGATTTCGGACTGCAAGACAAAGGCATTGTTTGGCATGACTCAGACTAACAATAAAAGAAACATTTGTCCCCACTGTTTTGTCCGCGACAAATGCCTTAAATTTCCCAGATTCGTACTGAGTGCATCCACCGGAGACAACCTATGACACCTGCAGACAAAGCCGCGGCACTGGCACAACGTATGTCCTGGACAGAAAAGCATTGGACGCCTTTTTTCTCAGAAATGCCGCTTCGCACGCTGAGTTCGGGATCGTTACGGTACCCGTCCGCCGTCATCGCCAGAACAGCTGAAAACAGCGCCACATTTTCAGCGCTCGAGGTATCCACTTTAAAGAAGATGTTGGATTATGAAAACATTCAAGAAATGATGGGAGAAAACGAAAATGCTGCCGTATCAGCGGTAGTGGACAAACGATGAGGAGTGTCTACTTGCGTTACCTCGCGCTGGTCAAAAAAGTGAATAACGCAGAAAGCTATCCGTACGTCATCGATGAGAGCGCAAAACGACTTTTGGAAGTCATCGCACTCAGTTACGCCCAAAACCGGCCTCTGACCGTATCAGCTGCCATCGCATTGACGCCTATCGCCAGTCCGCACACCCCACACCGCAAGTTAGGTCTGCTGCACAAGCTGCGGCAAATTTATGGGCAGATGTTCTTTGATCGGAAAAATTGATAGGGACCTCTTTGTCCTGTGTTCGATCCTAAGGTAAGAAATGTTAGTAGAGCTCTTGTATTGCAGCGTATCCGTCGAGCCCGATCTGACAAATTCAGATTTAGATCGAATATTGGTGTCAGCGCGACGGCGTAATTTGGCTCAAGACATCACAGGAATGATGATCTATCACCGAGGAGAATTTGTTCAAATCTTAGAAGGCAGGAAAGAATCGATCGAGAACGTCTACGAGAAATTCATCTGCCCGGATACCAGGCATACGGCTATCAATAAAGTGCTTGAAAACACAATTACGCATCGCAGTTTTGGCGAATGGTCTATGGGTTTTATAGGTACCTCAGAAATCGATTTACGCATGCCACTATCGGCCATGGGAATTGTGATGAACCTGCTCTCGGACGAGGCTAAGTCCAAGCCGCTTTCGTTTGCGCTGAGTGCGTTTGTTTCAATCTACAACCAGATGCGTAAGTCGCCTTACAGGTGATTTTTATGAGAGCTCAGCAAATCGCTGCGACACGTGGCCCTTCCAATGGATTGCTTTGCAAGATGACGGCCACGATGGCGGCGGACAGATTGGCTTGTTGCTGGCCAATACCTGCAAAATTAAGTATCAAATTTGGAAATATCTATTACTTGATTGGCAACACTGTGATGCAGTTCGTAATAGTTGCACCTGCGTTCGGATAAAGTTGCAATTAATTCGTTTTTCGCATTCCATCACAACAAGTGGAAAAATGAAAAATCGAACCGCAGATTTGCGCCGCCTCGTTGACAAGTATTCGATCCGTTATGGCGAACTGGATCCCACCGTTATGCATTTAAAAAATCAGTTGGTGACGCTTGAATCGGGGCAAGAAGTTATCGTTCCGCAAAACGTCAAACCGTACCCATCAAGTAGGCGGCTCCTTGAGCGCTCCAAAGATTTTGAGCGCCTCTCAAGCTGAATTTTTGAGCCTTAGAACATTGGCATAAAGTTCTAAGAATTGAGAAACGCCCATGTGGTGACCACACGGGCGCAGCATGCTATTGATTTGCTTGCTGCTGGTTGAGTGCCAGGGCAAACTATCGCGACGCGTCGTAATGGAGATTATTCCGCCTCAAGGTCATCCTCGTCGGCTTCCTCGTCTTTCAGCGCAGCCTCCTCGGCGTAAGACACCGCTTGAATTTGGTGCCCATAGGCCAGGTAAGCCTGGTAGGCGGCGCCTTGGACATCGTCAGCCTCATCCGCCTCAGCGGCAACCAATTGGTGCCTAGCGGCGGCGGCAAAGTGATGCGCTGCCAACCGATGCAAATCGGCTGCCTGCATGTGGTGCTCATGTTCGATCGAGTGCGCATCTCCAGAAACCAAACCTTGTTCTTCAGTCATGTGAATACTCCTATAACGCCGGATAGATCGGCAGGGTTAAAGTGGCTTGACCAGCTGTTGAGCCAGGCGCCTCGCGCGGGTGATGGCTCGATGCGAAGCCTAGATGCGGCTTGTGACACTTGCACAATCGATCGGTAGCGGATCGCAATCGAAGTGCGCGAGATTTTGGATATTGGCCTAGAAATTGACCATTTAAGATATGACTGGCGGCTGACAGATTGGCTTGAACTGAGTTGCGCTGTCAGCGCCACAAGCCTCATGGATCCTGCGGCTTCTATGACTGCGGGCAGGGCGGCTATGGCGCGCCTGGGTGGTCGCCTATTGGTTCCACATCATTGGTGGTGCTCAGTGCTCGATTCTGGTCGCGTGGTCAGGAGTCGATGCGCATCAGGGGGTAACTTTTTGTACGAGCAAAACTACCAGGTAGCAAAAATTGCCCAAGTACGACTATTTGAAACCACTATTTTTGTTTATACAATAAATAAGATGCAGTACGAATTCGATCCCGCCAAAGACGAAAGCAACCTAGATAAGTACGGCGTTTCGCTGGCTGATGCCGACGAATTTGAATGGGAAGCTGCTGTGGTTCGTGAGGACATGCGCGAACAGTATGCCGAGCCACGCTTTGAAGCAAAAGGCTACATCGGTGTCCGCTTGCATGTGATGGTGTTCTGCATTCGCGACGATGTGGTGCGTGTTATCAGCCTGCGCAAGGCCAACCCAAGAGAGGTGAAGAGCTATGCCGAAACTTAAACCGGGGACGATCATCCCCAAGTCCGATGAGATTGCAGCCATCAATGCTGGCATTGCCGCTGATGCGGATGCGCGCGAGCTCGACAGAGAGTGGCATAAGGGCGCAAAGCCTGCAAGCGAAACGTTCGACCCGCAGACCTATGCCGCATTGGTTGCCATGAAGCGCCCACGTGGTCGTCCAAAGGCAGATGAGACCAAGGTCTTCACCGCGATTCGACTGGATGCTGATCTGCTGGAAACATTCAAGGCCACCGGTAAGGGCTGGCAAACCCGCGTGAATGCGGCCTTGCGTCAGTTCATTGCCGAACACCCACTAGGACACTAATTAGCGATAGACAAGAAGAGCAGCCTCCATGCACGCAGGCACATTACATGCAGCAGACGCGGCGATCATGGTCTTTGATGCGAAGATTTTCATCTCTGCCATCGAAAAACTGACTGTTTAATTGTTGACAAAGGTTGCCCCCTCGCGTGCAAGTGTCGGGTCAAACCGACACTTGACAGTGATGCCCTGGCGTGCAACTGTCGGGTATTCGTTTGGATCCTGGTGCGGCAGGTGCTTGGAGTTAACCAAGTTTCCGAAATACTGACCCTAAAATTCCTCGACAATACGTACGACTTTGCGTACACTAATCATTACCGGAGAAATTGATGAACGCACTATCTGCCAGTGAAGCAAGGGCGAATTTGTATCGCCTCATGGACGAGGCCGCAAGCTCGCACAAGCCCGTGTTGATCTCAGGTAAACGAAACAATGCTGTGCTGATTTCCGCAGATGATTGGAGTGCAATTCAAGAGACTTTGTATCTGCTGTCGGTACCCGGCATGCGGGAATCCATAAAAGCCGGAATGGCCGAACCCCTGGATAAAAGTGCCAAGGCCTTGAAGTGGTGAGCTGGTCAGTCGTATACGCCAAGCAAGCGTTGAAGGACGCGAAAAAAGTAAAGGCCGGCGGGCTAAAAGAGAAAGTCCAAGCCCTCTTGGAAGTCCTAGAGAGCGATCCTTTCCAAAATCCACCACCTTTTGAAAAGCTGGTGGGTGATCTCTCGGGCGCGTATTCGAGACGGATCAACATCCAACATCGTCTGGTGTATGAAGTGTTTTCGGAGCAGCGTACGGTACGTGTCCTGCGGATGTGGACGCATTACGATTAGCGCACAGGCGAACGTCAATGCCGCGATGTTGGCCCGCTACCTTGCGTCATGTAAAGTCCAAAATCTGCTTAGAAGACCCGTCTAGATGGCCCTAATTTCCAGAATAGTTGTCACACAACACCAGCTCCCGCTGGAGCCGCCGTTTCCAGCCTCATGGGATCCGCGACCCCGCACCCGCTTTCCGGCAACTCTCGTACGCGTGTTTGACGAGGACGGTCGTATGGGCGTGGGTTCTGGGGACGCGATGCTGGGTTTTTCTGATTACGAGCACCTGTTCATCGGCCAGGAGGCACTGGACCTGGATCGACACCATGCAATCTTGATGAATATGGAGTTCCATGCCGGGCGGCCCTGGCCACTGGACATCGCACTGTGGGACCTGGCGGGTAAGACACAGGGACAAGCGGTCTGGAAAATGCTGGGTGGAAAAGCGCCACGGCTGCGCGCCTACCAGTCCAGCGGCGTGCACCGGTCAAGCGATGAGATGGTTGGGGTGGCGATGCGTTGCCTGGCAGCAGGTTTCCCAGCACTCAAGGTGCGTTTTGGGCGTCCTGAGTTGGCCGAAGATCTTGCGGTGCTGCAAGCAATCCGAGAAGCCGTTGGTGATCAACTGGATTTGATGGTGGACTGCAACCAGGGTTGGCGGATGCCTTGGGACACTGCTTCGCCTTGGGACCTTGAGCATGCGCTGCGTGTTGCCAAAGAACTGGAAAAATTGCGGGTGTTCTGGATGGAAGAACCCCTGCATCGGGGTGACTACGAGGGAATGCGCACCTTGCGAAATCGGGTGGGCATTCGGCTGGCGGGTGCGGAGCTCACCCGCGAGCCCTACGAATGGCGTGAACTGTTAGAGCGCGATTGCTTGGATGTATTCCAGCCCGATGCGGTTTTGACCGGTGGCATTACCGGACTGGCGCCATTCGCCCGCCAGGTCGCGCAAAGAGGTCGTCTGTTCAGTTCCCATACCTGGGGAAATGGTCTGGGCGTGATGGCCAACCTGCAGTTAATCGCTGGCACCGCCGGCGAGACCTACGTCGAGTGGCCACTGGATGCACCTGAATGGACGCCAGAACGACGCGATTACCTTTTGAAGTCACCCTTGGAATTGGATAGCGAGGGCTGGTTCACACTTCCGGATGCGCCCGGGCTCGGCGTCGAGCTCAATGAGGTGATGCTCGAGCAGACGCTGAGCAAGACGGCTACTTTTCATTGAGATAGAACGTCTTCATGCATTCAAGATTTACATTGCGGCAAGTGCAGGAAGGCGCACGCCTGCCTGTAATGGGCCGCGCCGAGCACGCGGCGCATGCGACTACACACGGCATTGAAGTACCCGATGAACTGGTGGCTGAACTGCGCGCCTTGGCGCACCCAGCTTAATGTCCGACGCAGCGATATTGGCTGTGTTGAAGGCCGATGGCATCCTGCACGAGGTGCCATCGGATACCTTGTCTTTGGAGTTGCTAACAGGGGGATTCTGGAACCGTGTGTACCGTCTGCGCAGCAAAGAAAATACCGCCATGGATTGGGTAGTGAAGCAGTTCGTGCAGGTACCCGTGAACCCTATGTTTCCGATTCTGGCGAACGCTGAATATGCGGCATTGCAGTTCTTGGAAGAACAGGCATGTGCGCCAAAGCCAATCGCCTTTATCGCCGATAGCCCCGCCGGTAGCCTGCTGGTGTACGAGTATGTCCAGGGTAGCATTTGGAATGGTGACCTTGAAGCGGCGGCAACTTTGCTGGCCCGAGTTCAACGCATTCCCATTGATACTTTTGCCATCCATACTTTTCGCAAGCTACCAACTGAAGCCCCCGAGCTGCTGAAGCATGCAGATGAGATGCTGCAACGCCACCCGGGTGCTTTGGGTGAAAGTGTGCGTGAATTGCGTCCTCTGGTTTCGATACAAGCTGTCCATCCCAGTCACAGGGAGGTTTTGGTACACACGGACTGCGGCCCGGGCAATATGGTGAGCAGCCCTGATGGCTTGCGCCTGATCGACTGGCAGTGTCCGGGCCTGGGCGACGGGCTTCAGGACGTGGTGACCTTTCTTTCTCCTGCCATGCAATTGCTTTACGGTTATCCGGTTCTGACCGATGCGCAGGAGCGACAGTTTTTGGGTGCTTATTTTTCCGCCCTGGATCAGACTCCATCGGACTCGCAGGAAACGCAGGCACGCCTTCACGGTATTCGCAGCAGCCACCATTACCGATTCGCAGCATATTGCGCCATGCGTACGCAGGATACATTCGCTTCCGACCAAAAAACCTCGCACCTGTACGGTGTGGCGCTTCAAGCGGAAATTCAGATATTGCATCGACTGTCATTGCAAGGATAGAACCCATGAAATCTATTGAGATGCACATCCACAGCTTCAGTCTGCGTTTTCAGTTCAAGTACCGCAGTGACTTCGATGTTTTTACCTATATCGCCTTGGCGAAAGAGCGTGGGTTTACCGGCGTCAACATCTCTGCCAACGGGCCTGGATACCGAGACTTAGGTGGAACGACGCCCCAGCATTTCGCCAGCGTGCGGGCCTGCTTGCAGGAACACAACATGGCCTGCGAAATTGACACCAGCGACACCCGTGTGGACAACTTGCAGAAAATGCTTTTGGTTGCGTCTGAATTAGGCGCTGAGCGTTTGCGGGTTTACACCAAATACCAAGCGTCCTTGTCGGAACAAATGGACTGGACCGTGCGTGACTTGAGGGCCATCGCACCAGAAGCCGAGCGTCTAGGCATCACGATCGTCTTCGAAAACCACGAAGATTTTCAGGGCGCCGTGATCTCGAGCATCCTGGAAAAGGTCAACCATCTGCGAATCAAGGCACTGTACGACTACGGTAATTCGCAGATGGTGGGAGAAGACCCCATGCAAGCGCTACGGGCCATGCAGCCTCATATCGATGCCGTACATGTCAAGGACCATGTGGTTTTGAACAGCCAAGGTCAGATTTGGGTCCAAGGTGTTTCTATGGGGCAGGGACTTCTTCCCATCATGGAACAGACCCAGGCTTTGTATGCCGGAGGATTACGCCGCTTCTGCTTTGAAAATGTGTGGGGCTATGCAGCCCGTTTCAAAGCTGACAAGTTGCCGACATCCGCTCCCTTTAGCCCCAATCACCCGCATGGTTTTTTGAACGGTGCTCTTTTGCCCGAATCAGAGGCGTTGGAGCAGGAGTGGCAGGCGTTTGAGTCGGGTTGGCAGTGGTACCAGCATACGCTTGGGTCCGAAGGGTTTGTTATCGAGCGGCAGTAGGTAAGCAGTCCCGCTTCGAAAATCATCTTGTTTTCCTCATTGGAATGTTAAAACTCCGAATGACAGGGCGAGTCATCATGGTGTTACAACAACCTACAACGTTCGGGAAATAAGCCAAGTCAAACTGATGCGATGGATGCCGCGATGCCCGACCCAACAAAAGGCAAAATCCGCAATCGATAGAGACCCCGCGAAATAAGAGCTTTATGACAAACGTCGATCCATCACACCGTGCAGACGCCTTATCTTTGCCAAAAAGCGCTTCAGTCCACAACTAACATCCTCTTCAGAATTCAAGGGGATAAAGCGATTCTTTTGCCCTGGAATAGGACCGTACCGGACCATCTGAAACGTCCACCACTCCATTAATGCAACCCGCTTACAGCCATGACGCGGCAAAAAAGACTGCTCTTTTCCGCCAAGTAAATGAGTATTACGCCAGGCTTAGACATACTTATTTGTTGCCCGTCAGGGCCACCCGGCCTACGATGACCGGGAATTTGTAAATCGGACTGACCAGACAGAATGCAGGATGGGACTGTTCTACCTCGGTGATGTCGACCACATTCACTTTGTGGGATGAGCCCTGCCATTTCCCAAACCTTTAGCCTAGAATGGCGACGTTGGTGCTTGCGGAGTGGTTCCCACGCCGCAGTTCAACGGGAAGCAGGAGGGAGAAGCGGTCAACGTCGAACCTAACCTGCGCTGCCCCCGCAACGGTAAGTGGACGAATCTTCAGATTCAGCTGTCATCACAACCACTGGGCGTTGTAACACGCGCCTGGGAAGGTTTGGCACGTCGCTCCATCAGCCCGGATACCGGCCAACAAGGTGGTTGCACGTTTGCGTGCAGTCTTGACGCCGATACCCTGGCGGGGAAGCCAGGGAGGGCTCTTTTAGGATTTTATTTCATGCAAACCGGAATTGATCAAACACGCTTGGCGGTGCTTGGGTGCGCGCTGCCGGCTGCTTTTTTTGCCCTTGGGTCGCCGTTTAGTCCTGCTGTGCCGTGAAGAACGACGAGCGTCTGGTTTGCCTGTGAAAATACCTGCCATCCTTGTCACCGCTCCTGCCTCCGGCCAGGGTAAAACTACCATCACCGCAGCCCTGGCGCGTTTGCACACGCGTCAAGGCCGGCGGGTGCGAGTGTTCAAGTGCGGACCGGATTTTTTGGATCCCTACTGGCATACGCTGGCCTCAGATAAACCCGTGCACCAGCTTGATTTGTGGATGACCGGCGAGGCCGATTGCCTTGCCCGCCTGCATGCTGCGGCGTTAGAGGCGGACCTGATACTTGTGGAAGGCGTGATGGGCCTGTTTGACGGTGATCCCAGCGCTGCAGACCTGGCGCAGCGCTTTGGTCTGCCCGTTTTGGCGGTGGTGGATGCCTCTGCCATGGCGGGCACCTTCGGGGCGCTGGCCTTTGGCCTGCAGCATTACCGCCCCAACATGCCCTGGGCCGGTGTGCTAGCTAACCGTGTGGCGAGCGAACGCCACACGGAAATGTTGAAGGGCAGCGTGGCCGCAGATCAATGGATGGGGGCAATAATGCGCAATGCCGCCATGGCCCTGCCTGAGCGGCACCTGGGGTTGGTAGTCGCCACCGAAGTGGTGGATGCGATGCAGCGCTTGGATGCGGCTGCCGATGCATTGGCCACCACTCCGATGGGCCAGATGACGCTGGAGGATTTACAGCGTTGGGCGGTGGACTTTGCGGCACCTGAAGTCGCTGCATCTATTTCGCACGGACTCCTTTCTTTGCATGGCAAAACGATTGCAATTGCGCGCGATGCGGCCTTCTGCTTTATTTACGCCGCCAACCTTGATACGCTTCGTGCGCTGGGTGCCGAGTTGGTGTTTTTTTCGCCGCTGGCCGATGCGACGCTGCCCGAATGCGATGCGCTGTGGATTCCCGGCGGCTACCCCGAACTGCATGCGCAAGCCCTAGCGGCCAACACTGCGCTGCAGCTTAGCCTAGCCGCCCACATCGCTGCGAACAAACCCGTGTGGGCCGAGTGCGGCGGCATGATGGTCTTATTTGACACCTTGGTAACTGTCGATGGTCAGCGCCATACGCAATGGGGCTTATTGCCCGGTGAAGTGACTATGCACCGGCGCCTAGCCGCGTTGGGGCCGCAGCAGTTGGCTCTCAAGCGCGGCAGCTTGCGCGGCCACACCTTCCATTACTCGACTACCGCTACGCCCTTGGTGCCTGTGGCTCGTACTTCTCGTCCTAACACCATGCCAGCGCCGAACTCAGGCGAAGCCCTGTGGCAGCAGGGTGCGGTGCGGGCCAGCTACTTCCATGCGTGGTTTCCGTCCTGCCCTGATGCGGTGGTGGAGTTGTTCAGCCAGTCGGGAACATTCCAATGATGAGCGGGCGGACGATTGCCCAAAGCGAACTAATCCTGGGCGGCCAAAAAAGCGGCAAGTCGCGTCGCGCCGAAATGTTGGCGCGCCACTGGTTGGAGGCTTCAAGCACCCACCGCGCCGTACTGATCGCCACCGCTCAGCCCTGGGATGAGGAGATGCGCCAGCGCATCGCTCGCCACCAGCTTGATCGTGCCCTGCGCGTTCCGGGTATGACGACGGTGGAAGAGCCCTTGGCGCTAGTCGAGGAAATCCAAAAACACAGCCGTGCCCAAACGCTGGTGGTGGTGGACTGTTTGACTCTTTGGCTCACCAACCGCCTGATGCCGGTAGCAGCGTCAGAGGCGGGCCCCGTTTATGAAAAAAATAGGCCTACATTCACCGTAGAACCTGTGCCAGAGGCTTCTCTTTGGACAGCAATCACGCAAGCATCCGGCCCCGTGGTGCTGGTGGGCAACGAGATTGGTTTGGGGGTGATCCCCATGGGCGTTCAAGTGCGCGCCTTTGTGGACGCACTGGGCAGATTGAATCAGGATGTGGCCGCTACTTGCCAGCGCGTGACGTTAATGGTATCGGGCCTGCCTTTGACGTTGAAAGATGCGCAATGACAACCCATCAGCCTAGTGCCCTTCGCAGACAGTTGAACCGGTTAGGTAGCAGGGCGGCAGGGGGTTCTGCGCATTTAAAGGAGGAGCCCTCAAAGTGGGCGGTGGACTCGGACCACAACGCCCTGTCGGGTCGTATCCTGACAGCGCTAGCTGTCGCTTTCCCCGCCGCTGCGGGGGCGGCGCTGTTCAAGGTCATCCCAAACTTCCAAGTGGACTCCCATGCAGGTTGAAACACCACCCGTCGATTACGAACGGATCGTCCCCACGGCCGAGCGCCGCGGCCTGATCCTCATCAACACCGGCCACGGTAAGGGCAAAAGTACAGCGGCCTTTGGCCTAGCCCTGCGCGCCCATGGCCGGGGCAAGAAAATCAAGGTCTACCAGTTCATGAAGGTACCCAGCGCACGTTTTGGTGAGCACCGGCTATTTGAACAACTGGGTATTCCCATCGAAGGTCTTGGCGATGGCTTCAGCTGGAAGAGCCGCGACCTGGACCACTCCGCCACGCTGGCGCAAGAGGGCTGGGCCAAGGCCAGTGCCACGGTGATGGCAGGCGAGCATTTCATGGTCGTGCTGGATGAGATCATGTACCCGTTGCGCTATGGCTGGATTCCGCTGGAGGCCATCCTCACCTGCCTGAAAGAGCGCCCAACGCATGTGCACGTGGTGCTCACGGGCCGCAATGCCCCGGCTGAACTGATCGAGCTGGCAGACACCGTGACCGAGATGACCCTTATCAAACACCACTTCAAGGCTGGTGTGCCGGCTCAGCGTGGTATCGAAGACTAACCATTTTTAGAAACACAATCCACATGAAAACTAGAAAAATCCCCGCCACCATCGTTACCGGCTTTCTGGGTAGCGGCAAAACAACCCTGCTGCGCAACCTGCTCACCAACGCCCAAGGCCGCCGCATCGCGGTCATCGTTAACGAGTTTGGCGAATTGGGGATCGACGGCGAATTGCTGCGCGGCTGCGGCATTGGCTGCGATGAAAACGGTGTAGAAAACGGCCAATTGTTTGAGCTGGCCAACGGCTGCCTGTGCTGCACCGTGCAAGAAGAATTTGCTCCGGTGATGGAGCAACTGGCCGCCCGGCGCGACCAGATCGACTACCTGGTGATTGAAACCTCCGGCCTGGCCTTGCCCAAGCCGCTGGTGCAGGCCTTTCAGTGGCCCGCGTTGCGCAACGCATTTACCGTGGACGCTGTTATCACCGTGGTGGACGCGCCCGCCGTTGCCGCAGGCACTTTTGCCGACGACCCGGTGGCCGTAGACGCCCAGCGTCGCGCCGACGACAACTTGGACCACGACTCCCCACTGCACGAACTGTTTGAAGACCAGCTGGCCACCGCCGACCTGGTCATCGTGCACAAGGTAGACGGCATGGATGCCGCCGCGCTGGAAGCCGTCGAGGCCACCATCCGCGCAGAAGCCCCCGCCGGTGTCAAGCTGGTGCGCGCATCTCACGGCCAGGTGCCCATGGACGTGCTGCTGGGACTGGAGCGCGCGGTGGAAGATGTGATCGACGCTCGCAAAACCCACCACGACGCGGAAGAAGACCACGATCACGACGCCTTTGATTCGGTGTCGGTCGTGCTGATCGTTCCCGACCGCGCCAAGCTGCTCACCGCGCTGACCACCCTGGTGCAGCGCCACGAGATCTACCGTGTCAAAGGTTTCGTCGACATGCCGGGCGCTGCTATGCGCCTGGTGGTGCAGGGTGTGGGCCAGCGCTTTGACAGTTATTTCGACCGTGCTTGGCGCGCAGACGAACCGCGTCAGACCCGCCTAGTGATGATTGGCGACCACCTAGACGCTCCCGTGCTGCAAAGCGAACTGCAGGCCGCGCTGGTTTAGTCATTCACGTTAAAGGCAGCTCATGCATTTGCTCTCTACCCGCCCCGGCGGCCATGTTGAAGACGATGGCCTGGGTGTGGTGCGCGTGGCGCAAACGCCGGGCGACATCGTAGTGCTAACCGTGGCAGACACCACGTTGTCCTTGCTGGCCGAAGTCGCCAGCGATCTGCCGGATAGTTTCCCCCGCGTGCGCCTGGCCAACTTGATGTGGCTGCGCCAGCCCGCGTCTATCGACATGTACATGGATGACGTGCTGCGCCACGCCAAGGCCATCGTCATCGAACACCTGGGCAGCCCCAGCGACTGGGCCTACGTCGTGGACCAGGTCTGCGATTCTGCCCGGGCGCGTGGCCAGTGGCTGGTGATGGTGTCTGGAGAATGTGTGGAAGACGCGCAACTCCTGCTGCGAAGCACCGCCACCAAAGACGATTGCACTCACCTTTGGCGCTGCCTGCGCGAAGGGGGGCGCGATAACGCTAAGAACTTTTTCCAACTCATCGCCCACGCCGCTTTCGACCAGGGCGAGCGCCCCGTGCCCGCGCAAGTGTTACCCGCAGCCATGGTTTACGCACCCGCCGTGCCTTTTTTTCCCTGGCGCGCTGGTGCCCCGGTGGCCCTGCTGGTGTTTTACAAAGCGCATTTACAGGCGGGCAACACGGCGGCGTTTGATGCCATGCTGGCCGCGCTGGCGGATGAGGGCCTCAACACCCTGGCCGTAGCGCTGGATTCACTCAAGAACCCTGAAAGCATGGGGCTGCTGCAATCGCTGGCGCGGGAGCATAAGGTAGACGTTGTGCTCAATGCCACCAGCTTTGCCGTGGGCGCCATGGACGGCAACGACGCGGGTGTAGAGGTGCAACCCGTGCTGCTGGCAGACGATGCGCCGGTGTTGCAGCTGATTACTGCGGGTTGCTCACAAGCTCAGTGGCAAGACGACCCGCACGGCCTCACTCCGCGCGACCTAGCTATGCAAATCGTGCTGCCCGAGGTGGACGGCCGCATTGGCTCCCGGCCCATCAGCTTTAAAGGCCTGGCCTGGCGTTGTGAGCGCGCTGAGATCGACGTAGTGCGCTACCAGCCTGAACTAGAACGAATAGCATTTGTAGCCGCTACCGCTAGTAAATGGTGCGCATTACGCTATAAAAAAAATGGCAATAAGCGGGTGGCCCTGGTGCTGGCCAACTACCCCAACGACGATGCGCGGCTGGCCAACGGCGTGGGCTTGGACACGCCCGCATCCACCGTCGTCATTCTGCAAGCCATGCAAGCCGCAGGCTATGCCACCGGCGATGTGCCGCAGCACGGCGATGCGCTGATGGCCGACTTGGTACGTGGCATCACCAACAATCTGCAGGCCAACGACGACCGCCCGGCAGGACAAAGTTTGGCCATGGCCGACTACCTGCAAGATTTTGCCGCTCTGCCGCCTGAGAGCCAAGCCGCGATCAACACCCTCTGGGGTCTGCCGGCGCAAGACCCGCTGGTGCGCGCAGGCCGCTTCATGGTGTCGGGCCAGCGTTACGGCAATGTGTTCGTGGGCAACCAGCCCGCACGCGGGCGCGACCTGGACCTGGTGGCCACCTATCACGATGCCGACCTGGTGCCCACCCACAACTACCTGGCGTTTTATTTCTGGTTGCGCCGCGCCTTCGCGGTGGATGCGGTTGTGCACGTGGGCAAGCACGGCAATCTGGAATGGCTGCCTGGCAAAAGCGTGGCGCTGGGTGCAGCCTGCTGGCCCGATGCCATCCTGGGCCCGCTGCCGCACCTGTACCCATTCATCGTCAATGACCCCGGCGAGGGCGCGCAGGCCAAGCGGCGCACGCAGGCCGTAATCATCGACCACCTGATGCCCGCTATGACCCGGGCCGAAACCTATGGGCCGCTGCAGCAGCTCGAGGGACGCATGGACGAATATTACGAAGCCCTGTCGCTGGACCCACGCCGCGCCAAGCTGCTGCGCGTCAGCATTTTGGACCAGGTGCTCGCAGACGGTCTGCACGCCGAGCTGGGTTTTACCAAGCCCACCGACGACACCCAGCGCGAAGCCTTGCTGAAGCGCCTGGACGCCTACCTTTGTGAAATCAAAGAATCGCAAATTCGCGACGGACTGCATATCTTCGGCCAGTCCCCCACTGGCCGCCAACGGGTGGACACTTTGGTGGCGCTGGCTCGCTACCCCGGAGGCGAAGGCGCGGCGCAGGGCAGCCTGACGGTAGCCTTGGCGCAGGACTTGGGGTTGAAAGACTTCGATGCCTTGAGCCCCGACTGGGCCACACCATGGGCTGGCGAACGCCCGCAGATTTTGCAAGGCCTTAGCATTGAGCCATGGCGCCACGCGGGTCATACCCGCGAGCGGCTGGAGTTGTTGGCATCCCGAATAGTCCAAGACATGATCGCAGAGCAGAGCAGTGCCTTGACCGGTGGCCCTCACGCTGCGCCAGATATATGGCCCCTATCCGCCCAGGTGCTACGGCGCCTGCACACCACAATTGCTCCGCGTCTGGAAGCCTGTGGCCCCAATGAAATAGGTCAACTATTGCGCGGGCTGGATGGACGCTTTATTCCCCCCGGCCCCAGTGGAGCACCGTCCCGCGGCAGGCCCGATGTGCTGCCCACCGGGCGCAACTTTTACTCGGTGGACACGCGCGCTATTCCTACCCAGACTGCCTACGCCATGGGCGCAAAGGGCGCAGACCGGGTGGTTGAGCGGCACTTGCAAGACCAAGGCTCCTACCCCAAGGCTATAGGCCTGTCGGTCTGGGGCACCAGCACCATGCGCACGGGCGGTGAAGATGTGGCCCAGGCCTTCTCACTCTTGGGCGTGCGGCCTAAGTGGGCGGCGGGCAGTAACCGCGTCGTGGACATTGAAGTCATGCCCATGAGTGTGCTGGGCCGACCGCGCGTGGATGTGACGCTGCGTGTATCGGGCTTTTTCCGTGATGCGTTTCCGAATGTCATTGACCTCTTTGATACCGCTGTGCGTGCGGTAGCAGCCATTACTCCTGAAGACGAGCCGGACGATGTGAACCCCATCCGCGCGCGGGTGTATTTGGATGCCGCACGGGCGCAAGCCGAGGGGCAGTCGGATGCAGAGGCCGAGCGGGCCTCCACCTGGCGGGTGTTCGGCCCCCGGCCCGGTGGTTATGGTGCGGGCTTGCAGGCCTCCATTGCCAGTGGCAACTGGACCGAACGCGCCGAGCTGGCCGAGGCCTATTTGCGCGCCGGTGCTTTCGCCTATGGGCAAGACGCACACGGCAGCGCTGCGCCCCAGGCATTTGGCCAACGCATCGCCGCTCTGGACGCGGTCTTGCAAAACCAGGATAACCGCGAGCACGACATTCTGGATTCCGGCGACTACTACCAGTTCATGGGTGGCATGGCCGCAGCAGTAGAGCACCTCAGCGGCACGCCCGCCGCGCTGTACCACGGCGATTTCAGTGTGCCCGGCGCACCGCGCATCCGCACGCTGGGTGAAGAGGTGGCCCGCGTGGTGCGCTCCCGCGCCGTAAACCCCAAGTGGCTGGACGGCATCAAGCGCCACGGCTACAAGGGCGCGTTTGAAATGGCCGCCACGGTAGATTTTTTGTTCGCGTTTGATGCCACCACCGGCGTGGTGGGTGACCACCAGTACGCGCTGGTGGCCGATGCCTATTTGCACGACGACGCCACCCGTGCTTTTTTGCAACAGCACAACCCACTGGCCTTGCGCAGCATCGGCGAGCGCCTGTTGGAAGCCATGGACCGTGGTCTGTGGGCCGAGCCGGGCGACCAGCGCGAACGCATTGAAGACCATTTGCTGGCTTTGGAGCAGCGCTTGGAAACATCGGAAGACGTATTGAAAGAGGGGGCCTAGGCCATGAGCACTGTTGAAGCCGCCGCACGGTTGGCATTTCCATTCACCGCCCTGGTTGGCCAGCCGCTGCTTCAGCGCGCCTTGCTATTGGTGGCGATCGACCCGCGTATCGGCGGCGTGCTGGTTAGCGGCCCGCGCGGTACGGCCAAATCCACGGCTGCGCGGGCACTTGCGGCTTTGCTGCCGGATGCGCCGTTTGTAACCCTGCCGCTTGCGGCCAGCTTGGAGCAACTGGTGGGTACGTTGAACGTGGAAGCCGTGCTGGTTGAGGGTCAACTGCGCCTGGCACCAGGCCTGGTGACGCGCGCCCACAAGGGAGTGCTATACGTCGATGAGGTTAATTTGCTGCCCGATGCGCTGGTAGACGCGCTGCTAGATGTCGCTGCCAGCGGCATTAACACCATAGAGCGCGACGGCATCTCGCAGCAGCATGCGGCGCGGTTCGCGTTGGTGGGCACGATGAACCCAGAAGAAGGCGAACTGCGGCCCCAACTGCTGGACCGCTTTGGCCTGTCCGTTGTGCTGGCCAACCAGCTCAACCCGCTGCAGCGTATGGAGATACTACGGACTCGTCTCGCCTTTGACGAAGACCCGCAGGCGCTGACGGCATTGCACGCGCCACAGCTGGCACCTTTGGC
>Ga0209552_1000228_pt1 | contig 17775 bp, 16 predicted proteins | sample LauGreFaBDMM15SD_2_FD_188214 | JGI IMG/M metagenome (GOLD analysis project Ga0209552, IMG submission 188214) | Freshwater lake microbial communities from Lake Michigan, USA - Fa13.BD.MM15.SD (SPAdes) (version 2) | ecosystem: Environmental > Aquatic > Freshwater > Lake | place: Lake Michigan, USA... | reverse complement strand
AAGGCATCGGTTTGTGCGGCGATTGGTGTTTAGGCCACCGCGTTGAAGATGCGTTCATTTCCGGCTTGGAACTGGCGCTAGATGCACTTTAAATTGGAATGATTCGCGGAAGATTTGCGCCCTCACCCACGGGTGAATTGCACGCTGGCTCGTTGGTGGCGGCGCTGGCCAGTTGGCTCGATGCGAGGTCATTGCAAGGCGAATGGTGGGTGCGCATGGAAGACGTGGACGGGCCACGTTGTATTGACGGTGCGGCTGCCAAAATCCTTCAACAATTGTCTTTGTGCAGATTGCATTCAGATGGCGAAGTGCTCTACCAATCACATCGCAACGACATCTACCAACAAGTACTCAATCAACTCATTACCAAAGGCTTGGCGTATCCATGCGCATGCACGCGCAAAGAAATTGAAGAGCAGCAAGTGTCTTTGGGCTTGAGTTTGGAGAGGCACAAGTCAGCGGTCTATCCTGGCACTTGCAGAAACGGCTTGGATGGCAAGCCCGCCAGAGCTTGGCGTTTTAATGTCACTCAATGGAGCAATCTGCGCGGAAGTTCTGATGTCCATTGGATTGACCGGCGGCTGGGGCCTCAGGTGCAAAATGTTCAAGAAGAAGTGGGTGACTTTGTTTTAAAACGTGCGGATGGCTTGTGGGCTTATCAAATGGCAGTGGTAGTCGATGATGCCACGCAAAACATCACGCATGTGGTGCGAGGCGAAGACCTCACTGACAACACTGCGCGGCAATACTTGCTACAAGAAGCACTGGGGTTTGAACATCCCCACTACCTTCACACGCCATTGGTATGGGGTGTCAACGGTGAAAAGTTATCAAAACAAAATGACGCCAAAGCTTTGGATTTAAGTTCGCCAAGGGCTGTTTGCTTGGCGATGCAATCAGCGGCAAGCACCTTGGGTTTGTGCACCCTGAAGCTTCATTCTTGTGATTCAGCAGACCTTGATGATGCCCTGAGCACTTGGACACAGGAATGGGCACAGAAGTATTTGAGCGCTAGCCCTTAAAATCATTGAATGACTTCTGACTCTGCCAATCAAGCACCCGCCTCGGTCGCTTTTCCGAAAAACATCAAAAGCTTTGTGAAACGTGCTGGCCGCACGACCACTGGTCAAGCCAAAGCCTTTGAAGTTTGGGGTCCTCAGTTTTTGTTGACGTATGCGCCAGAGACATTGAACATGGTCAAAGCGTTTGGACTGAATGGTCAAGATGCAGCCACCGGCCCAGTCATTTTGGAAATTGGTTTTGGCATGGGTGAGGCCACCGCGCACATTGCCAAAGTTCGCCCAAGCGATTTCTTTTTGTGCTGCGAAGTGCATGAGCCCGGCGTGGGCGCATTGCTCAAACGCATTGGCGAGCAAGACATTCAGAACATCCGAATTCTGCAACACGATGCCGTAGAGGTGATCGACAACATGCTGCCAGTGGCCTCGTTAGACGGCGTGCACATTTTCTTTCCAGACCCTTGGCACAAATCACGTCACAACAAACGCCGACTTATTCAAACACCTTTGATTGCAAAGTTGGCTGCACGTCTCAAATCTGGTGCCTACATTCATTGCGCCACCGATTGGGAACCTTATGCAGTGCAAATTTTGGAAGTGCTCAGTGCAGAGCCTTTGCTGCACAACACGGCGGCCAATGATCAAGGGGGTTATGCCGTCAAGCCAGACTACCGCCCACTGACCAAGTTTGAAAATCGCGGTTTGAAATTGGGGCATGGTGTGTGGGATGTCGTCTTCAAACGCGTTTAAACCGCCCGTCATCAAAGGCGTTGGGCCCAGCACAGTTGGCATTCCCGCCAACACCACGCTTTCTGCGATTGATTTTTTAACTGCCAAGTTCAGTGCTATTGCACGAGAAGAATGGCTTTCGCGATTTGAAACTGGGCAAATTCTGAATGCAGCTGGGCGTGTGATGGCGCCGCAAGATAGTCTGCATAACCAGTCTCATCTTCACTACTACCGAAGCCTTCGCAATGAACCCGAATTGCCGTTCAAGGCCACTGTCATTTTTCAAGATGAATTCTTGGTGGTGGTTGATAAGCCTCATTTCATGCCAGTCACGCCAGGTGGCCGATACCTACAGCAAAGTTTGTTAGTGCAGTTGAAACAACAGTTGAATTTGCCAGAACTCTCACCCGTGCACCGCATAGACCGAGAAACTGCGGGTTTGGTGGTGTTCAGTGTTCGTGCGCAGGATCGAAATGCTTACCAAGAATTGTTCAGACTGAGGCAGGTTGACAAAATCTATGAGGCTATAGCCGGGGCGCCTGAAACCTCAGCGCTGAATCCTAAATTCCCTCTAGTACACCGAAGCTTGATGGACGAAGACATACAGTTTTTCAGAATGCGAGAACTCTTAACCGATGAATCTCATTCCCACAATGAATTCAACAGCGAGACTTGGATAGATTGCGTTGAGCGGATATCGACCCAAGAAATCGCTATTCAAACTGATGGCATCAAAGAACTGGCATTGGCGCGCTACCAACTAAGGCCAGTCACTGGTCAACGACATCAGTTGCGGGTCCATATGAATTCATTGGGATTGCCCTTATTGGGCGATCAGTTTTATCCCTTGGTGCGAATTGGTGCGGAAGAAAATGACAATTTTGAACACCCTTTGCAACTTCTAGCAAAAAGTATTTTTTTTAAAGATCCAATATCAGGTTTTCCACGTTCATTCGCAAGCAGTTTGAGTTTAAAAATTTTGACTTAGCTTCCTGCACTGCTATCTCTGTCCGTCATTGACCGAAACTTTGTCCTTGGTTAAGCCGCCTAAACGAGAATGAACACGCCCCCCTGTTCCCATCACCAACGCATACAAAATTTCATTAGGGCGTGGCGCATCTTGAATACCGACTTCCATGCTGTTGTAATGACTTCTCACATAGCAAGCATGGATGTAATGAAGGGGCACCATCAAGCGATATCCAGCGCTGGCAACAGCTTTGCTAGCAGGTACGATGGCCTTAGGCTCGCCCAATACGGCGCGCATGGCCCAACCACCCGCTTCATGCCATACAGCACCGTGCTCCATTTCACCATTTACACCCACGATGGCAGCCTTGCTATAGACCTCAACATTTTCCTTACCAAGGGTATCTACAAGCTCTTGAGCTAACACCGTACCAAGGGAGCGCAGCTCGGCCATGAAGGGCATGAGATCGGGCTCGTATCGGCCCGCATAGGGGTTTTCAATGACAGCGCATGCTGCAGCAAGCTTGAGAGGGACATCGGCAACAGGTCCTCCCTCATGGTATTGAGTTTCAATGATCAAGCTGCGTTTGCGAATTTTGATGAGGGACATATTAAACCTTGTATCGGTGACTGATTACTGTATAGGCCAGACAGCAAAAATCGTTTAAAGCCAACTTATAACAATGCCTGCAAATCGCGGCCACCATGGAGAACACTAATGACAATCACTTGCATTCGCTTATGAAGAAGCCTCTTGCGGGGCTCTCTCAGATATCAATAGACTGGCAAAAAAGGCCAGTTCATTGAAATTTCACAAACGCTCAGTCACCCAAGATCGCACACTGTCCAAGGCCGCATCCAGATGGGTAGCATCCGTACCCCCTGCCATGGCCATATCAGGCTTACCGCCGCCTTTGCCGCCCACTTGCTGAGCCACAAAGTTAACCAACTCACCCGCCTTCACTTTGCCAATGGTGTCAGAAGTTACACCCGCAGCCAATTGAACCTTGTCACCCTCCACCGCGGCCAACACAATGACAGCGGTTTTCAGTTTGTCTTTCAACTTGTCCATGGTGTCGCGCAATGTTTTGGCATCAGCGCCAGGCAACAATGCAGACAGCACTTTGACGCCCTTCACATCGGCAGCTTGCATCATAAGTTCATCGCCTTGTGACGAAGCCAATTTACCCTTGAGCGCAGCCATTTCTTTTTCCAAGGATTTCACTTGGTCCAAGACTTGGGCAATGCGGCTGTTCAGTTCAGCAGGCGATGCTTTTAAACTGCCTGCAGCTTTGGAAACCGTGGCTTCCAAGTTTTGCAAATAAGCCAAGGCATTGCCACCCGTCACAGCTTCAATGCGCCGCACGCCAGCAGCCACGCCACTTTCAGCCACTACTTTGAACAAACCAATGTCGCCGGTGCGGTGCACATGAACACCACCACACAACTCTCTGCTTGAGCCGATGTCAAGCACGCGCACGGTCTCGCCATACTTCTCGCCAAACAACATCATGGCGCCAGTTTTCTGAGCAGACTCAATGTCCATCACGCGCGCTTGCGTTGCCGGGTTAGCCCAAATTTCTTCGTTCACTTTGGCTTCAATGGCCAAAATTTGTTCGTCTGTCACTGGGGCGTTGTGTGCAAAGTCAAAGCGCGTGCGCTCAGCATTCACCAAAGAACCTTTTTGCTGCACATGGTCGCCCAGCACTTCACGCAAGGCTTTGTGCATCAAGTGTGTGGCAGAGTGATTGCGCACAGTAGCTACACGCAAGTCGGTATTGACCTGCGCCTGAATGGCATCGCCCACTTTCAGACTGCCTTCTAGCAACATTCCGTGATGACCAAACACATCGGCTTTGATTTTCAAAGTGTCTTCTACTTCAAATTTGGCACCCGCAGTTTGCAACAAACCTTGATCACCCACTTGACCACCAGACTCTGCGTAAAAAGGTGTGGTGTCCAAAACCACCACACCGCTTTGACCTGCTTTGAGTACTGAAGCAGGTACGCCATCGACATACAGCGCCAGCACTTTGGCAGTGGCTTGCAAGTCGTCGTAACCCACGAAGGTGTTGCCTGCACCGGTGTACTCCAAGGCGCGGTCCATTTTGAATTTACCAGCCGCACGGGCTTGAGCCTTTTGTCGCTCCATAGCGGCTGTAAAGCCAGCTTCGTCGACACTTAAATCGCGCTCGCGGCAAACGTCAGCCGACAAGTCCAAGGGGAAGCCGTAGGTATCGTGCAATTTAAATGCCACTTCGCCTGGCAACACTTTGGCGCCGCCATCAAGCGCTGCATCCAAGATTTGCATGCCCACTTCAAGCGTTTCATAGAAGCGCTCTTCTTCGGCTTTCAAAATATCGGTAATGCGCTTTTCTTGAGACGCCAAACTGGGGTAGGCTTCACCCATTAGCTTGACCAAGTCAGGCACTAACTTGTGAAAGAACGGCGTCTTCTGGCCCAGCTTGTAACCGTGGCGAATGGCACGGCGCACAATGCGTCGCTGAACATAACCGCGACCTTCGTTGCTAGGAACCACGCCATCGCTGATCAAGAACGCTGTTGCGCGAATGTGATCCGCAATGACGCGCAAAGATTTGTTTTGCAAATCGGCACAACCAGTTTCTCGCGCCGCTGCTTTGATCAATGCATCAAAAATATCGATTTCGTAGTTGCTGTGAACGTGCTGCAGAATGGCGGCTAAACGCTCAAGGCCCATGCCCGTGTCAACGCAAGGAGCAGGCAAATTCTTCACACTGCCATCAGGCTGCATGTCAAACTGCATGAACACGTTGTTCCAAATTTCAATGTAACGGTCGCCGTCTTGCTCGGGGCTGCCAGGTGGGCCGCCAGCAATTTCAGGGCCGTGATCGTAAAAAATTTCTGAGCAAGGACCACAAGGACCGGTGTCGGCCATCATCCAGAAATTGTCGGACATGTAGCGTCCGCCTTTGTTGTCCCCAATACGCACGACACGCTCTGGCGGCAATCCAATTTCTTTCGTCCAAATGTCGTAGGCTTCGTCATCTTCGATGTAGACCGTGGCCCATAATTTTTCAGCTGGCAATTTGTAAACTTGGGTCAGCAATTCAAAGGCCCATTTCAAACTGTCTCGTTTGAAATAATCACCGAAGCTCCAATTGCCCAACATTTCAAAGAAGGTGTGGTGACGTGCGGTGTAACCCACGTTTTCCAAATCGTTGTGCTTACCGCCAGCGCGCAAACAAGCTTGAACAGACGTTGCACGCACATAACTTCGTTTGTCTTCGCCCAGAAACACGTCCTTGAACTGAACCATGCCAGAGTTGGTGAACATCAAAGTGGGGTCGTTACCGGGCACCAAGGGGCTGGACGCCACCACGGCATGACCTTTGGACGCAAAAAAGTCGAGGAATGTTTTGCGAATATCGGCAACAGAAATAACAGGTGTGCTCATGACAGGGGTATCTTAAATAAAGCCGAACTGGGCTCAACTTTCCATTATAAGATTGCTAGAACTGCTTCCAAGCCTTCACACATACCCCTAGGAGACCCCATGGACATGAAAACTTCCCCTTTGGCCTTGCTCAAAGACCCCTCACTCCTCAAAACAGATGCCTTGATCAACGGCCAATGGGTCAAAGGCAGCAGTCGATTTGACATCCATGACCCCGCTACAGGCGCCAAACTGGCCGATGTGGCCAACTTGGGAGCTGCCGAAGCCGAACAGGCCATTGCAGCAGCCAATGCCGCCCTTCCGGCCTGGCGCGGCAAAACCAGCAAAGAGCGCAGCGTTTTGCTGCGCAAATGGTATGACCTTCTCATGGCCAACGTTGAGGACTTAGGTCGCATCATGACCGCTGAGCAAGGCAAACCCTTTGCTGAAGCCAAAGGCGAAGTGATGTACGGCGCCAGCTTTGTCGAGTGGTACGCAGAAGAAGCCAAGCGCGTGAATGGCGAGACATTGCCCCAGTTTGACAACACTCGCCGTCTGATTGTGATCAAGCAACCCATCGGTGTCTGCGCTGCCATTACCCCTTGGAACTTCCCTTTGGCAATGATCACCCGCAAAGTGGCGCCCGCGTTGGCGGCTGGTTGCACTGTGGTTATCAAGCCCGCCGAGCTAACGCCCTTAACAGCTTTGGCCGCAGGCGAGTTGGCTATTCGAGCAGGCATTCCAGCGGGTGTCATCAATTTGCTCACCGCCGATTCAGACAACAGCATTGCCGCAGGCAAAGTGTTCTGTTCAAGCGATATTGTTCGTCACATTAGCTTCACGGGTAGCACCGAAGTAGGCCGGATTTTGATGGCGCAATCGGCGCCCACTGTGAAAAAACTGTCGCTTGAATTGGGTGGCAATGCACCCTTCATTGTGTTTGACGATGCCGACATCGACAGCGCTGTAGAGGGTGCTATGGCTAGCAAATATCGCAATGCAGGTCAGACGTGTGTCTGCGCCAATCGCATCTATGTGCAAGAGTCTGTTTACGACGCGTTTGTGCAAAAATTTGCCGCCAAAGTGAAAGCCCTGAAAGTGGGCAATGGCTTTGAAGAAGGCGTGGTCCAAGGCCCGCTCATTGAACCAGCCGCATTGGCAAAAGTCACACGCCACGTGGAAGACGCCAAGGCCAAAGGTGGCGTGGTGTTGGCAGGCGGCAAGGCATTGCACGGCCAGTTCTTCGAACCTACCGTCATTGGCAACGCCACTTCAGACATGTTGTGCGCGCGTGAGGAAACCTTTGGGCCCTTTGCACCTGTCTTCAAATTCAAAACCGAACAAGAAGCCATCGATGCTGCCAACAACACAGAGTTTGGTTTGGCAAGCTATTTTTACAGCCGCGATGTAGGTCGAATTTTCCGGGTTAGCGAAGCTTTGGAATACGGCATGGTGGGTATCAACGTAGGTGTCATTGCCACCGAGCATGTGCCCTTTGGCGGCGTGAAGCAATCGGGCCTGGGCCGCGAAGGCTCACACCACGGCATGGAAGAGTACCTAGAGATGAAGTACTTGTGCATGGGCGATATTTTGAAATAAACCAAACTCACTCACCAACTGGGGAAAAGCATGAAGATTGGCATTGCAGGCATTGGAAAAATGGGTCACGCAATTGGCACACGCCTTTTGGGGCTGGGGCATTCGGTCAGTGTTTGGAACCGCACGGCCGATAAAACAACAGGCTTGGTCAATGCCGGCGCTCATTTAACGGCAACACCCAAGTTGCTGGCCGAGTCGGTTGATGTGGTGCTCACACTGCTCACCAACGAAGCTGCCTTAGACGACGTGTATTCTGGTCCTGATGGTTTGTTGTCTGGCGAAGTCAGCCAAAAGATCTTTATTGACATGAGCACCGTCAAGCCCGCCAAACCCAAAGAAATGGCTTTGCGGGCCAATGCGGTTGGCGCTGTCTACCTTGAGTGCCCTGTAGGCGGCAGTGTTGGCCCTGCCAAAGAAGGCAAGTTGCTTGGCTTTGTAGGTGGCCATTCTGCCGATGTCGAAAAAATCAAACCTCTGCTCGATCAGCTTTGCAAACGTGTTGAGCATGTTGGCTCACATGGCGCAGGCTCTACCGTGAAGCTGGCAGTTAATTTGCCTCTCATGGTTTACTGGCAAACGCTTGGCGAATCTTTGTCTTTGGTAGAACCATTGGGCATTGATCCAGGCCGCATGATTGATATTTTGTCCGACAGTTCAGGTGGCCCCAACATGCTCAAGGTGAGGGGCGCCATGATTGCTCAAACACTCCAACAAAAGAAAAGCGAACAAGTGACCGTGAGTGTTTCAACCATGCGCAAAGACATGCGCGCTATGCTTGATCAAGCTGAGGCCACTCAAAGGCAGCTGCCACTGACTGCCTTGGCTTTGGCTCAATTCAATGCCGCCGCACAGACGGGGCTGGATGAAAAGGACTGCACGGAGTTACCGGTTTGGTGGCTTGCAAAAGGCAGCCACCCAACGCCATAACAGAGCTCACGTCAGTCGAGCTTCATCTCACGGATGATGGCTCGGAATTGATCCATCTGCTTGCGCAACATGGCATCTTGCGCAGCAGGTGTAGAGCCAACGCCTTCAGCACCCAGCTCGGTCAAGCGCTTGACCACATCTGGGTGCCTCACAGCAGCAATAATTTCTTTGTTCAAGCGATCAATAATGTCTTTGGGTGTTTTGGCGGGTGCAAACACGCCGTTCCAGCCTTCCAACTCCAAGTTTGGATATCCCAACTCTTTGACAGTCGGTACATCAGGCAAACCAGGAATGCGCTTTGACGCTGTTGTGGCCAAGGCTTTCAAGGTGCCTGCTTTCACTTCTGCCAGGGATGAAGACAACTGATCACCGCCCACTTGAAGTCGGCCCGCCAACAACTCTTGTTTCAAGGGCGCAGCACCTTTGAATGGAATGTGCTCCATGCTGATGCCGGCTTCTTTCTTGTAGGCTTCGCCCAAGACGTGCATGGTGGAGCCTGGGCCTGTCGAGCCATAGTTGTATTGCAAAGACTTGTTGCTTTTCAAAAGGTTGGCAAGTTCTTTGAGGTCTTTGGCTGGCACTGATGGGCTAGAAGTCCAAATGAAGGGCACATAAACCGCAATGGAAACACCTGCAAAATCTGTGTCCACATTGAAGGGAGAACGGTTTGCCAGCGTTTGTGCAACCGATGCCAATGGGAAGGACAGGTTGTGCATCAAGATGGTGTAGCCATCGGGCGCGGCTTTGGCCATCATGTCTGCACCAATGGCACCACCTGCGCCGCCCTTGTTGTCAACTGTGACGGGTTGACCCATGGATTCGGTCATTTTCTGCGCAATGATGCGGGCCACAATGTCAGTGGTACCGCCCGCTGGGAACGGCACAATCATTTTGATGGGTTTGGTGGGGTAGGCCTGCGCAATGGCACTGAGCGGCAATGCCATGGCAAGCAATGTGACCGTGCAAACTTGTTTCCACTTTGAAAAAATTGAACGCATTTTGTCTCCTTGTGTATGTGGTTTATTTTTTACCCAAGCCCAACCGTTTGGCACCTTCAATGTACAAAGCAATGCGCTCTTTCATGAAGGCGTCCATTTGATCGGTGCCAATGTTGACCAACTCAAAGCCGCTCTTGGCTGCCAGCTCTTTCATTTCAGCATCGTTGTTCAAGGCCAGCCACATGTCAGACAATTTTTTGCGCGCTTCTGGTGAGGTTGACCTTGGCACACCCACGCCGCGGTAAGCGCCGTCAATCCAGTCGACACCCAGTTCCCTGAAGGTTGGAACAGTGGGCATGAGGGGGTGGCGTTTTTCCATGGCTACAGCCAAGGCGCGCACTTTGCCGCGATTGGCAATGGCAAAGGGGGTGTAGGTGACCGCGCCATCAATTTGCGCACCGACAACGGCCATGGACATATCGCCAGTGCCTTTGTAGGGCACGTAGGTGCTCTTGATGCCAAAGGCTGCATTCAGACGCTCATGCGCGGCATGGTTGGCAGAGTTCAAGCCCGAGCCACCCAAGTTCATTTTGCCGGGCGATTGTTTGGCCGCTGCAATGAACTCAGCGAAGTTTTTAATAGGACTGCTTTCGGGCACCACCAACACATCAGGGGTGTAATGAAACCAAAAGACGGGCGTGATGTCGGCCGTTTTGTATTGAACTTCACCTTCAATAGGTTGAAACACAATGTGTGGCAAATTGATACCCACCACATTGAGGCCATCGCCTGGCAGGTTGTTCATTTGAGCCCACATGAGGCCGCCGCCTGCACCGGCTTTGTATTGAATGATGGTGTCGATGGCGCCGCATTTCTTTTTGAGCACCACTTGCTGATGTCTTGCAGACAAATCAGACTCACCGCCGGGTGGGAAGGCCTGCCAATACATGACGTTCTTTTCAGGACACGCAGGCATGGCTTGCGCAGTTGCGTGGTGCGGCATGAGGGTTGCCAAACTAAGGCCCACTGCACTTAACCAAAATTTTGTTTTCTTTTCCATTTTGTCTCCTGCATCTCGGTCATGATAAATTTTTCTAATGCTTAAGCATCTTGCACACCGCCTCGGTCACTTGTTGCGTCGTGGCCGCTCCGCCTAGGTCGCGTGTGTGCAACTTGGGGTTGGCAGTCACAGCCTCAATGGCCTGCATCAAACGCTGGGCCTGCTGATCCAAGCCGATGTGTTCCAACATCATCACACAACTCCAAAAACTGCCAATAGGGTTTGCCAGAGCTTTTCCCATAATGTCAAAGGCAGAGCCGTGAATGGGCTCGAACATGGAGGGGTAACGACGCTCTGGATCAATGTTGCCCGTGGGCGCAATGCCCAAGCTGCCAGCCAGGGCCGCAGCCAAATCGCTCAGAATATCGGCATGCAGGTTAGTGGCCACCAAGGTGTCCAAAGTTCCAGGACGGTTCACCATGCGCGCCGTACAAGCATCTACCAATTCTTTGTCCCAATGCACATCGGGAAACTCTGCACTCACCTCTTTGGCAATTTCATCCCACATGACCATGGCATGACGCTGCGCGTTTGATTTGGTGACCACGGTGAGCAACTTGCGCGGCCGTGATTGCGCCAACTTAAAGGCATAACGCATGATGCGTTGCACGCCCACGCGGGTCATCATGGAGACATCGGTGGCCACCTCAATAGGATGGCCTTGATGCGCTCGACCGCCAACACCCGCATACTCACCTTCGGAATTTTCACGAACAATGACCCAGTTGAGTTGCTCAGCTGTGCATCGCTTTAAGGGGGCATCAATGCCCGGCAAAATGCGTGTGGGACGCACATTGGCATACTGATCAAAACCTTGGCAAATTTTGAGACGCAATCCCCAAAGCGTAATGTGATCTGGAATATTTGGGTCACCTGCAGAACCAAACAAAATGGCATCCATGGGCCGCAGGGCATCGAGGCCATCAGCCGGCATCATGACGCCATGTTGTCGGTAGTAATCACCACCCCAATCGAATGACGTGAATTCAAAACTGAACTGGCTTTGTCCTTGGGCAAGTGCCTCAAGCACCACTTGAGAAGCAGGAATGACTTCCTGCCCAATGCCATCACCTGGGATGCATGCAATTTTGAATTGTTTCATTAGAAAATCAGATGACAGCCGGTTTTACTTTGCAAAAACGCTTGCGTGACGCCAGGCGCCAACTCAATCACTTTCAGGCCTTCTGGCACGACATCCATGACTGCCAAATCGGTGATGATGCGATCGACCACACCCACGCCTGTCAATGGCAATGTGCACTGGTTCAAGATTTTCAAATCTTCGGTGCCGTCTTTTTTCTTGGCCACGTGTTCCATCAAAATAATCACGCGCTTCACGCCCGCCACCAAGTCCATGGCGCCGCCCATGCCCTTGACCATCTTGCCTGGAATCATCCAGTTGGCAAGGTCTCCCTTTTCGCTCACTTGCATGGCGCCCAATATCGACAGATTGATTTTGCCGCCACGAATCATGGCGAAGCTGTCGTGGCTGCCAAAAATAGAGGTGCCTTTGATCGTGGTCACGGTTTGCTTGCCCGCATTGATGAGGTCGGCATCGACTTCATCTTCTGTGGGGAACGGGCCAATGCCCAACATGCCGTTTTCAGATTGCAGCCACACTTCAATGTTGGTGGGCACATGGTTGGCCACCAAGGTGGGAATGCCAATGCCCAGATTGACATAAAAGCCGTCTTGCAGTTCGTGTGCGGCACGGGCCGCCATTTGGTCTTGACTCCAGCTCATGCTTAGACTCCTGCTTTCTCAGTGATGGTGCGTTTCTCAATGCGCTTTTCAGGGTGCTTATTCAGAACCAATCGGTGAACATAAATACCGGGCAAATGAATATGGTCAGGAATCATGTCACCTGTTTCCACAATCTCTTCCACTTCCACAATGCACAGCTTGCCAGCCATGGCCACAGCGGGATTGAAGTTGCGAGCTGTTAGGCGGAATTGCAAGTTACCAGATTTGTCGGCACGCCAAGCTTTCACCAATGACACATCCGGTATCAAGGAGCGCTCCATGACGTAAGTCTCGCCATCAAACTCACGCAATTCTTTGCCGTCGGCCACCACAGTGCCCACACCCGTTTTGGTGAAGAAAGCGGGAATACCTGCACCACCGGCGCGCAGCTTTTCGGCCAAGGTTCCTTGTGGTGTGAATTCCAACTCAAGCTCGCCCGCCAAGAACTGACGCTCGAACTCTTTGTTCTCGCCCACATAGGAGGAGATCATTTTTTTGATTTGACGGGTTTCAAGCAACTTACCCAAACCAAAACCGTCAACACCTGCATTGTTGGAAATGGCAGTAAGGTTTTTGACGCCCGAGTCGCGCAAGGCTTCAATCAAAGCTTCGGGAATACCGCAGAGGCCGAAGCCACCTACGGCCAGCAATTGGCCATCTGCCACGACGCCTTTCAGCGCCTCGGCTGCAGAAGGGAAAATCTTGTTCACAGGGCTCTCCTAAGAGGAAAATTCTCTAAAGTCGGTAGTGTAATAGGTGATTAGAATCAGGAAACTGACAAGGATTGCCATGAATACGCCTGCGATAGCTAGCCCCAAAACCCAGCGCTACCCCGCGCCAGAGCTGAAAGATGTGCCCGAAGACATCCGTACCAAAATTTTGGAAGTCCAGGAAAAGGCAGGTTTTGTACCGCAAGTGTTCTTGGCTTTTGCCCGTCGCCCTGCAGAGTGGCGCGCATTTTTTGCCTACCACGATGCCCTCATGGTGCCTGAGTCCGTGGGTCGGACCAGCAACCTGAGCAAAGGCGATCGGGAAATGATTGTGACCACCACCAGTGCGGCCAACCATTGTTTGTATTGCGTGGTGGCGCATGGTGCCATTTTGCGTATTTATGAAAAAAAACCTATGGTCGCTGATCAAGTGGCCGTGAACTATCGCAAGGCCGATATTTCACCGCGTCAACGCGCCATGCTCGATTTCGCCATGAAAGTTTGTTTGCACAGCGACCAAATAGAGGATGCCGACTTTGCGCCACTTCACGCACATGGGTTTGATGATGAAGACATTTGGGACATTGCCGCCATTACGGCTTTCTTCGGCTTGTCCAACCGCATGGCCAGTTTCAGCAACATGATGCCCAACCCAGAGTTTTATTTAATGGGTCGCGTGCCCAAACAAAAGTAATTGGACCCATTCATTTGAACCCATTCAGGGTGTGACCAAGGCCCTGATGTGGTCGGGCAGGGACACAGCTTTTTGAAGGGGGAAATCTACCCAGATGGTGGTGGCACCCCCTGCCGCATAAATGACATCCGGCTGATTCTCAAGCTCCAGGGTGCACCAGCTTTCAAAAGTGGTGCGCGCAGGGTCACTTACATACATCTTGGCCAGCACATTGCCTGGATATTCCAGTTGTTTGTAAAAGTTGCAAAACGCATTCACGATGACTGGGCCTTGGCCTTGTGGGTTGGGTTCACAGCCAATCGACTGAAAATAATCGATGCGCACTGTTTCTAGATACCGAAAATAAACAGTGTTGTTCACATGCTTCATGGCGTCCATGTCACCCCATCGAATGGGGATGATCATTTCGTGAACTTTTTTCTTGATCTCAGGTATTTCAAATTTCATGTGTCTTTGTCTCTGATTGAAAGCAAAGAAGGGATGTTTAAACACCACCTGCTTGTACGTGGATTCTGCCTGTTCCGCGCTTAAAATGATCCACAGGTCCGATAATTGCCCATCAGACCCTTAACTTTATGCGAGTCTTCCCATGACACCCGAAGAGATTTTGAACACACACGGTCCCCGCGAATCGATGGAATACGACGTGGTCGTGGTGGGCGGCGGCCCTGCAGGCTTGTCTGCAGCCATTCGCTTGAAACAGTTGGCTCTAGAAAAAGGCAATGACGTTTCTGTGGTGGTTTTAGAAAAAGGCTCAGAGCCTGGTGCACACATTTTGTCCGGCGCCATCATGGACCCCATCGCTTTGACAGAACTCTTTCCAAAATGGAAAGAAATGGGCGCCCCTCTGAACCAACCCGTCACAGAAGATATTTTCTTGATGACCACCGAAACGGGCGCCACACGCGTGCCCAATTTCACCTTGCCACCTTGCTTTCACAACGATGGCAACTACATCATCAGCTTGGGAAATTTCACGCGCTGGCTTGGCGAGCAAGCTGAAGCATTAGGCGTTGAAATTTTTCCTGGCTTTACAGCCGCCGAAGTTTTGTACAACGACAATGGCGCCGTCAAAGGTGTGGCGACCGGTAACATGGGCGTTGGCAAAGATGGCGAGCCCACCGAAAACTTCCAATTGGGCATGGAACTGCACGCCAAGTACACGGTGTTTGCAGAAGGTGCACGTGGCCATTTGGGCAAGCAAGTCATCTCTCGCTTCAAGCTTGACGCAGGCAAAGATCCTCAAAGCTACGGCATTGGTATCAAAGAATTGTGGGAAATCGACCCTGCCCGTCACAAAGCCGGCTTGGCTTTGCACAGCGCAGGCTGGCCCTTAGATGAAAAAACCTACGGCGGCTCCTTCCTGTATCACATGGAAGACAACAAAGTGGTCGTTGGTTTTGTAGTGGGCTTGGATTACACCAATCCTTGGCTCAGCCCTTTTGAAGAATTCCAACGCTTCAAGACACACCCCAATATACGCTGGTACTTTGAAGGCGACGAAGCCAAAGGCATTGCACCAGCCAAGCGCATTTCATACGGTGCACGTGCCATTACGGCTGGCGGCATTTTGTCATTGCCCAAAACAGTATTTCCTGGCGGCGCCCTTATTGGCTGCGAAGCTGGCTATCTCAATGCCAGTCGTATCAAGGGCAGCCATGCGGCCATTAAAACGGGCATGTTGGCGGCTGAAGCGGCTTACGAGGCATTGCAAGCGGGTCGTCAACATGACGAACTCAGTGCCTACCCAGAAGCCTTCAAAAACAGTTGGCTCTATACCGAACTGAACAAAGCTCGCAACTTCAAGCAATGGTTCAAAAAGGGCCGCACTGTGGGCACCCTCATGACTGGCGTAGAGCAGTTCTTGCTGCGCGGCCACGTGCCATGGACCATCCGCCGTACCGCGGCCGACCACACCTATTTAAAGCCCGCGGCTGAGTGCAAGCCCATTCAGTATCCAAAGCCTGATGGCAAGCTCACCTTTGATCGCTTGTCCAGTGTATTCATCAGCAACACCAACCACGAAGAAAACCAGCCCGCTCACCTCACCTTGAAGGATGCCAGCGTGCCTGTGGGCATCAACTTGGCCAAGTTTGCTGGACCAGAGGCGCGTTACTGCCCTGCCGGTGTTTATGAGTATGTGAAAAACGAAGACCAATCCGATCGCCTGCAAATCAATGCCCAAAATTGTGTGCATTGCAAAACCTGCGACATCAAAGACCCCACTCAAAACATCGTCTGGGTTACCCCAGAGGGTGGCGGGGGCCCAAATTACTCAGGCATGTAAAAAGTGTCTTACGGCCTTGAAGACCTGTTTATAATTTGAATGGTCAGGAGAGCGTGGTCTGTTTTCAAAATGGGCCGCCGCCGAAGGCGCAGGAAGCTGAAATGCTTCTGAACGCTCAGGTACAAAGGACTGACAAACGTTCGTGGTTTGGCCACGAACGCTTCCTCACTGGAGAGAGAGGGCGGGCCATCTGGTCGAACCCTCCACCGAAGGCGCAACCCGCAGTGATTCTTTCTGTTTGAAGGGCTCACCCGGCGAATCGCTCAGGTAAAGCGGACAGCGAGGGCAACCCATGATTTCGGTCATGGTTTTACATTGCCCTTGGAGAACTGATTTGTCCGCTGACACCACTGCTTTGCTCAATACCCCTCTCAATGCGCTGCATCTTGAATTGGGCGCGCGCATGGTGCCCTTTGCGGGCTACAGCATGCCGGTTCAATACCCCATGGGCTTGATGGCTGAACACATCCATACGCGCGCTGAGGCTGGCTTGTTTGATGTGTCGCACATGGGGCAACTGCGATTGGTCGGCACCGATGCTGCATCAGCTTTTGAATCCCTGATGCCTGTTGATGTGATCGACTTGCCAGTCGGAAAACAGCGCTACGGTTTACTGCTAACGGATGAAGGCAACATCATTGACGACTTGATGTTTGTCAACCGCGGCACAGACATTTTTGTCATTGTGAATGGCGCTTGCAAAGTGAACGACATTGCGCACATACAAGGGCGCATTGGCGCCCAGTGCCAAGTCATTCCCATGCCTGAACGCGCACTCTTGGCTTTGCAAGGACCCAAGGCCGTTGATGCTTTATCGCGCATGGTGCATGGGGTCGAAAAATTGGTCTTCATGACGGGCGCATCGTTTGAGTGGCAAGGTGCTGATTTGTTCATCACGCGCTCTGGCTACACCGGAGAAGATGGCTTTGAAATTTCTGTGCACAACGATCATGTCGATGCATTTGCGCGTGCGTTGTTGGCTCAAGCAGAAGTCAAGCCAATTGGCTTAGGTGCACGCAACTCTTTGCGACTTGAAGCTGGCTTGTGTTTGTATGGCAACGACATTGACACCAGCACCACCCCCATTGAAGCGGGTCTTAATTGGGCCATTCAAAAAGTTCGCCGCACAGGGGGTGCGCGCGCAGGTGGTTTCCCAGGTGCTGACATTGTGCTGGGCCAATTGGATGGCACCCGCACCCTCATTCGCAAACGCGTTGGCCTGATTGCACAAGAGCGCGTTCCGGTGCGCGAGCATGTGGAATTGCAGAACATGCAGTGTATCAAAATTGGCGAAGTGTCTAGCGGCTTATTAGGACCTACTGCCAATATGCCTGTGGCCATGGGCTATGTTGACTTGGCAAGTACTGGCTTAGGAACTGTTGTGAACGCCATCGTGCGCGGTAAGGCTGTGCCAATGACCGTGAGTGCCATGCCGTTTGTACCCAATCGATATTACCGCGGCTGAAACACGAAGATTTTAAAAAATAATTGTGATCTGACCCCAATTAACTTGACCCCAAATCACTGAATCGAATTAAACAAGGAGATAGAAATGAGTTTGAAGTACACGGAAGAGCATGAGTGGATTTTGGTCAACGGCGATGTGGCCACGGTGGGCATTACGCACCATGCGCAAGATGCGTTGGGTGATGTGGTGTTTGTTGAACTGCCTGAAGTGGGAAGCA
>Ga0209552_1000222_pt1 | contig 18014 bp, 15 predicted proteins | sample LauGreFaBDMM15SD_2_FD_188214 | JGI IMG/M metagenome (GOLD analysis project Ga0209552, IMG submission 188214) | Freshwater lake microbial communities from Lake Michigan, USA - Fa13.BD.MM15.SD (SPAdes) (version 2) | ecosystem: Environmental > Aquatic > Freshwater > Lake | place: Lake Michigan, USA... | reverse complement strand
CCCCATTGCACCACAGCCTCGGTGGGGGTTCGCGCCAACTTTGGCTTATCCAGCACCTTGGGTGGGGGGGCGTTGGCCAGCGGAATTTCATCAATCAGCAGCGCCAATTCGTCCATCTTCACGAGCAAAGCCGGGGTATCGACGAGCGCCATACTTTTGAGGCGTGCCAGGTCTTTGGCCACCGCGCGCTGGACCCGGGCCAAGCGCGGTTGCGCGGCGCGCGCGAGGCGAACATCAACGGCCTGCAAAGTGAGTACAACCGGCTCCATGCTGCCGGTCAATTGGGCCTGCTGCTGCGCTAAGGCGAGCGCTGACTCCATGTCTACCAGTAGGTTCTCGTCGCGGGCGCGCGACAGGCTCTGCATCAGCTCTTCCAACTGGCTGCGCTGCAAAGCCACTTCGGCCAGTCGCTGATCAAACAAAGCGACCTTGGCGGCGCTGTCCACCGCCACATCCTGCGCCTGGCGCGCGGTGACCAGTGCCTGGCTGGCGCTTAAGCCCGCCTCAGAGCTCTGGCGGGCCAATTGGATTTGGATGTTGTCAAGCTTTTGCCACAGCAAGCCGCTGGAAACCAGCGCCAGTGCCAGCAGAACCCAGATAGCCAGCCGCAAGCCACGCTGCAAGGTGGTAGGCCGACCCTCCAACGGGGGGGATTCTGGGAGACTCATGGAATTGATTCTATCGACGCAAGCACATCTGCCAGCCCCGGACGCGTGAGGTGCACCGTGCCAAAGCCCGCCGCGCGGGCAGCCTTGGCAATGCGCGGATGGGTCGCCAGCGCCACGCTGCCGGACCAATACGATTGCGAAGATCCCGCGCTATCGCGCCAAGTAACCGGGGCACTGTGCGTCAAGGTCTGCAAATGTGCCACGCATTCCGAGCTGCTGAATAACCAGATAGCGCCGTCATCGCGCGCCCTTGCCGCCTGCGTGTATTCCGCATCGGTCCACTGTGGCGCGCCGCGCACGTACGCCAGCAACCACCCGACGCTGCCACCGGCCGACTCGACCTGCTCAGCCAGCCACTCACGACCAATCCCTGGCGATGCGGGTGGCGAAACAGGTGACAAAGCGTCCGTGCGCCCACCGCGCACCACCAACAATTGAAAGCCGCCACCCACTTGGGAGCGCACCTGTTCCCACAGCGATTCGGAATCAAATTGTTCGGCTTGCGCATCCGGCGCGTCGATCAAATGGGCCGGTACCGCTGCGGCCTCCAGGGCCTTTGCGCTGGCAGGCCCCGGAACCCAGGCGCGCGGCGCATCCGCGTCTTGCGGCCACTGCATATCCGCAGGGCGCTGGGCGAAAAAAGCCTCGATCGCATTGGCGCTGACAAACATCAGCGCGCGCCACTGAACCAGCTGCGCCCAGGCAGAGCGCAAGGGGAGCACATCGGGTGCGGGGTGGATCGACAAACACGGCAGCAACACAACCGGGTAGCCAGCAACCTGCAGCGCCTGCTGCCAGGCGACCGCCTGCGCAGCGGGACGGGTGATGACAATCGGGCGCCGGTGGCTTCTGCGCACGGGCCCGGGGACGATCACTGACCCGGCCCGACGCGGGCGCGCAGTTCCAGCGCAACCGCTTCGCCCAGGCTTACAGCGTCTTGCAGCGTGTGCACCGGTGCGGTGCCAGCGCTGCGAATCAGGGGCACCTTGCCTTCCGGGTCGCCCCAGGCCGCGCGCAAGGACAGACTGCTGCCCTGCCAGACCGCAAAGGCGGCCAGCGGCATCGAACAACTGCCACCCATGATGCGACTGACCGTGCGCTCCGCGCTGACAGCCAGCATGGTCGGCATGTGGCCCAGCGGGGCCAAGGCGGCATAGACGTCTTCACGCTGTCCGTACACCTCGATACCCAAGGCACCTTGACCAGCAGCGGGCAGCATGTCTTCGGGCTCGAACACCGCGCGAATACGACTCTCCAGCCCCAGACGCTTCAGTCCGGCTGCAGCCAGAACAATACCGTCGTACAAACCGTCATCGAGCTTTTTCAAGCGCGTATCCAGGTTGCCACGCAAGGGTTCGAAACGCAGATCGGGGCGCAGTGCCTGCAAAAGGGCCACACGGCGCAGACTGGAGGTTCCGACCACGCCACCCTTGGGCAGATCCTGGAGCGAGGCGTAACGACTGGACACCCAGGCGTCGCGCGGGTCTTCGCGTTCCATCACGCAGGCAATCGCAAAACCTTCGGGCAACTCCATAGGCACATCTTTGAGCGAATGCACCGCCAGGTCCGCACGCCCGTCTTCCAGCGCAGTCTCCAGTTCTTTGACGAACAAGCCCTTGCCTCCGACTTTGCTCAATGAACGGTCCAGAATCTGATCGCCTTTCGTGGTCATGCCCAGCAGTTCGCTGGCATATCCCAAGGCACCCAGGCGGGCTTTCAAATGCTCGGCTTGCCAGAGTGCCAGACGGCTCTCGCGGGTGGCGATAGTGAGGTGTCGCAAAGTCGTAACCTGCTGGTAATGGGGAGAGGGATAAAGGGTACGCGGGATGCTAGCATGAGAGGATGAGAACCTCTGCCCCCCCCAGCACTGCGGCGGCGCGCCGCAAAGACGATGAACGTCCCATGACGGAAGACATCCGCCTACTCGGCCGGATTTTGGGTGACGTGATACTTGAGCAAGATGGTGTCGCGGCCTTTGAACTGGTCGAGCGTATTCGCACACTGTCGGTGGCCTTTAGGCGCCACGCCGACCACGAGGCCGACCGGGCCTTGAAGAAGCTGCTCAAAGGTCTGAGTGCCGACCAGACCGTCAGCGTGATCCGCGCCTTCACCTACTTCAGCCATCTGGCCAATCTGGCCGAAGACCGCCACCAAATCCGCCGCCAGGCGCACGACGAGCGCGCCGGTCTGGCGCAGGAGGGCAGCCTGGAGCAGGCCATGGCGCATCTGCGCGCCGCAGGCATTGGCGGTAAAACGATTGCCAAAACACTGGCGCACAGCTTTATCTCGCCGGTGCTCACAGCCCACCCCACCGAGGTGCAGCGCAAAAGCATTTTGGATGCCGAGCGGGATATCGCCAAACTGCTCAACGTGCGCGACGACATCCGCCTGCACGGTGCAGCCAGCCCCGGCGGCAAAGACGCGCTGACCCCGCGCGAACTGGCGGCCAATGAAGCGCAAATCCGCGCCAGGGTCATGCAACTGTGGCAAACCCGCCTGCTGCGCTACAGCAAGCTGACCGTGGCCGATGAGGTGGAAAACGCGCTGAGCTATTACGAATCCACTTTTTTGCGCGAGATCCCCAAAATCTATGCCGACATCGAGCAGACCCTGGGCCAGCCGGTTCCGCACAGCTTTTTGCGCATGGGCCAGTGGATCGGCGGCGACCGCGATGGCAACCCCAATGTCAGCGCGCAGACCCTGGAATACGCCTTGCGCCGCCAAAGCGAAGTGGTGCTGCGCCACTACCTGACCGAGTTGCATTACCTGGGCAGCGAGTTGTCGGTGTCGGCCCTCTTGGCCCAATGCAGTCCGCAGATGCAAGCGCTGGCCGAGCGCAGCCCGGACCGCAACGCCCACCGCACCGACGAACCCTACCGGCGCGCGCTGATCGGCATGTACGCGCGCTTGGCAGCAACCCTACAGACGCTGACCGGAACCGAGGCAATGCCCCACGCCGTGGCCCCGCAAAACCCTTACGACTTGCCGGAAGAGCTGGCTGACGACCTGCGCACCATCGAGCAGTCTCTTTACGAACACCACGGCAGCGCCCTGACGACGCAACGCCTGCGCCCGCTGATCCGCGCGGTTGAGGTGTTCGGCTTTCATCTGGCCACCGTGGACTTGCGCCAAAGCTCGGACAAACATGAGGCCGTGGTGGCAGAACTGCTGCGCGCAGCCCGCATCGCACCCGACTACAGCGCCTTGGACGAGGCTGCAAAACGCACCCTGCTCACAGGTCTGCTGAACGACGCGCGCGCACTGCGCGTGCGCGGCACCGTGTATTCCGAACATGCCCAGAGCGAACTGGCGATTTTTGAAATGGCGCGTCACATGCGCCAGCGCTTCGGCCACGAAGCCATCCGCCACTACATCATCAGCCACACCGAGAGCGTGAGCGATTTGTTGGAGGTATTGCTGCTGCAAAAAGAAGCCGGCTTGCTGCGCGGCACGCTGGACGCCGACACGGTATGCGACCTGATTGTGGTGCCGCTGTTCGAGACCATTGAAGACCTGCGCAACGCCGCGCCCATCATGCGCGCCTTCTACGCCCTGCCCGGCATCGCAGACCTGGTGGAGCGCAGCGGCGCGGAGCAAGACATCATGCTGGGCTACTCCGACAGCAACAAAGACGGCGGCATCTTCACCAGCAACTGGGAGTTGTACCGGGCTGAAATTGCACTCGTCGAACTGTTTGATGAACTCGCCACCGAGCGTGCGCCAGTGCAACTGCGCATGTTCCATGGACGCGGTGGCACGGTGGGGCGCGGCGGAGGTCCCAGCTACCAAGCCATCCTGGCCCAACCACCGGGCACGGTGCGCGGCCAGATCCGCCTGACCGAGCAGGGCGAAGTTATTGGATCCAAATACGCGAACCCCGTCATCGGCCGGCGCAACCTGGAAACCCTGGTCGCGGCCACGCTGGAAGCCACGCTGCTGCAAGCTACCAAACCGGCACCCAAACGTTTTTTAGCTGCGGCAGCGCAGCTGTCTGAACACAGCATGGCGGCCTACCGTGCGCTGGTGTACGAGACCGAAGGCTTTAGCGACTATTTTTTCGGCGCCACGCCGCTGCGCGAAATCACCGAGCTCAACATCGGCTCGCGCCCCGCCTCGCGCAAGGCCACGCAGGCCATCGAAGACCTGCGCGCCATTCCCTGGGGCTTTAGCTGGGGCCAATGCCGCTTGACTTTGCCGGGATGGTTTGGCTTCGGTGCTGCAGTAAACACCTTTGTGCATGGCATTGATGGCGAAGCGGGGGGCGCGCAAGTCAAGGAGCGCACGGCACTGCTGCAAAGCATGCAAAAACAATGGCCTTTTTTCCAGACACTGCTCTCGAATATGGACATGGTGATGGCGAAAAGCGACCTGGCGCTGGCCGCGCGTTATGCCGAATTGGTGCCCGACGCGCGCTTGCGTAAGCGTATCTTTCAGGCCATAGACGCCGAATGGCACCGCACTGCTGATGCGCTGGCGCTGATCACCGGTAACAAACAACGCCTGGCCGGCAACCCGGCGCTGCAGCGCTCCATCCACCACCGCTTCCCCTATATCGACCCGTTGCACCATTTGCAAGTCGAGCTGGTGCGGCGTTACCGGTCCGGCCAAACCGATGAGCGGGTGCGACGTGGCATCCATATTTCCATCAACGGGATTGCTGCGGGCCTGCGCAACACGGGCTAAGGCGGCTGGCACCCCGTGAGGGGCCGCGCCTTAAAATTGCCCGATGACAAACCAACTCGACAAAAAGTCCCAGGCCTGGTCGGCGCTGTTCTCGGAACCCGTCAGCGAGTTGGTGCAGCGCTACACCTCCAGCGTCAACTTTGACAAGCGGCTGTGGCAATCCGATATCGAGGGTAGCCTGGCGCACGCGGGCATGCTGGCGGCGCAGGGCATCATTGGCGCGCAGGATCTGGTCGACATCGAGCGCGGGCTTGCACAGGTAAGCCATGAAATCCGCAGTGGGCAGTTTGAATGGAAACTGGCGCTGGAAGACGTGCACCTGAATATTGAGGCGCGCCTGACCCAACTGGTGGGTGATGCGGGCAAACGCCTGCACACGGGCCGTTCCCGCAACGACCAGGTCGCCACCGACGTGCGCCTGTGGTTGCGCGGCGAGATCGACACCATTTCCCAGCTGTTGCACGGCCTGCAAACCGCCCTGCTGGATCTGGCCGAACAGCACACGCAAACCATCATGCCTGGCTTCACCCACCTGCAGGTCGCACAGCCGGTGAGCTTCGCGCACCACCTGCTGGCTTATGTGGAAATGTTTTCGCGGGATGCCGAACGCATGGCGGAGGTACGGGCCCGCACCAACCGGCTGCCGCTGGGATCGGCCGCGCTGGCCGGCACCAGCTACCCGCTGGACCGCGAACACGTCGCCCGGGCGCTGGGCATGGTCGACGCGCACGGCGCGCCGCAGCTGTGCCGCAACAGCCTGGATGCGGTGAGCGACCGCGACTTCGCCATCGAGTTCACCTCAGCAGCCGCCCTGTGCATGGTGCACATCAGCCGCTTGAGCGAAGAGTTGGTGCTGTGGATGAGCCAGAACTTTGCCTTCATCGGCCTTGCCGACCGCTTCACCACCGGCAGTTCCATCATGCCGCAGAAGAAAAACCCGGATGTGCCGGAACTGGCGCGGGGCAAAACCGGTCGCGTGGTCGGCCACCTGATGGGCTTAATCACCTTGATGAAGGGCCAGCCCTTGGCCTACAACAAAGACAACCAGGAAGACAAAGAGCCGCTGTTCGACACCGTCGACACACTGCAGGACACGCTACGCATCTTTGCCGAGATGATGGCCGGCGTCTCGGTCCACGCCCCGGCCATGCAGGCCGCCGCCGCGCGCGGCTACGCCACCGCCACCGATCTAGCCGATTACCTGGTGAAAAAAGGCCTGCCCTTTCGCGATGCCCACGAGGTGGTCGCACACGCTGTCAAGTCCGCGCAAACGCTGGGCATCGAGCTTTCTGCGCTGTCGCTGGACGCGCTGCGCGCGTTCAACCCCTCTATCGACGCAGATGTCTTTGAGGTTTTGAGCCTGAGCGGCTCGCTACAAGCCCGCAACACGGTGGGCGGAACCGCGCCGCAGCAGGTGCAACTGGAAATTGCTCGGCACCGGCAACGTTTGTTGTAAACGTCCTTCCCCGGCTCCGGCGCTCCGGCCTGGGTCCCCATTTCTCGGAAATTTTCTCGTCGGCCCTTGAATCAGCGCCGTCTGCCCTTATCATTAGCACTCGTGGAAGTTGAGTGCTAACAACACATCTGACTTCCTTCTATGCGAACGCCACCCAGTCCGGGCGGCACCCTATTTCAGTAACCTTTAGGAGATTCTTTATGAAACTGCGCCCCTTAGCAGACCGCGTGATTGTCAAGCGCGTCGAAAGCGAAACCAAAACCGCCTCCGGCATCGTTATTCCTGACAACGCAGCTGAAAAGCCCGATCAAGGTGAAGTCCTGGCTGTGGGCCCCGGCAAGCGCAATGACAAAGGCGAATTGGCCGCCCTGACCGTCAAGGTCGGTGACCGCGTCCTGTTCGGCAAGTACAGCGGCCAGACCGTCAAGGTCGACGGCGACGAGCTGTTGGTCATGAAAGAAGACGATTTGTTCGCAGTGGTCGAGAAGTAATTTCTCCCGCAAACAATCCATTAATTAACTGAATCTGGAGTCCTAACATGGCAGCAAAAGACGTAATTTTCGGCGGCGAAGCCCGCGCACGCATGGTCGAGGGTGTGAACATCCTGGCCAACGCAGTCAAAGTAACCCTGGGCCCTAAAGGCCGTAACGTGGTGTTGGAGCGTTCATTCGGCGCCCCTACCGTGACCAAGGACGGTGTGTCCGTGGCCAAGGAAATCGAACTCAAAGACAAGCTGCAAAACATGGGCGCGCAGATGGTCAAGGAAGTCGCTTCCAAGACCTCGGACAACGCAGGCGACGGCACTACCACCGCTACCGTGCTGGCCCAAGCCATCGTGCGCGAAGGCATGAAATATGTGGCAGCCGGTATGAACCCCATGGACCTGAAGCGCGGTATCGACAAGGCTGTGACGGCCCTGATCGCCGAGTTGCAAAAAGCTTCTAAGGCCACCACCACCACCAAAGAAATCGCGCAAGTCGGTTCCATCTCTGCAAACAGCGACTCCAGCATTGGCGACATCATCGCCAAGGCCATGGACAAAGTGGGCAAAGAAGGCGTGATCACCGTGGAAGACGGCAAATCGCTGGACAACGAGCTCGACATCGTCGAAGGCATGCAGTTTGACCGCGGCTACCTGTCGCCCTACTTCATCAACAACCCCGAGAAGCAAGCCGCTTTGCTGGACAACCCTTTCGTGCTCTTGTACGACAAGAAAATCAGCAACATCCGCGACCTGCTGCCCACGCTGGAGCAAGTGGCCAAAGCAGGCCGTCCGCTGCTGATCGTTGCCGAAGACGTCGAAGGCGAAGCCCTGGCGACTTTGGTGGTCAACACCATCCGTGGCATCTTGAAAGTGGTCGCCGTCAAAGCCCCTGGCTTTGGTGACCGCCGCAAAGCCATGCTGGAAGACATCGCCATCCTGACCGGCGGCAAAGTCATCGCCGAAGAAATCGGCCTGACCCTGGAAAAAGTCACTTTGGCTGATCTGGGCTCCGCCAAGCGCATCGAAGTGGGCAAAGAAAACACCATCATCATCGACGGTGCAGGTGCCGCTGCTGACATCGAAGCCCGCGTCAAGCAAATCCGCGTTCAAATCGAAGAAGCGACCAGCGACTACGACCGCGAAAAACTGCAAGAGCGCGTGGCCAAATTGGCCGGCGGTGTTGCCGTGATCAAGGTCGGCGCTGCCACCGAAGTCGAAATGAAAGAGAAGAAAGCCCGTGTCGAAGACGCCCTGCACGCGACCCGTGCTGCGGTGGAAGAAGGCATCGTGGCTGGTGGTGGTGTGGCATTGCTGCGCGCCCGCCAAGCGGCTGGGACGATCAAAGGCGACAACGCTGACCAAGAAGCCGGTATCAAACTGGTGCTCAAGGCCGTCGAGTCTCCTTTGCGCGAAATTGTGTACAACGCCGGTGGCGAGCCTTCCGTGGTTGTCAACGCTGTGTTGGCCGGCAAGGGAAACTATGGCTTCAACGCCGCCAACGACACCTATGGCGACATGATCGAAATGGGCATCTTGGACCCCACCAAAGTGACCCGCACCGCCTTGCAAAACGCAGCGTCTGTGGCTGGCTTGATGCTGACTACCGAAGCCATGATTGCTGAAGCCCCGAAAGAAGACGCTCCTATGGGCGGCGGCATGGGCGGCGGTGACATGGGCGGCATGGGTGGAATGGGCGGCATGGGTATGTAAACCCAGGCCGGCTTGCTGCGGCCCGCAAGGGCTGCATCCCCGCACCACAAAAGCCCCACAGGACATGCGTCCTGTGGGGCTTTTTTCATACCGCGATGAAAGCACAGTCTAGGAGTTGCTAAAGCCAGAGAAAACGACGCGCGCCTGTTCCAGCTTTTGGCAACCCTTGAGTCACCGCGCAAGTCTTCCAGGCGGCCGGGCTGCCAGCCAGCCTCCGGATAGCACCTATTTTTGGTTACCATAGCTGCAACCCGGGCAGTAAGCGCGGGCAGAATCGCTTTAACAACCGCTTTTTATCGAGGTGATAAACCATGAAGTTCCACACGCACTGGGCCCGTTTGGCCTTGGCCTTCTCAGTATGTCTAGGCAGCATCACCGTCGCTCATGCGCAAAGCGACCCGGTCGTACTCACGATCACCGCCCCAAAGGCTGCTCCCCTCGTGGCGGCAAGCTTCACGATGAAATTTCTGAAAAGTTTGCCGCAGCGCAGTTTCGTTACTAAAACGCCATACTACAAGGATCCTGTGAAATTCACTGGCCCTCTGTTGCGCGATGTGTTGGCGGCGGCCAAGGTCAAAGGAGAACTCATGAACGCCATCGCCCTGGATGACTACCAGATAAAAATTCCCTTTTCTGATGCAATGGACTTCGATGTGATCTTGGCCCACCAGATCAATGGTGAAACCCTGACGCCCAAAAACAAAGGCCCGCTCTTCATTGTGTACCCCCTCGACAGCAAGCCCGAATTACAGACCGTCCGTGTTTACGAGCGCATGGTTTGGCAGCTCAAGGCCCTTCGGGTCGAGTGACGAGGATATGACGGCCCGTTCAAAGGCACTTCCTTACGGGCCGGCCGTTCTTATTGCCTTTTCAGCGCTGATCGCGCTGATGATGGTAGCCCTACTGGGTTTTGAGTGGGCGCAGCGACAGACTGTCAAAGAGCAGGGCCGCAAGCAAATTGATTTTATTGTGGCACCCACGCATTTACTGGATCGGGAATTTCTCCGTTTTACCAACAGCCTTGAAGGCTTTCTGGAGGCGCGCGTATCGCACCCCGAGGATGAATTGCGCGCGCGGCTGGAGATTTTTTGGAGCAAGGTAGAAGTGATCCGTGAGTCACCGGGCGCTGCGCTCATGCTGGAGAACGCGCAGGTTGGGCAGGCCATCAACCAGTTGGTGAGTTTTGGCCAACGCGCTGAGCGTGCCTTATCGGGCCCCCAGCCGGACTTGCCCGAACTGAAACTGCTTTTGAATGATATGCAGGCTTTCACCGCCGAGTCATTGGCAATGGCAAACAACACCTACATCGTGGGAGCGAAGCTGGTCGAAACGCAAACCAATGCCTTGCTCCAAAACAACTTGCAGATTCTTTGGTTAACCGGCGGGCAGTTATTGCTTTTGATGATTTTGGCCTGGGGCTTGGTGTGGCGCAGTCGGATCCAGCAGCAGGAACAGGAAGCCCTGCTGCTGCACAACGCAGCCTTGCAAGAAGCCCGCCTGGAGGCTGACCAGGCGAACCTGAGCAAGGGTATTTTTTTGGCCAATATGAGCCACGAGTTGCGCACGCCCTTCAACGGCGTCATGGGCCTCCTGTGTTTGTTGTCGAAGACCCCGCTGAGTCCCGAGCAGGCCGACTTGGTCAAGGTAGCCAACGATTCAGCCCAGCATTTGTTGCGTTTGCTTAACGATACCTTGGACTTGTCTTCCCTGGAGGCAGGCAATATCACGCTGAATATGGAGCCGGTTCACCTACCGGGCTTTTTGCGTTCCATTGAAGCGACCTTTCAGCCCGTGGCAGCGCAGAAAAATTTGCAATTCGAAATCACCAGCACCATCAACGAAGACGTGTGGATCGAGACGGACAGCACGCGCTTGCGGCAGATTCTGTTCAACCTTTTGCACAACGCCTTCAAATTCACGCGGCAAGGTCGGGTTGCGCTGGTCGTCCGCAAGGTTGACGATGCGGACCAGCCATGGCTGGAGCTGGATGTAGAGGACAGCGGAATCGGGATGGACGAGCAGTCGCTGGGCCAATTGTTCCAGCGGTTTTTCCAAGTGGACTCCGGGCTTTCGCGTCAATTTTCCGGCGCCGGTTTGGGGCTGCACATATCGCTGGCGCTGGCGCGTCGATTCAAAGGCGACATCACGGTTCAAAGCAAGGTATCAGCGGGCTCACTTTTTACGGTGCGGCTGCCGTTAACAGCTGTGGAAGCGCCTGCCGCGAACCCAGGCAGTGCGGTCGCGCCTATGTCGATTTCAGCGCCTGCGCGCGGTTTCCGTATCCTGGTCGCGGAGGACCATCCGGTGAACCAAAAATTCATGTCCCTGCTGCTGCAACGCCTGGGCCACACCGCAACGCTCTGCGAAAACGGCGAAGTGGCCTTGGATGCATTCCACACAGGTGATTACGAGTTGGTTTTGATGGATATCCACATGCCGGTGATGGACGGCCTGGCCGCCACTCGGGCTATCCGCGCATTGCCTTGGCCCCGATCCCAGGTACCCATCATCGCTTTGACGGCGGACGTGTTGCAAGAAGCCCGCGATAAGGCCCGGGCCGCTGGCGTCGATGCCTTCATCACCAAACCGGTCACGCAAGAAGATTTAGAAGCTGCAATGGCCGCCGTCCTCTCGCGCGCCAAGTCGTCCGAGCTGCAAGTTACGAACTGATACAGCGCACTAACGCGTTAGCGCGCCAGCGCCTTGAGCGCCAGTTTGATTCCCTCACTCACACCCACATCCGCTGGCAAGGCTTTGAGCGCAAGGGCCGCTTCTTTGTCGTTGTAGCCCAAGGCAATCAGGGCCTGCAAGATATCGGACTGTGCCGGGCTGCCGCTGGCGGCAACTGCCCCGATGTCGGCACCGAGTTTGCCCTTGAGCTCCAGCAACAGGCGCTCCGCAGTTTTCTTGCCGATGCCCGGCACCTTGGTCAGGCGCGCGCTGTCCTGCAAGGTCACGGTTTGCGCCAGTTCGGCCACGCTCAAACCCGATAGCACCGCCAGCGCCATGCGCGGGCCCACGCCGGTGATCTTGACCAGCTCGCGAAAGGCTTCGCGCTCGGCATGGGTGGCAAAACCGTACAGGATTTGCGCGTCCTCACGCACCACAAAATGGGTCAGCAGCGTCACGCGCTGGCCGCTGGCAGGCAGGTTGTAAAAAGTGCTCATAGGCACCTGCACTTCGTAACCCACGCCGTTGCAGTCGACGATGACCTGCGGCGGGTTTTTGTCGCTCAAGATGCCAGTCAGTTTGCCAATCATGGGGGTTCCCGGGTAAGTCCTATCATCGGTGCTTTGCCACCGGCCCGCAGGCCACAGGCGCAGGCTGTGAGGGATTATCGACCTTGGTACTCAGACATCTTTTTTCGCCGCTGAACAACACCCGCCTGGCCAATATGTGCGGCGCCACCGACGCCCATTTGCGCACCGTGGAAGCTGCGCTGGGTGTGCGGATTTCGCACCGGCATGAGCAGTTCAAGGTCGAGGGTTCGAAAGCCCCGGCGCACCGGGCCATGGAAGTGTTGCAGGCCCTGTATGAAATCTCCGCCCGCCCCATCGATGCAGAGACCGTGCAACTGATGCTCAGCGGCGAGGCGCAGGAGTCTGACGCCGACGGCCCCAGCCTGGCCACCCGCCGCGCCGACCTCAAACCCCGCAGCAGCAACCAGGCCCGCTACCTGGACAATATCGCCAGCCACGACATCACCATCGGCATCGGCCCCGCCGGTACCGGCAAGACCTATCTGGCCGTGGCTGCTGCGGTGGACGCGCTGCAACGCAACGCGGTGCAACGCATCATCCTCACCCGCCCAGCGGTAGAGGCCGGTGAGCGCCTGGGTTTTTTGCCCGGCGACCTCAACCAAAAAGTCGACCCCTATTTGCGCCCGCTGTACGACGCGCTGTACGACCTGATGGGTTTTGAGCAGGTGCACAAAGCCTTTGAGCGCCAGGCGCTGGAGATCGCTCCCCTGGCCTTTATGCGCGGGCGCACGCTCAACAACGCCTTTGTCATCCTCGACGAAGCGCAAAACACCACGCCCGAGCAAATGAAAATGTTTTTGACGCGCGTGGGCTTTGGCACCAAGGCGGTGATCACCGGCGACGTCAGCCAGATCGACCTGCCCAAAGCGCAGCTCAGCGGCCTGGTTGACGCCGAGCGCACGCTGCGCCGCATCGACGGCATCGCCATCACCCACCTCACCAGCGCCGACATCGTGCGGCATCCGCTGGTGGCGCGCATCGTCGACGCCTACGACGCCGTGGCCCGCCTGGAATCCGACATCAGCGATGTTCCCGAGATGCCGCCCGAGCCGCCCCGCAGCGATCTACCCAAAACCCGCTCGCCCCGACTGCGGGCGATGCCGCGTTAATCCCAAGAACCAAGGCGCGCGCCATGCTGCACCCCTTGCGCCTGTCCTTGCAATTCGCCCGGCTGACAACGCCCGGCCCGCACCGCGCCGCCCTGCCCCGCCAAAGCGTAGCCCGCTGGATCCGCCACGCCCTGGCGCGGGAAGCGGAAATCACCGTGCGCATCGTCGACGAGGCCGAAGGCCTGGCGCTGAACACCGCCTACCGCAAGCAAGACCACGCCACCAACGTGCTGACCTTTGACTACAGCCGCGAGCCCGTGGTCTGCGCCGACCTGGTCTTGTGCGCGCCCGTGGTGGCGCGCGAGGCGCTGGAACAAGGCAAAATCCTGCAAGCCCACTACACCCACCTCATCGTCCACGGCACCCTGCACGCCCAAGGCTGGGATCACATCAAGGCAGCGCAAGCGCGGGCCATGGAAGCGCGGGAAGTTCAGATATTGGCGGGCTTGGGGGTGCGCAATCCGTATTGAAAAGCCGGGCGCATCAACCTGGCTTCAATCCACCCTATTCGGAAATCGCCGACACATCCGCCACGGTGTTCAAGCCAGCCAGACGTCGGATGCCGTTGAAGGTCTTTTGGTAATAGCGTTCGCTCAGCGAGTTTTCGGTGACTTTTTTGAGCACTGAAGACGCATGGACGAAGCGACCGTCTCCGATGTACACCCCGACGTGGGAGTTTTGTTTGCCGGTGGTGTTGAAAAACACCAGATCGCCGACCTGGATGTCGCGCAACTGCACCGGCACACCCAGCTTGGCCATCTTGGCCGCTTGGTGGGGCAGATCTGACAGGCCCAAACGTTGCCAGATTTGCTTGATCAGCCCGCTGCAATCCAAGCCGGTATCTTGGGAGCTGCCCCCCAGGCGGTAGCGGGTTCCCAAAAAGTCATTGGCAACCCGCTTGAGCCGCTGGTCCCAGGACGGTGCTGGTGGCGGGGAATCGGGGCCACTTTGAATCTGCACGGTCGCAGCATGCAGGCTGCCGACAGGAAGCTCTTGCGCCCAGGCGCTGGCTGACAGCAAAGCCACGCCCATTACCCACCAGCGGGTTCGCATCAGGCTGCTCATTCCCGCACCTTCGCGGCCGGTACCGTTTTTGCCGCCCAATCAAGCAAGGCCTTGCGGCTCGTTTCATTGGCAGGTACGCGCAAAAACTGGCCGCTGAATTTGGCGTTGTCGGCCAACCAGTTGACCAAATGGCTGGCGTCCTCGCGCTCGTCGGCTTGCGGCACTTTGCGTTCGCTGAAGCGCAGGGGCAAAAACTCCACACCCAGCAGCTCGCCCTTAGGGCCGAGTTGCACGCCACCAATGGCCGTCATGGCGGCCATACTGCGGATGGACAAGCCGCCCACGCCGACAAAGTTACCCAGGGAATGGAAGATCGGCCGCCCCTGGTAGCACTCGATGGCCCGCAACACATGGGGGCCGTGCCCGACCACCAGGTCAGCACCGGCGTCGATCACAGCGCGGGAGAAGGCCACCGCGTTGCCCCGGTCTTCACCCAAAAACAGCTCCTTGCTATCGCCATGGAAAACTGCGCTATCGCCTTCCGCGCCGCCATGGAAAGTCACCACCACGTAATCAGACTGCGCTTTGGCCTGTGCCACCAATTGGCTGGCCGCGGCCAGGTCTTGGACCATGTTCTGGTGCGGGTAAAAACCAAAGCCAACCATACCCACCCGCAAACCCTTGACCTGCAGGGTGGCGAACTGCCCTTTGAGGCCCACCACCGCAATCGCGGCCTGGCGCAGGTTCTCGGCGGTATCGGCAAAGCCTTGCTCGCCGAAGTCACGGGCATGGTTGTTGGCCACGTTCAGGGCGGTAAACCCGGTGTCTTTCAAGAGCTTGGCGTAGCGCGGCGGAAACCGGAAGGCATAGGAACGCCCGGTGCCGGTGACCTTCAAGGTCTTGCTGTACTGCGTCAGGGCGCCTTCCAGATTACCCAGGGTCAGGTCTGTGTTCTTCAGATAGGCCTCCACCTGTCCAAAGTACATAGCGTCCCACTCGGCGGGAATGTTCTCCACCACATGGCTGTTGCCCAGCACCAGATCGCCGACGAAACGCATCGTGATCGGGGCCTGGCTGAGCGCCTGCATGCGCTGCGGCGCGGGGCAGGATTTGGCGGGGGCTGCAGTTTGCGCAGCCGCGTAGCCACAGGTCAGACCGCACAGCCCCCATGCCAGGGCCCGCAGCCAAAGGGCTGCGCTGAAACTGCGCGATTGAAACAAGGGTTTGAACATGGTGCGGATGGGATGGCGGGCGATTTTAGGCGCGCATTGGAATCGTGACCGGCCCGTCGTTGACTAGCTCCACCTGCATATCGGCGGCAAAGACGCCGGTGGCTACTTCGCTGTGCGCGCCGCGCGCCTGCTGCACAAAGTGTTCGTACAGGGCGCGGCCCAGATCCGGGGCGGCGGCTTGGGTGAAACTGGGGCGGTTGCCGCCGGATGTGTCAGCGGCCAGGGTGAACTGGCTGACGATCAGCAGGCCGCCATGCAAGCCCGCACCGTCCAGGTCTTGCACGCAGCGGTTCATCTTGCCCTGCGCGTCGCTGAAGATGCGCAGCTTGAGGATTTTGGCCAGCAGCTTGTCGGCTTGCGCTGCGGTGTCGCCTTGCTCGGCGCACAGAAGCACCAGCAGGCCCGCGCCGATCTGCCCGACGACCGCGCCTTCAATGGTGACGCTGGCGCGGCGCACCCGTTGGATGAGCGCCAGCATGCAGCTTCAGGCCAGGGTGAGGCGCATGAACTTGCGCTTGCCGACCTGCACCACGTAGGTACCCGCGCCGAGTTTGAGCCCCTTGTCGCTGACCACCTGGCTGTCCACGCGCACGCCGCCGCCGTCAATCAGGCGGTTGCCCTCGCCCGTGCTGGCAGCCAGGCCGGTCATTTTGAGCAGCGCGCCAATGGTTTGCGCCGCACCGTCTGCGCCCAAGGGCAGGCAGATCTCGGCGATTTCATCCGGAATGCCGCCCTTGCTGCGGTTGACAAAGTCCTGCTCGGCCGCGTCCGCAGCAGCTGCGCTGTGGAAGCGCGCGGTGATTTCTTTAGCCAGGGCCACCTTGGCGTCGCGCGGGTTGCGCCCGCCCTCTATTTCGGCCTTGAGCGCGGCGATCTGCGCTTCGCTGTGGAAGCTCAGCAGCGTGTACCAGCGCCACATCAGCACGTCCGAGATGCCCATCACCTTGGCAAACATGGTGTTGGGCTCCTCGGAGATGCCGATGTAGTTGTTTTTGCTCTTGGACATTTTGTCCACGCCGTCGGTACCCTCCAACAAGGGCATGGTCAGGATGCACTGCGGTTCCTGGCCGTATTCGGCCTGCAAGTGGCGGCCCATAAGAAGGTTGAACTTTTGGTCGGTGCCGCCCAGCTCCAGATCGCTCTTGAGCGCTACGCTGTCGTAACCCTGCATCAGCGGGTACAAAAACTCGTGCACGCTAATCGATTGGCCGGCCTTGAAACGGTCGTGGAAGTCGTTGCGCTCCATCATGCGGGCCACGGTGTAACGGCTGGCAAGTTGGATCATGCCGCGCGCGCCCAGCGGGTCGCTCCATTCGCTGTTGTAGCGGATCTCGGTTTTGGCCGGGTCCAGCACCAGGCTGGCCTGCTTGTAATAGGTTTCGGCGTTCAGCTTGATCTGCTCCGCAGTCAAAGGCGGGCGGGTGCTGTTGCGTCCGGACGGGTCGCCAATCATGCTGGTGAAGTCGCCAATCAAGAAGATGACGGTATGGCCCAAGTCTTGGAGCTGGCGCATTTTGTTGAGCACCACGGTGTGACCGATGTGGATGTCGGGCGCGGTGGGGTCTAAGCCGAGCTTGATGCGCAACGGCGTACCGGTGGCCTCGGACTTCTGCAGTTTTTTGATCCAGTCCGCCTGCGGAACGAGTTCTTCGCAGCCCCGCAAAGTCACCGCTAGCGCGTGCGCCACCTCCGCAGAAACAGGGGGTGCTACGGGTGTCGCAGCTGCGGAATCGTTGGGAGTCATAGGGGTGGGAGGAAAAATGGCGCTTAGGTATACTGCCGCTCGGTCTTTACGACCCGGCCGCGATGTCTAATTTTAGCCCCGCACCCTTGCTGATCCCTGCTGCTTACAGCGCTCTGAACCGGAGTACCCCTTTGATCGATAGCTGCTTTCACGCCATAGACCGCGCCCTTGCGCAGTTTGCTGCGTGGGTTCACCACTATCCGAAGCGCATGTCAGCCGGCGTCGCAGCGCTGGCGCTGGTTGCAACCGGGGCCAGCGTAGCGGTAGCCAACCTCGAACCGGACAACCTACGCATTAGCACCCGATCGGTTGTTGAAGCTGTAGAGCCCCTGCCGATTGGCGCACAGATCGAGGCGCTTTCGCAAGTAACCCAAGAACTCCACCGGTCTACCCAAAGCCGCAGCAATGACAGCGCCGAGGCAATCCTCAAGCGACTAGGGGTGTCGGATATACAGGCGCTGAATTTTTTGCGCGCCGACCCCGATTTCCAGAAAAACGTGCTCGGCCGCTCAGGCCGCAACTTACGGGCGCAAACCGCCCGGGGCGCGAGCTTGGTTGAACTCTCCGCCCGCTGGGTTAACTCGGATAACACCTTCGGGCGCTGGACCCTGCGCAAGACGGACGAAGGCTATGCGTCGGAGGTGCAGACCCTGCCGCTGGTGG